>ERZ1034949.4-NODE-4-length-175545-cov-251.418975_pt1 | contig 175545 bp, 152 predicted proteins | sample MGYA00520590_ERZ1034949 | MGnify/ENA primary metagenome ERZ1034949 (study PRJEB33766, sample SAMN09781752) | gut metagenome | biome: gut microbiome | host: Homo sapiens | place: Madagascar | study: EMG produced TPA metagenomics assembly of the PRJNA485056 data...
GTTGTTCCTATGTGTGAGAGTGGAAGGAATATCCTAGCTAAGCATAAGAAAAAGAGCCTGATCAGGTAGAAGAATCAGACTCAGAAATAAAAGACTTGAATGACTTATTAAAAGGTCATGATGACGACAAGAAAAACTAATCTCTAGTTATTCTATATCTAAAGTTATATAGTGCTACAGCGACAGCTGTGGTCAAATTCAAAGAGTCCACTTCGTTGGACTCTTCTATTTTTAATCCGTTGTCATTCCAAACAGATTGAGGAAGACCGGAAGATTCATTTCCAAAGACCAAAGCCAACGGCTTCTTTTCTACACTGTATGTTTGACCTAAAGTTTTATTCGTCTGGAGAATAAAGGGATAGTATGGTCTATCAAATTCTTTTAAGTATTCATCAAAAGTATTAAATTCTTGAATTCTAATAGAAAACATAGCTCCCATTGAGGCTCTTACAGTTTTAGGATTAAATCTATCAGCCGCCGGTAAAACTATAGCTAAATCCTTATAACCGAAAGCGAGCATTGTTCTCATTATGTTTCCTAAATTTCCCATATCCATAGGATTGACTAAGACGACATGGTCATTGGATTTATCCAATTTTTGATCGTATTGATCAAATACAGCAATGACATGATCATTACCTTTTCCACCGAGTCTCTCTACAGCCTTAGATGAAACAATAACTTTATTCTTGTCGACTAAAGTCATTAGCTTCTTATATCCTTCTGTCTTTAAAGCTTCTTCGGATACATATATTTCCTTTACCAACTCTTTCTTATTATCGATAAGATTGATAGTCGGAAAAAATCCAGCTGTATAAGAATAACCACATCCTTTTTTATATTGTTTAACCATAATTTACATTCCAATCTAAGCTATAACATTACAACAGAACAAAACTACAATCAACGCACCCAAACAAATACGATAATATCCAAAGCCTTCAAAAGTATGTTTCTTAACCCATCCCATAAGTTTCTTAATAACAACTAATGATACTAAGAAAGCAGATATAATTCCAAACCACAAATAAATATTCATACTAGCAGTCAAGACTGTTCCATCTTTAATGAATGAAATTAATTTAATAAGCGATGCACCTAACATGATAGGAATTGATAAGAAGAAAGAATATTCAGTAGCAGCTGATCTACTAGCTCCAAATAACAATGCTGACAATATAGTTACACCAGATCTACTAGTTCCTGGAATTATTGATAGCATTTGAAATAATCCTATATATAAACAAGTTAAATAAGACAAAGATTCTGTACTTTGATATTTGTATGGATATGGATTAGCCGGTAAGTTTTGACCTGCCAAAGACTTCAGATACTCTTTTTGCTTCTTCTTTTGATATCTTTCCATTATTATGAAAAAGACGCCATAAATAATCAAAGTACATGCAACCACTATTGGACTATTCAGCATTTTAGTTTGCTCATCATTCAGTAAGATTTCTAATAAAACACCTGCCAGTCCAGCTGGAATACAGCCTATTATTATCTTTAGCCACATCTTCCAAATTGAATTTCTATTTTCCTTGGTAAGTTTTAAAGATAATGGATTTAGTTTTTTAAAGAACTTAAGAATAACTGCAAGAATTGCTCCAAGTTGAATAATAACCATAAAGAAATCCCAAAAAGCAGATCCGAATCTACTTTCCAAATTAAATCCAGGAATAGCTGACACTAAAATGATATGACCAGTCGATGAAACAGGTAGCCATTCAGTAACACCTTCTACCAAGCCATAAAACAAAGCTTTGATAACATCGTTCATATAACTTTTCTCCAAATCACTTAAAGAATTATACCAATATTAACTTATTTATAATATGGTGTAAGCACATTTGCAGAAATGTGTTTAACCTAGTATATCAATGCACATCCTCATAATACCCTCACACAATGTGTAAGGGCTTTAGACATTCAACCATAAATTAGAAAATAAAAATAGTATTAAAATTATTACCGCATAAATTAAAGGGGGGATGATTTTGGTGATCGTAATAGGTGGAATGATAGGTCTTGGAAAAACAACAGTTGCCAAGACTTTAGGCAAAGCGTTTGATAGTGAAGTTTTCTATGAGTCAGTTAAAGGTAACAAGATTCTTCCTCTCTTTTATGAGTCTTCTCCCGAAGAGATTCAAAAGAAAAGATATCCTTTTTTGCTTCAACTTTGGTTTTTAAACATTAGATTTAAAGCAATTAAGGAGGCTCTATATAACGATAATAATATTTTAGATAGATCTATATATGAAGACTGGTACTTTGCAAAGAAGAATCAAGAATTAGGAAGAATATCTCCATTAGAAATGGAAGTATACGAAAATTTACTGAATAACATGATGGAAGAACTAGATGGATGTCCTAAGAAAGCTCCTGATTTAATGGTCTACTTAAAAGGGTCTTTTGATACTGTTATAAAACACATAGAACAACGCGGAAGATCTTTTGAATTAGGTCAAGATAAACTAGATTATTATCACTTCCTTTGGGAAGGATATGATGATTGGGTGAAGAACTTTTATAAAGCTTCTCAATTTATCACAGTTGATATGGATAAAGTCGATATTGTTGCTCATCCAGAGCAGGGTGATGAATTAGTTAAAATTGTTAAAGAAAAATTAGCTGAAGTCAGAAAATAAAATCAATAAATCTTATTCTTTTCTAAACTATTTGTTTGTGAGTCTTTCTTAATAAAAAGCTTGAATTAGCCTTAACCACTACAGTAACAAAAACTATGGCTAAAAGTATTGGAGCAGCCGATGTCACCTTAACACCCAATAAGGGATTAACAGGTGTTTATGCTCTTTGCTATGTTGCTTCATTAACAGAATATACTGTTATCTGTAAGGAAACAAACGATACTTTCAGTCTTTACGCAGCTATAGAAAACCCCTATCTATCTTTCTTGAAAATTAATTAAAAACTAACATCTAGCTCGAGTACCCAACTCGAGCTTTTTATATATTCTTTTTATCATCTCATTTGATAATTCATATATCTTAAAGTATCTTCTTATTCGCTAAACGGGAGAAAACTTATGGATAACAATAACGAAATAGAGGAGAAAAATAGCACTCAAGCTGATGTTGAATCCACTTCATTAAGTGAGAAGAAAAATGGAGATAGCATCACAAAGAATAAAATCTTTAAGCCATATAAAGTTAAAGATATAGTATTTGCAGTAGTCGCATCAGTCGCCATGTTGATAACATGCTTAGATATGCCATTTATAGCATCTATTCCTGTTTTTGGAATAGGAATGATTGGAATTGCATTCCAAGTTTCATTCTTCCAAGCTGTTATACTCGCTAAAGTGAGAAAACCCGGGGCTTCAATTATCAGTTCCTTAGTATTGGGATTGTTTCATGTAGTATTTGCGCCTCAAATGATTTTGTTCGCTTTTATAGGTGGATTAGTTGGAGAAGTTCTAGGACTACTTATCTTTAGAAGTTATAAATCCTATTTATCGATAGGATTTACATCATGCTTCTTAGTTCCTGTAATCACTTTATGCATGGTTGCATGGTACTTTATGTTGATGTCTCCAGGAAAAGCTATGGATCATTTGCAATTGACTAATGCCGGATGGATTATTCCTACATGCGTAACATTAGGAGTTGTGGCTTTGTCTATTGCCGGAGCTGTTTGTGGCACATTATTGATGCGTACTTTATACAAAAAAGGCGTACTTCATGAATCGTTATAATCTCAAAAAACAAATCTATCCTTTATTCGCCATTCTATCTTTCATAATAATACTACCTATAGGAATGGTCTTTTCTTCCAATTCATGGATGTGGCTTTTTGTGTTGGCTTATTGGCTATTGTTCTTAGCATTCGGCTATTGGAGAGCTTGTCTTTCTTGTTTGACGGGAATGGCATTCTTAATAATCATGGTGTCTGGTGTTACAGTATTGATGACTAAAGATTGGAAAACTTGTGAATTATCTGCCTTGAGATGTGCAATGATTTCAATAGCGACAATTCCTTTAATGGGGATGTCTTATACAAAATTAGGTAAAAGCTTAGACACATTACGAGCACCTAGATCTATGTCATTAGCCATAATGATTTTATTTGCTTTTATTCCTATATTGATGACTGAAAGAAGTAGGATTATGAAAGCATATAAAGTAAGAGGAGGAAACCCTCATGTCCCTTTTGCTTTCTTTAAAAATATGATTGTTCCTTTTCTTGTAAGAACAATTTCAATATCTGATACCTTAGCTCTATCAGTTGAAACAAGAGGTTTTGATTTAAAATCTAAGCCTAAAGAAATATACGAGCCTGTCATTCCAAAGCTATATGATTGGATTTATATAACATCTTTAATTTTGGTTAGCGGTGCGATAATAGGAGTTGGAATATGGTTAAAAGCGCTATAGAATTTCAACATATCTCTTTTCAATATGCTGATGGTAATACTAAAGTTTTAAAAGATGTAAACTTTTCTATTCCATTTGGAAGTGTTACTTTATTAACAGGAAGAACCGGTGTCGGAAAAACGACTCTTTTAAGAATCTTAACAAGAGTTATCCCTGAAGATGTGTCAGGAACTATATATGGAAATATATTAGTAGATGGTGAGACAATAGCTAAAAACAGCATCGTCGACGTATCTAAGAAAATAGGCTTTGTTATGCAGGACCCCGAATGCCAGATATTTCATGAAGATGTTCATGACGAGCTTCTTTTTGGAATGGAGAATAATAATGTATCAAAAGAAGAAGCTTATAGACGTGAAAAAGAAGCATTAGACTATACTCACCTAGATAGAAACAGCAAAACAAAAACTTTATCAGGTGGTCAAAGGGCTATGTTGATCACTCAGTCAATTATATTGATGCGTCAAAATATAATAGTCTTAGATGAACCCTTAGCTAATCTAGATTTAGAGAACGCCTTAAAACTATTAATCGATTTAAAAAGATTAGCCAAGGAAGGAAAAGCTATTATCATTTGCGAGCATAGAACTTCATTAGTTCTTCCTTTCTGCGATAAAATCTATCATCTCGATAACGGAATAATGTACGAAGGAACAGGAGATGATGATAAGCCGTTTGTTTTTGAAGGTCAAAAAACAAATAAAGAAGAATCTAATGAATCTATATTAAAGATAGACCATTTAAATAAATCTTTCGATGATAAGAAAGTATTAAATGATTTATATTTCAATATGAAGAAAGGAAGAATTTCAGTTATTCTAGGAAATAATGGTCAAGGAAAAACAACACTTTTAAATTGCATTTCAGGTCAAATGAAATTGAAGAAAAAAGATGGTCAAATAACCCAATCAATTGCAAAAAGAATAGGTAGTTATAAGTGGTTCAAAAAAGTCAGCGTAGTATTCCAAAACCCAACCTACGAATTGTTTAATTCATCCGTTAGAAAAGAATTATGCTTCCATTCATATAGCAAAGATTTTGCTATGGAAATAGGAAGTAAATTACATCTAGAGTATCTCTATGACAGACATCCTCAATCATTATCTGAAGGAGAAAAAAGAAAACTTACAATAGCTTGTGCATTAGCGAAGAAACCCGATTTGCTCTTCTTAGACGAGCCAACTGTCGGGCAAGACAGAAAATCACTAGAAAACATAATCGAAGTAATTAAAGATTTTATTAAAGAATATAAGACTTCTGTTTATTTAATAACTCATGATGAACAAGCCGCTAAAGCTTTAGCTGATGATATCTATTTATTAAAAGAAGGGAAGCTAAATAGATTGGATTCAGTAGAAGAATTTTTCGACAATCTTCGATTAATTGGAGCTGATATTAATAAAAACAATCAATAGAATTTAACTTTTCTATTGATTTTATTTTTGTATTCTATTATTCTCTTTAAGGTCGAAATCCATATCGTGTGTCTTCCCATGAAACCGCACGTAAAAATTAACAGGGGGCTTTTTTTATGCAAAGTAATATGGAAAACGAAGTAGAGTCGAGTTACAAGGGAAAGGACCAAGCCACAGGAATTAAAGCTTGGTTCACTCCAAAGATGATTGCGTACAATTCAATAGTAGCAGCTATTTATGTAGTACTAACAGTAGTGTGTTTCTATGCTTCTTATGGATTGCTAAATTTCAGAATCTCTGAAATATTGAACATCTTAGTCTTCTTTAATCCTGCATATATCATCGGATTAACTGTCGGATGCCTTATTTCAAACGCTTTTGGCTTATTGCTTTCAATGGCAGGTCCTTGGGACTTGTTAATTGGAACAGGTGCAACTTTAATAGGTTGTTTAGCAATGATACCTTGCAAGCATTTGTTAATTGCTACTTTCATGCCAGTTATATCTAATGCCGTAATAGTCGGAGCAGAATTAACTTGGCTTATGGAACTAGTTACACCTAATCTTTGGTGGGTCGCAATGGGTTATGTATTCCTTGGAGAATTCTTGATTATCTCTGTAGTCGGATACATAATTTTCTTCATAATAGGTATGAAGAATAAGCCGTTCCTAAAGACTTTAAATGCAACTAAAAATCTAAATTTTGCTTGGTGATAAAATATATTTATAAAATTATAAATTTAAGTTAAACATCTTTTAGATTTATAAAAGAGTGACTTTCTTTGAGTCACTCTTTTATTTTCTATAGCAATAATCAGAAAGAATAAATATCTAACTTCATGATTTACCAGTTTTCTTTTCAACCAGCGATATGATGTAATACACAATCAATTCAACTAAAGATAAACCGCCAAAGATAAAAGCGAGATACATGATATACATAGGATATAAACATAATAGAATCGCTCCTAATATCAAAACTACAATAGATATAAAATTAATCCAATAGTGTTTAAGCCAATAAGATAATAACGCAAAACCGACAACTAAGACATCCATTATCAAGATTGTATACCATAATTCACCATAAGATCTGGCAAAACAAATAATAAGTTCACTCAAAGATCCCACCAGCAATGTGATAAGAGTAATTAATGAAAGATATTTTTTCTTCATAATTACGCCTCCTTAAAAAATCTTTGCAGTGCATCATACATTGAGATTTGCCAAGATCTTGGCGAGTGATATCCAAAAGCTATTTCAACATACTCTAAATTATTTTCGTTAAAAGATTCATCTTTCAACAATTCTTCGTACATTTTCTTATGTGCATTATATGCAAAGTCATATATTCCATCAGCATTAAATAAATAATTCAATTTATAATTCTTATTTTTTTCTGAATGGATAGCTTCTATTATCTTGCTACTTTCAATCGAAGAAGAAAAACATCCAAACCAACTTATATAATCAAAGTTTTGAGTCATTCCTCCATCTAATGTGATTCTAGCTCCGTTTGATAATCCAGCCATTGCTCGATGATCTCTAGAATCTATAAGTGATTTTTCATCAACACCTTCGGCATAAGTTGAATATTTGCTTTCAACCGCTTGAATCAAATCATATCTCAATTCATATCCAAAATTCTTTGTGGATTTTTCTTTGACTGGTGTAACTTCTCTAATATTTGTCATATTGTCATCGCCATAGAGACCATAAGAATAGAAAGAGGGAGTAACGACAATAACAGGATCTATATCGTTATAGAAAATCATATTATCCAAAACATTTTTAATCCCGACAGTATAAAGCCAAGTTTCAATATGATTGACTGATTGCCTATCAGTTCCGTGTATTAAATAAATAATGTTATATTGCTTACTTTCATCATAGTTATATGGCAAATAAACATTGGTCTTCTTTTCTTCTACTTTATCAGTCCCATCAACATAGTCTTTGGTAAAATACGTCACTTCAACAACCTGTCCTTTTTCATCAGTCCTTTCTTGTTTGTACTTATCAGGAATTACCCAGGAAGTAATAGTTGCCTTTTCATCATTTTGATTACATGATCCTAATGAAAGAATCAAAGAAGTAAACAAAATGTATGAAATATATTTAGTTTTGTTTCTTTTCAAAGCCATTCCTCCTTTCAAGCAAAGTACGACACCTATTATAGGTGCCGTACAACAACTATTATCGATTTACTTTTTATCTTTAGACAATCCCATCGAAAAGGCAACTGCAGATGATACGACAGCTAATACATCAGTTATAACAAACGTGTAGAAACCAGCATCGAAGAAATTACCATCGACACCAAACCCTACATTAGTTATAAATAACATCTCTGTATTTAGAAGCACAGCGAATGAAGCTGCATAGAGCATCATTGGAACGAATGCACATATTTTGAAATCTTTTATCAAAACAAGAATATTCGTAACTACGGCAATAGCCATCAAAGTGACTGCTAATCCACTTACTGGAGATAAGTAATTTCCGCCCCTTGCGGTATAAGTGATAAGACAGATGAGTCCCAACAGCAGCGAAGCTAATTCAACATACCATCCCGGTTTCTTTCCCTTCAAGAAATTAGTTATATTTTTCATAGTTTATTCTTTTTCCTTTGATATGAAGTACAACTGAAGACCTAACATCAACAATGATAACCCAAGGATTATTCCAGATCCAATTTCAAGTCCGAGCAACGCATTTTGATACCACACCCTGACAGGAACAACTTTAGATGACGAAGTCATACCGTTCATAGCTGCACTGTTAGCAAAGTTATATAGATTACGGTGAATAGCTTCACGCATGTTAGACATAATTTTATAGTCTTTAGTGATATCAATTCCTTTAAGGTAATTTGCAAATCCTGCTCCAGAAGTACAGAACATTGTAGTTCCAGCTTCATAAGCTAACTGGGGTTCCATCAAAGATCCTTGCTTTTGACCGAAATCGGTAGTGACATTACCTTTGAATCCCCATTCTTTCTCCATAACTTCTTTCCAAAGGCCTTGATGATGACCAGTCCAAACCATTCCTAAACGATTGAAAGCACCCATAACACCACTGCATGATTTATCATTCTCGCCAGTTGTTTCAAATGCATATTGGAATGAACGCAAGTAGATTTCACGAATAGATTGCTCATTCATAAAAGTACATACACCAATACGATTAGTCTCTTGATCATTGCCAAAGAAATGCTTTAGATATGGGATTGTTCCTTTAGACATAGCACCTTGAACTTCACTTTCTGCCAACTTTCCTGAGATAAATCCATCCTCTGAGAAATACTCGAAGTTTCTTCCACCAAAAGGTGTTCTATGAATATTAGCTGCAGGTCCATACCAACCGACACCGCCTCCCCACAATCCTTCTTCTCCAAACGATTTCCCAAGTTCATAAGTAAGTGGAACATTCCAAGTACCAGCTGTGACTGTCTCAGTAGGATAAGAGACCATCAATTCATCAGTAGTTTCAACCTTATCTGCATTATATTGATTCTTATAATCAGTAATATATTTAGATTTAGTCCAAGCAGAAGGACCATCAACTGCAGTGGTGGCACTTAAACCGACACTCTCTATAGCTTCTCTTCCTTGTTTCGTTGAGTTGTAATAATCATCGAGTGTCAACTGATTGAGCAATTCATCCCAAGCAGGATCATCATAATCTACACCAATCATCATAGCTAAATTGTATTTCTTCTCAGCACCATATGTAATTGATGAAGTATCTGAATCACCTTTTTGATAAGCTGAAGGAGAGGTTGTTCCATCAGTTTTTTCCGAATAATAAGAAGCTGCATCTTCAATCATTTTTTGAGTAGCACTGAACCCAGTCATATTCTTTGGCCAAGTGCCATTCCAGTCTTTCCTAGAAAGATATTTAACTTCGTCGGAAGTTCCTTTTGTATAATAATTGATATCAGCTGTTTCAAATTGATTAGTAATTGATGCATTAGTCTTAGATAATCTATATTCATCTTTATCAAAAGAAGCTTTGTTGGCTTTGACTGCGTTTCCAGCATCGCCAACAGATGTCATTCCATCAGATAGATTCTTCCCTTTTAGCGCTAAGATATTATTCAAAGCATCATGAGCATCGTTTCCGATTGCAAAATAATAATCACCTTCATCCATAATATATGTTTTATAATTTTGGTAATCATAACTAGCAATATCACGCAAGTCTATTTCTATAGTCACTTCCTGAGACTTACCAGGCTGGATTTCATCTGTCTTTGCAAACCCACACAATTGAATAGCTGATTTCTCTACACCATTGTCAGTCATTGGAGCTTGAGCATATACCTCTACAACATCTTTTCCCGCATAATTCGAAGATGTGTTATTAACTGTAACCTTTACTGTAGCTTTCTTATTGGCCCAGTCTACATTAACCGAATTCAATTTTTGAGTGAATGTCGAATAAGATAATCCATATCCGAATGGAAATTGTACTTCTTGAGCATAATTCCATGTATTAGCGGAAGAATTAAAGACACCAACAGAAGCAGTTGCGTTTCCTTGATTCAAAACTGAATCTTCGTATCTAGTTTCATAATATCTATATCCGACATAAATTCCTTCGTTATACATCAAATACTTTTGAGAATCTTTATTTGTAATGCTATCCGCATTTGCATAAACAAAGTTTCCAAAGTTTTGCATCGAAGGAGCAGACATTACTGAATATGCATAAGTGTCTGCTAAATGTCCTGAAGGATTGATATCTCCAGTTAAAATATCGGTAACAGCATCCATTCCAACTTCTCCTGGCCCACCGATATATAAACATGCATCGATATTATAATCATCTAACCAGCCAAGTTCAGGGGTGTTGAATGTATTCACTAATACTATTCTCTTTTTGAAGTTACCATCTTTAATAGCTTGGAGAACACTTTTTTCTTCATCGCTCAAAGATAAGTATGAATTAGAAACATTTAAATCACTACCTTCGCCACCAATTCTAGTCATGACAAATATTGCAACGTCATTATATGAATCAAAGCTATTCTTTACTTCTTGAGTAAAGTCATCAGCAGAGATTTCATTTACTTTATTAACAGTGCGGAAATTCAACGTAGTTCCACCCCATCCGGTAGTTTCGACGAATCCTACTTTATCATCATATTTTTGCTGATAAAAATCATAGATAGTCTTGTTCATATCAATCTTGTTCTCACATGCTTTAACAAGATCAATCTTTCTATCGGCTGAAGGAGAAACTCCACCAGATCCTGTTCCTCCTAAAGCCATATCGACAGTGTTGTATCCAAAGAAAGTCACTTTAGAATTCTTTGCAAAAGGAAGAGCATTGTTTTTATTAGTCATCAACACAGTACCTTCTGCTTGAACTTTTTTAGCTAAAGTTCTAGCTGAATTCATAACTGATTTATAATCATTGAAATCACTCTTAAAATGAATTGGATCTTCATTACCATCGCTTTCATCAACAATCTTAGTTCCACTAATTCCTAAGTACTTGTTAATATATCCTGACCATTCATTTGTGACTACGCTACCACCGATGGATAACGTCAACACAACTCCTGATACAGCGATAAGAGAACGCCACAGACCAGGTCTACCAACTTTAGACATCTTCATAATTAGCCTCCTTTAAATTAGTTTCTTATAGCTTCTGTAGACGTCTCAATTCTAGCAATTTAATTTTAGAAAATTGAAAACTGGCAAAAAAATATCTGTTTTAGGCAAAAAGTGTTTAAGGGCTTACATAGCTATTATCGGCTATAACTGCTTAGATTCATAAAAAGGAATCAGCATATCCAATTTAAACAAGTTATCATCATATGATATGTTCATAGTTCCATCATATTTCTTAACAATATAATTCATGCTCTTTAATCCAAATCCATGTTGATTATGATCGTCTTTAGTCGTTTTAATCAATCCATTAGAAATCTTAGGTTCGACTTCACAATAGTTTTCAACATGAATACTTACCATTTGTCCTCTCTTAAAGACTTTTAAAAAAATACATCTCTTCGGTTCATCCAATACGTTGCATTCGCATTCAATTGCATTACTTAAAGAATTTCCAAACAATGAAACTATATCGCTAGTCTTCATAAAGCATAAAGCTTCTCCTTCAACTATCATCGAGAAATCAATCTTGTTTTTTTGGCACAAATACATTTTTTCACTCAATAATGTGTCTAAAATACTATTTCCTGTATTAGGAGTATGATCATACTTATCTACCGCTTCTTTAATTTCATCCAATCCATCAAAACTACCTATATTTTTATTTCTATCGATATCATTTATAAAATGCTTTAAATCATGAGCTTTCATATTAATCACATCGATAGTATCTTTATACGTCTCATATATTTTACTTTCCCTATTGATGTAGCTTTCTAGTTTTGCATTTTCTTCTATCTTTTTTCTATAAGCCAAAAGACCAAACTGAGCAATTAGAGAAACCACGCAGCAGAAGATGAGAGGCAAAGTCGTCACCCAATACCTATCTATTTCATAAATTTGGAACAAATATTGAACTAAATAGCAGAATAAAGCTGAGGCCACTGCTATTCCAAAAACACCAGCACTATGTATAGATATTTCATCATCACCTATCAGCCGCCTAATAATGATGAAATATGAAGCTAAATAAACAATGATAGACATTCCTAAAGACAGGAAGAGCCATCCTATGTCATTGAATTTATCAGCTAGAGGTAAATAAATCAGCATCTCTAAATTATGTGATAAATTTTGAATAAATTGTGCACCCACACAGCAAAACAATATATCCTTAAATTTATTCTTAAACATAAAGGAAAAATATCCTAATGAAATAATAAATATGGATATAGAATTCAATCCTGATTGAACTGTATTAATACAATTAGAAACGATAATTGATAAAAAAGCATATAAGATAAATCCACAAATCAACCTAACTATAAAATGGTCTCTTTTTTTCAACACAAAATAGAAAAGCATTTCAGCAAAGAAAATTTGAAGGATATATCCGTGATGAACTCTAATAGAGAAAATATCTTGTAAAGTCATTTTTATTCACCTAAATAAATAGCTATTCTTCTACAAAAATCATCTTTATAAACTCTGCTTAAAGGTAATGTCTCATTCTTTAAAATAACATCTGTTTTTGTATAGCCTTCTACATAAAGCAGATTAATAATAAGTGATCTATTTATAGAAGCGAAGGAATTCTTATAAAAGAAATCCTTAACTTCATCAATCGTTCCTCTCATTTTATAAATTCCTTTATCAGTATGAAAGTTCAAATAATGTTTTTCACTTTCAATATATATTATTTTTGATGTGCTAATTTTAAGTACTTCTTCAGATGTTTTGATTACAAAAAAACTTTCCTTATTCTTGTTTACTCTTTTAATTGCTTTTTCCAATTTAATTGAGAACAAATCAAATCCTACCGGTTTTATAAGAAAATCTAAAGCATCTACTTCATAGCCTTTAATTGCATACTGTGCAAGTGTAGTTATAAAGATAAGACAGACATTCTTATCCACAGTTCTGAGTCTTTTTGCTGTCTCTAATCCGTTCATTTGAGGCATAGCAATATCCATCAAAACAATATCGAATTCATTTTGATGATATTGTTCTAAAAAAAGCAACCCATCATTAAAGTAATGAGTCTTGACCGTAATCTTTCTTTCTTTTTGAAAACGATCTAAATAGTTTTGATAATTTAAGATCTGCTGCTGCTCATCTTCTACAACAGCAATATTTATGATGATTTCTTCCATAGTTAAACTATATCACAACATTTGATAAAGCATAAATAAAAAATTACAAGATTAGTTAACTATATATCAACTAGATCCAGGCTGGGCTCTTTTATTAAATTATCACCAGTTTTAAAAAAATACCATTTTTTAATATAGCTCTTCAATTAAAGGAAACATACTTATTTATATTCTATTTTCATTTGCTTTACATAAATAGTTAATTCTAGTTGATTGCATTATCAAATAAATGCTTTTAAAATTTAACAAAGAGGTTTGAATTATGCAATTAAGAATCGGAGACAATATTAGATTGTTGAGGAACTCAAGTAGATATTCATTAGAAGAACTATCTGAAATAATAGGTGTATCTAGGCAAACAATAGCAAAATGGGAAGCTAATGAAACTTATCCCGATATAGAAAACTGTGTAAAACTATCTACATTATTTAAAGTATCTTTGGATGCTTTAGTTAAAGAGCCAATTCAATTTGTTAAAGATATTCCAAACAATAGCGGTCAATATATCTTTGGCGTAGTCAAAATCAAAGATGATGGCACAATTAAGTTGCCAAAGAAAGCACAAGAAGTAATGGAGATGTTGCCTGGTGATAGACTTCTAATACTTGGAGATAATAGAAGGGGAATAGGAATAGTTAAATGTGAAGGAATAAATGATTGGATTGATATAGATGAAAAGAAAGAAAATTAATAAAAACAACTTTAAATAACAATATAATACATAGTTTCATTTACATTTATAATGAACTTTATTTTGTGAAATTTGATGGGCAAAAAAGATACAAAAAATGTGAATTTTTGCAAGAATAAAGATACTTTTTCTATGAATTTCGTTGTAATTATTATGCCTTTTTTCTTTATTCTTCCTAAATAGTTTTCAAAAAAGAAAAACAGTCAGATCAAAGTACATTATAGTCAAAAAGCATCATTGTCAAGTATACTCGACAAAAATTGCGTATTTTTGTCAAATACACTTTACAATTTCATACATAAAACTTGAAAACAATTAAAATTGCTATGTCTATGCCATTAAATAATAGTGAATTATAAAAAAAGATAAAGCAATTTAGCTTTATCTTTTTAATTTCTTTTATTTTATAGGAACTACTACTTGATAATTAGAGAACCAATATTTACTAGTTTTATCTGATGCTTCGAATTGTCTTCCTTTAATATGAACTTGATCTTCATACACTTCTACATAAAGACCTTGTCCACCACCATTTTCATAGTTTCCGTTATTATAACTATGGCCACCACCTTCGCCTTCCCAAAGGTATCCAACTGCGCCTGTATTAAAATAAGATGGATTGTCTTTATTTACCATATAAGGTGATTCACTTTCAAATGCCCAATGTGAGTGACCCGAGAAGAAGAACAAATTATCATATTTTTCAATTATGCTTCTCAACTTTGTTTCTTCTTCCTTAGTGTATCCGTACCATGTTTGATTTAGCGAAGTTAATGATCCACTCACAGTATCTCTAAGTGATCCATGAGAGAATAAATAAATTGGATTATTTGTTTTAGATGCTTCATCTAAAACTCCACTCAACCAATTCAACTGTGTTTCCCCTAACGTGCAATCAGCTCTAGTATTACCATCTAATTCATGTGGGATTTCGGTAGTACCTAAAAACACATAATAACTATTATTTCTTACATAATAGAAATACGGAGAATCATGACTGGTTTTTTGCTCCCATAAAGACAGTCTATCCTCATACATTTGTTTCAGCTGATCTTCTGTATATCCTTGATAATGGGCATTTTCATTTTGCCTGATGAATTCATGGTTGCCTATTCCAACCAATAACTCAGGTCTCTTTGAATCTCCATAAGCCTCATCAAAAGACTGATAAAACTTATCGTAATAACTACTCACTGCTTCATCAACTATATCGCCATCGACTGCAATCAAAGAAGAATCAGGCGAGTTCTCTTTTATGTCTTCAAATGCTTTTTTGGATCTTCTATAGAAAGCACTGAAATCCGATATTTGTTGATCGCTCAACACTTGAAATTCATATAATTTCTTCTCATCTTTCTTATAAGATTCAACACCTATTGATCCTTTATCTAAGATTTGATTATTTGAATCCATTAATACAGCCCAAATCTTAGTAGCTTCCATAGGAATTAAAGAGTTCTTCTTGAAATTGAATTCAAATTCACTAGTTTTAAGATTATCGAATTCAATTAAAGCATTATAGTTATCAAATGGTTTATCATCATCACCCCAACTAATGACTAATTTAGTAGCACCATCGATATTAGAATTCTTTGTAACTAAAACCATTCCATCACTACAATTATCGATTTCAGAATCATGATAATAATCGATATCAAAAGATTGAGCTTTAGTATCAGGTTGAACTGGTTTAACAAATGTTGAAGTTCCTGTATTAGTGAATGAAACATTTGAATTAATGCTTTGACTCGCCGAATTCAAACTTTCACCACAGGATGAAAGTAAACTGACAAGCATGATAGCAGCAAACAATTTATAATTTCTTTTTCTCATATTTTCAGCTCCTTTTAATGCAATAATCTGGATGATAAACATCCAGATTATTTAAATTTACTTCTCTTCTTTTTTCTTAATTATTTTATTCCAAGGGACAAAAGCATAAATGCCGAATGCAAGTGTGGCAGTAAATACAATCACATCCAATGTAATTAAAGTTGGAATCCACCAATTTGTTCCTAAAGACTTCTCTTTTATAGTCAAGTCTACTTTGTATTCATCATTATTTTCATCATAATCACGGGCATACTTGTAAGTAGATATATAAGTCATAATGTTATGCTTTAAAGCTTCTTTGGCAGCATACATTTCAGTCGGATTACTATCGCTCAAAGGTGTTCCGTTTGTATTCATAGGATTGAGCCATAAATCATTTCCAGCCAAAACACCTCTATTGCAATTCATAATATCATCTCCACTACTCCAGTCTGTTACAACACTTCCTTTGAATCCCCATTCATTTCTAAGAATTTCAGTTAGAAGATCATAACTAGCACCAGCCCAGACACATCCGACTCTACCAAAAGCAGTCATAATAGCATTAGCACCAGATTTAACTGCCATCTCAAATGGCTTCAAATAATTTTCTCTAAGATTCTGCTCTGTCAGCCAAGTGTCGACACCTTTTGGATTATCACCTTCTTCACTTACAACAAAGTGCTTGAGATAACAATATAATCCACCTGATTTAGCACCAGTGATTGTTGCTGATGCTAGTTTTCCAGATATTCTAGGATCTTCGCTATAATACTCATAATTTCTACCGTTGAAGTTTGATCTATGAAGATTGACGCCAGGAGCGTACCATCCATTAATTCCGCTCTTGCTAGCTTCAAAAGCCATGGACTTTCCAATTTCATTTGCTAATTCGACATTCCAAGAGCATCCAATGACACATTCAGGAGGATAGCTAGTCCAGTTAGATTTATCCTCTGCAATCTTTTGTGTATTCTCGTTGAATCCACTAGGTCCATCAAAATCCAATGTGCTCGGCTTTCCAATCGATTCGATTGCAGCTGAACCAAATCCACTCTTTTCCACTAACGCTCTGACTTCACTGGTCGATGCTTGACTCACCAAATCATCCCACAAAGAGCTATTGTAATCAGAGGTTAATCTATCGATTAGCTCATCATTATATTTTAAGTTCTTTCTGTCAGATAATTCAGAAGATGTAGCTTTAGTCCCATCTTCTTTAGTTACTAAATAAAGTCCTTTATCTACTCCGAAAGTAGGCATTTCTTCTTGATCTACAGCACCGGTTTTATATGCTCTACCCTTAGCGAGTCTTTCATTATCTGTAGGCAATTGTATTTGTCTATCTGTATATGTAGAAGCAAAATCACTCCTCGATAAATACTTACAATTCAATCCAACATTTGATCCATCGATAGGAACATTAGCATATGCATCAGTACCAGTGAATCTGTTGATTACGTAATAATCAGTAGTAGGATCTTTATCATAATTGATAGTGCTAGATATATTGTAATTAATAGAACCACCACCATTGCTTATTTCTTTAGCTTTGTGAGCATCAGATTTAAACATCAAAGTATAAGTTCCTTTATCGAGCTCGTATCCAGTATGACCATTGTTATTTTTATCATAACAATCATAACTTGCCATATCATATGCTGACAAAGACAATTTCAAATCTTGGCTTTCACCTGGCTTTAGATTTGCTGTTTTAGCAAAATCACCTAAAGTCACAGCATTCTTTTCTATTTCACCTTTATAGTACGGTGTCTTGTAATATAACTCGACTACATCTTTTCCACTATAATCGCCAACATTAGTGACAGTAACTGTTACATCTATTTTCGAATCTTTATTTAATTCACTGCCAGATTTGAGATTTACATCCTTGATGGTCCATTCAAAATCGGTATAACTTTGGCCATATCCAAACGGATACATAACCGCTGAATTATATCCGTTTGTCATCCCATCAAAGAATCCTTCTTCATATGCAGTTTCATACCACTTATATCCGAAGTAAATATCCTCTTGGTAAGCTATATTTCCACCAGTATTTGATTTGTTCCTAATATAAGCATTAGCAAATCCAGGCTCTGATTTATAATCTCTAGAATATGTGTCAGCCAATTTTCCACTAGGTGAGATTTTAACTTCTCTAGTTCCACCATCGGATGTTTTCTCAATTTTTCTTCCTGCTAATAGATTTCCAATACTTTCAGTTCCATTTAAACCAGTAGGTCCTACATACATGGCAGCGGAAATCTTATCGTTATCTAAGAAATCGCACTGCATGTTATTAGTGGTGTTAAGAAGTACAATAACCTTATCAAAGTTATCAGTTACTACTTGTATCATCTTTTCTTCTTTTTTCGATAACTGAAGATAGTTTCTAGATTCATCAACTTCTCCAGTGAAGGCGTCTACTTGTTTTGTTGGAATTTCACCAGTATTTTCACCACTGATTCTAGATAAAACTATTATTGCTGTATCCGAATAAGACTTAGCATTTTGAATCAAATCATCAGTATAGAAAGAATCTTCTACTTGCATCAACTTTCCATATTGATTCATCGAAGCCCATCTATCATTAGTTTTTGACTTTAAATAATTCTCATATTTTTGAGCTAAATCTTTGTTATAGTCAATTCCAGAGTTTTCTAAGCCTTGCAACAGACCGACCCTCTTAGTTGGATCAGGCTTGCATGATCCACTTCCGACACCGGTAAACACCCAAGCATCATCGACACAAGTCAAACCAAAAACATTTACTTTATTATTTTGCTGAACATCCAAAGGCAAAGCCTTGTTAGTGTTCTTCAAAAGAACACAAGAATCTTCTGTTACTTTCTTTACTAATTCTTTACCTTTCTTCTCGCTCTCAGCATCGCCAGAAGAAGCTCCTGTTCCAACCAATGCACTGTTTATAAAGTCTACACCCAACACTTTGAAGCAAAGTACGTTTGCTACAATGTGAACTACACTCAAAACAGAAAGGATGGAAAAAATAGTTATTTTTGTTTTCTTACCCATCGCCTTAAAGCCTTTCTATAATTATTTATTTGAAGAAATTAAGCAATACGTCCACCATAACCTTCATCAGGATCATTCCAACAAGAAATATAGACAACATCTTCAACAGGGTATCCATTCTTTTCATTTGGTGAATCGTAGCTCATCAATACAACTTTAAAGTAACCACCTGTTGCTGCACTGAGAAGAGGTCTTTCACTATTGGGATTCTGCCCCATTAAATTGAATGTTTCCTTTTCTGTTTGGGAAGAATAGTACCAATATAAAGACCCAGGCTGATTTTCTTCCACAGTATCTTCTTCTCTATAAAGTCCGTACCACCAATGAGATTGAATAGGTTCACTAGTTACATAGATAGGCTCGTTGTTATCATCATCAAAGTATGTATATCTATCAGTCCAGAATTTAACTTTATAATCGTTAACAGTTGCAATAGTAGTCAATGACATAGAGTCTAATCCACCCAAATATGCATAAGCATTTTCTGTGTAATTTCTAGGAGCAAATTCAATTCTATTCTTTCCTTTTTTCAAGACGATAGGTGCAGCTATCTCTACTTCTACAATATTATCTTTAACACCTTTCTTATTGTTACCTGACAAAGTATTAGGTGTCGAAATCATTTTCCCGTTGACCCACAAATCACATATATTACCTAAACTTACGTCTTCCATCACAGTATCGGTATCGATATAAGGCGTTGCGACTTTAGCTTTTAAAGTAGCAGTAGCATCAATATCAGATTCAATTCCAAAAATAATTCCATTAGTAGCATATTTAGCCTTATAAGTATCAGTTTGAACTTTATAAGCATCCTTGAACTCTACAATGGAAGTTGAGGCTGGTAAAGCATCATATCCAACCCTGACTACATTGTCTCCTTCAGCCTCAAAACTATAAGTGCTAGTTATGTAAGCTTTCTCTATAAGTTTAGAAGTTATAGTTCCTTTATAAGAATTAACTTTAATCGAGTTCAATCCGCCCCAGAATGCAGTTGCAACCGATGGATTCTTTGCAAGAACTGCAATCTTATTCTCACCTTCTTTTAAATCAACCCAACCTGTAGATACTACAGTATTATTAGTCTTGTCAGCAACCTTTCCATTACCTTTGATAACAAGACCAGATAAATCTACTTTATTATCGTTGAGAATCAATGTGATCATATCTTCTAATTTAGTATCGATGGCAGCGTCTGTAGTATTCAAATAAGGAGCTATTACATCCAAATCAAATTTGACTTTAACATCCATATCAGAATCAAGACCCATGACAATATTCACGCCATCACCAAATTCAGCAAAGGTCTTGCCTGACATGTCTTGTCTTACTGCCGAACCGTTAAACACTGCTGTGTTAGCATCGTTTGCTTTCAATTCAACTGTCTTAGTAGCAACATCAGGATCGGCGTCTTCTACTTCAGAAGTATTAGGAACAGCTGTCAATTCAGTCTTTGCAAACAACTTCATAGAATCCAAATTACCCCAGCAGCTCAATGTTCCATTATAAGTATCATCGTTGATGGTTGTTTGATCATATCTATTAGAAACGACAAATGTAATTGTATTAAGACCTGCTTTAAGAGCAACATCTCCAATGGTGACATCGGTCATGTTGTAATAATCAGCAGATCCACCTTTTAGATTTGTTCCTTCAACATTTATATCATCAGTGTTGATCAACTTTCCGTTTACTTTAACTGAGAACCAATCACCGAAAACATAAGGGATACTATCCCACATTCCAAGCCATCCAGAAGGACCCATCAAACGCAATTTCAATAAGGCATTATCTTCTGCTTCAGCTGCTTGAATTCCCCAAACAACTCTATCACCTTTAGATAATCCAGCGACAACGCCTGCTCCTGTAACACGTTCATCACTTGTAGTCTCTACATGTGCACCAGTTCCAGAATTTGCTTGAATAATATTCGCGTCTTCTGCTTCAAATAAATTCTCGCTTCTTCCATATTCATCAGTTCCAAGAACAGTTAAATTAGCTTCGGCTTTCTTAGTTGCATTTGCTTTAGATCTAGCAATAATAACAACAGATCCAGCTCCAACACATTTGACCTTTCCTTCTTCAATGATAGCAATTGATTCATCTGATGAAGTCAAAGTATATTCCTTGTTAGTAGCATTGCTAGGCTTAACCACAACAGTTGCGTCGATTACATCTCCTACTTTAGCAACTGATTTAGATAAGTCCAATGTCAATTCCTTGACATCAATTTTTTCATCTCCACCAGGTTTTACATCACTTGCTTTATCAGTAGGCTTAGCAGTACTAGCTGGAGTGGAAGTAGTATTTGATCCTCCACAACTCACCAATGTTAGTCCCAACAAAACAATAGACAACAACTTTACACTTTTATTTTTCATTGTTTTCTCCTTATGGAAGTGCTTTCCATGTGATTTAAAGTTAAATTTTCACCTCTTTTAAAACAATAAATGTTTTCAAACCGGTTAATTCCATTTCGTAACAGGTCATTTTTAACTGGATTATTTCTTTTCATTATCTGTTTTAAAGCATCAAAAAAGCCAGCATATCTGGCACAAAGATGAAGATAATAAGCTTAGAAGAAAAAAATATGAGAAAATAAAGGAAAGAGGAAACAACAGTGACTAAAGAACAATTATTCGAATGGGTCGATACAGGTCGTGAACTTGAACTGAGCTACAAAGGAAAAAACTATTCTATTATTTATCCTGAAATAGACAACAAGAGAATTATTTCCTTTTGTCAATTTGATGATGAGGTATTAGATGTAGCAACAGTCGACGAGCTTTGGAATTCGGCCTACAAAGGAATAAAATTATCCGATATGTTATCTTCAATTCCTGAAGATGACGTCTATGTTTACTAAAGACTAAAGCCACAAGAATCATAGGATTAAAAAAGACTATTGAAAGACTCGGTTAACACCCGGGCGATCAATGGTCTTTTTTTATTTCATCAGCACGTCTTTCACCGATTCATAATCCCTCAGCACAATTCAACTTTCATTTGAAAAGACAAGTTGCGAAATCGCCGGCAAGTCTCCGTGACTTCTAAAGTCAATTTTTCTAAGATTCAGCTGTGATGGAGGTTAAAAAATGCAAATTTTAATTAGAAAAAATTGTAAAGATATATGGAACGCGTTCATGGTGAAGGGTGCTACCTTCTCCAAGAGCGACATTCCAATATGTCCTACAACAGCCAAGGAAGTCCCAAATGAAGTTGTTTCATACAGGACTGCCAAATCTATCTACAGGAAAGAGACAAGGAGAGATTCTTGTTTCAAGAGCAGGGCTTATGTCCATTTCTACATCGACGACCATGTCTTCGACGGAAGGGATGGCATATGGTCCAACCCCAGGAAGGCCTACAGCATTCTAAAACATTTCGAAGGAATAATAGTCCCTGACTTTTCCACCTGCCTGGACTTCCCGTACCCTCTGAAGATATGGAACTACTACAGGATGTACGCCTTCGGGTACTGGTACGGATCAAAATGTGGAAAGAACGTGATAGTCCAGGCCAGATGGGACTATGAGGATTCCTTCCTCTATTGCTTCGACGGGATAAGGGAAGGCGACATGGTGGCTATTGGAACATTGGCCAGCGGACTCAGGAAGAAAGAGAACCGTCAAAGGTTCGAGGTCGGACTGAGGGAGCTTGTTAGTCAAAAGCATCCATCGGTCCTGATCGTAGTAGGAACGATAGAGATTCCCGCCTTCCGTGAAATTGAGAGGCAAGGCATAAAAATAGTCCATTTTAGGAGCGAGACCGATCTAAGACTGGAGGCATACAAAAATGTCAAAGGGAAATAGCGGACACTTCGAGGGAACCAAAGGAGCGATATTCTATCGGGAAGAGAGGAGAAATCAAGAACGAAGTAAGGAAAAAGACGAATCCTCATCGGTTGAACCCAATGAGGGGATGGACTACAATAAAGCCGGTTCTTCCGACGTCAGGAAGGTCGACAAGATAAACAAGATTGATACGACCGACAACAAAAACAAGTTGGGAGTAAAAGGTGAGCCAAATTCGGTGGCCAAGAACTACAAGCATGGCAGGATGATACAAGAGCGGTACTACGATGAGAAAGGGGACGTCTATCTGGATATAGATTATACGGACCACGGCAACCCTAAATTTCATCCGGTAGTTCCTCACCAGCACAACTGGTACAGAAACAAATTAGGAGAGATAACAAGAACTCAATGGAGGAAAATTAAAAAATGACAATAGATGTTTTAAGAAAATGGGTTAGAACAGGTCGTGAACTTGAATTCAACTACAAAGGGAAAGACTATTCTATTACTTATTTTAGAAAAAATAGAAAGATATGCATATCTTTCTGCGAATTCTATAAGGAAACATTGGATGTGGCGACAGTCGACGAGCTTTGGAATTCGACCTACAAAGGAATAAAATTATCCGATATGTTATCTTCAATCCCTGAAGATGACGTCTATGTTTACTAAAGACTAGAACCACAAAAATCATAGGATTAAAAAAGACTATTGAAAGACTCGGTTAACACCCGGGCGATCAATGGTCTTTTTTTATTTCATCAGCACGTCTTTCACCGATTCATAATCCCATTCGGGCTCATCAAACAGTTTAGCTTTTTTCATAGCCACATGCACTCCTTTATCTCTTACTGACTCTGGACAAAGGCTTTTATCAACGAAAGAGGAATTATATAAGACAATTATTTCTATATCAGCCTCAACAGCTAAATGACATTCATATTCAACAAAACTAAGATTGTTTACACAATGCCCTTTGGCACAGCACCGTGTATATGAATTATAACTGTCACATAAATAACATGAACCTTTAGTCAAGTCTTTAGTTTTATCTCCTACAATTAGCACGAATTTTTTCGACATATTCATCCTCTCTCTAAGTGAGTTTTTTATCGTGCACGCTAAACTAGAATCTCTACATTGAAAACACTCGTGAACATCTAAAAAATACAAACTCCAATGACTACTTTCATTCCATTTGCGAAGCTGTTCAACAGCCTCTATATCTCCAGTCCAATTAGCTGCAATATATGTTTTTGTTCTTCTATTCATTGAATAAGCCCCAAAAAATCAACATTCTTTTCATAAACAACTATATTTATCTTTCCGTGCATTTCCTTTGAGAAAGAATCTACTAAAAGATCAAAGGATTCTTTAAGGGATAAATTAGATCCCGATCTTCCTGTTCCAATTAAAGGAACATATATTTCAACTCCTTGTCCTTGCGCATCATATTTTTCAACAAGCTTCGTTATTGCACTCTCGATTCTATCCTTATTAGAAATTGATTTTCCATTATCTTTAATATCAGCAATTGGAAGAAGATAGAACTCAGTTATTCCCATATCAAAAACATATATTCCAAATTCTTTATCAAAGAAAATTTCATCATTGATATTTTGAGAACTTTTTCCGTAACTATTCAACTTAGATAACCATTTTCCATGAATGGAATCTGGTGATATCGCCTTGTTTCTATAATTTTCAGATTGAATAGTTCCAATTTGTGAGTTGACAGAAATTACATAAATCTTCTTATGCTTATTACCTTTTTTATTAAAGGCTAAAGATATTAAATCTCCAGAAATAGCTTTTATATAGTTATCCCCTTGTGCTTTAATTATCTTTTCTTGTTTTACTCTATTATCTATCCTAAAAATTTCTTTTAAAAATATTGACATATAATCATAAAAATCCTTTTTTCCAAAAAGTAAATCTTTATTTTTTAAGTTAGATTCACTAACATCTTTTTTTATACTTTCAAAATAATTTTGCTTTCCATTTTCATCTAAATAATTATCAAAGAAATATCTAACTGAAGAAGTAAATTCTTCTTCCTTCTTATAAAAAACCAACTTTAAAAATTCAGCAGGTAAATTTATTTTATTATTTATGATCTTATAAGCCACCGATTCATCTAACACATACCCCCTATAAAACGACGAAAAGAAATCTTCCATAATGTTATATATAGAATCGGAAGACTTCCTAAGATAAGGCCTGGTTTTATTAATAAACCAGGAAAAATTTATTATAATTGTATTGCTTTTCATAGCTAATATTATAACTCTATTCTTGAATATCAATTTAGCTATAGCCTTTAAATAAAAAAGTTATTTTTTTATAAAAAAGTGCTTTTTTTATAAAAAAATATTAATTACCAACCTAGATTCTAAAGCTAAGTTGCAAGGTCTCCGCAATTCCTCCACTACTTTTTTCCTTTTCTTTAAATAATATTATTCCATGCAAAGAATCATAAAATGTTTGAAGAAATAAAAGCTTATACTAGTCGATGTAAAAAGGTAATATGTAAAACACCAAATAACCTAGTTTTTTAAAATGCCAAAGTACAATAGTGATCATTTTATTTCATGGGGACACTTGAAAAAAAGAGGGCAAAAGAAAAATATATTTAATAACTTTCTTAGAATAATAAATTTACGTTCTTCTAACCTTATGCCTTTATCTCATTATTTAATAGCATTGAATTAACTTTCTCTTCATTCAAAGGAAAAGTGATATCGATAGAAAACATATTATTACCTGTATTAACCAGCATTTCACCATTATATGATTCACATATCATCTTCATGGATTTGAGTCCATAACCATGAATTGTCTTATCGTTTTTAGTAGTCGATGGTAAACCATCGGCTATTTTTAGTGTTCCTTCAAAGTAATTCTCTATGTGAATTATAAAAAGACCTTTATCACAAAAAGAAGATATCCTAATGAATCTTCTGTCTTCTTTAACATCTTTTGTTAGATATTCGATAGCATTATCTAATGCATTTCCAAAGATAGAATAGATATCACTTTCTTCCATAAATAAAAGTTTACTTCCATCTATCATATATGTCAGATTTATATTCTTTTGTTTACATATCAATGATTTCTCTGTAAGAACTACATCCAATGGTGAGCACCCTGTTTTGATGACACTATCATAAATCGAAATAGAATCTTCTATCTGTTTTATATAATGAGGATCGATGACTTGGTTGGTCCCTATCTTTCTTATTTGATGTTTTAAATCATGGCATTTGGAATTGATGATATCTATATTTTCCTTAGACATTTGATAATGCTCTCTATCTTCTTTCCACATATGCTTTATAACATTCTTATCATGTTCCATTTTCTTTGTATCTTTTAATTGGAAATAAAAAAGTAATGATATAAATGAACTAGAGAAAGAATATAGTAAAGAAATGATAATGAATATTTTATTTTGTTTTACATCATATGTTCTTACAACAAATGAATTCAATATGATTGCACTGAACATGAAGATAGTGCAAAGAACAAATGTCCACATCTTACTTATATAGAAATCATTTCCTTGTATCCTCGTACAGAAGACTAAATAAACTATAAGATAAATAGCTATATAAGAATCTAAATAAACAACCCAAGACATAATATTCATCATCTTGACTGGCTCACTACCATATCCATTCGATAAAGCACTAGTATCTATATTCCCTATTATAAGAATAAAGTTATCTAAAGCATATGACATATGCTGAGTCAAATATCCAGCCGAAGAAAAGAAAAAGATTTTAAATAACGATATATCAAAGCAAAAATAATGAACGATGATCGTAAATAAAAACATTAGTACAAACATTATTATCATCCACCATGATGAATAACTTACAACAGGCAAGGCCAAAGAAAATCCTAAGCAAAGAATTATTCCGATGGACACTCTAATCCAAAAATGATTCCTTTTATCAGCTCTAGCTAAAAACATGTACTGAGCTATCAATAGCTCGCACATGAATTGTAACTTATAAAAGAATAGACCTGTCAATTCATACATAATCAATCACCGGTAGTAAAAGAAACAAAAGTATTGTAGAACTCCTTCTTTTCTTTTCTCGATAAGAAAAGATGCTTGGAATTTTTCAGTGTTATATCGAATCCATCTATCAATAGAACTGATCTCAAATTAACAATTTGAGAATTGTTAACTTTAGCAAATCCTAAATCTTTAACTTGCTTATATACATTGGATAAACTATCCCAAGTATTTATCTCCTCTCCTTCCTGAGTATAAAAAATAAGGCTATGATTTATAACTTCAGCATAAACTATGGAAAGAGCGTCTATCTTTACAGTCTTTCTACCAGATTTGATGATTAAATCAGTCTTTCTATCAAAGCTATTTTTATTCAATGCCCTAGTTAGCATTGTTGAGAATTCGTAATAGCTAACAGGCTTAGGAACAAAGTCAAAAGCATTTACTGAATATCCTTTTATCGCCATTTGAGCTAGATTAGTTATGAATATAATCAAAACCTTACTATCCACTTCTCTTATCTTTTTAGCTGTTTCTAAACCATCCATTTGTGGCATATCTATATCCATAAATACAATATCAAAATTAGATTTATACTTATCTACAAATAGTATTCCAGATTGAAAATACGTGATATTAAAGTCATAATCAGATGAATCTATCTGATACTTCCTTATATAAGACTCTAATACATTCTTATCTTCTTCTTGATTTTCTACTATAGCTATACTTATAACTTGCTTCATACATTTAATAATAACTTGCAAGCGATTACTTTTCAAGCTTTAGCTACTTATATGCAAATAAACAAATAAAGAAAAAAGAAAAAACAATTCTTACACACAATGATAATGTATCAAATAACTAATTATTATTTATATCACTATCATTTTTAAAAGTACTTAGATTTGAATAGGAAAATACCTTATTTTCCACAATAAAGCTTTTTGTAATTCTACTCTTAACTTTTCTTCTGCGTTAAGAAGTATAAAATGCCAATAATTATCAAAAAGACAACACAAACTAAAGTGAAATCATTAAGATTAAATTAAAATTTTTAAATATTAAAAAATCAATTTGTGTGTTTTCAGCAGAAAACAAAGATATATATAACTAATCGGACTGGGAAGGAGTTGTTTAAAAAAGTTATTCTCATTCGGAAAGAATAAGAATTCTTTTTTTCATTCCTCAAAAATTTCTAATATTCTTTTGTTTTCCTTAACAAATAAGAAACAACAAACAATATTGTTTTACATTATAAAGTTTATAGATTCTTATAATAATTAGTCAAATTATCCTCCACAATATATGATCCATCATTAATAGAATTAAGACGATCAGTTAATTGTTGAAGAAGAGATAACATGATGTATTTTTCTTTCTTTTCTTTTTCTTCATTGAATTGACAAGGCTGTCCATTTAAATCAAATTCATAATAATCATTAAACAAATCTGCTATTTTTTTATTTAATTTCCTAATTTCTTCATCATTATCAACAATATCAATGCCTGTTAGCGGCTTTCCAGTGTCAACATTACTCATCCAGATTGGTCCTTGAAGATAATCCAATTGCAATTTTATTATTTTCATTCTCTATTCTCCTTAATTAATTTCTTTGCTTCATTTGACTCAATCGGATATGCACTTACTAAAAAGCCATTTAATCTAATTGCAGCTATCATATAACAGTAATTAAACTTATATAGCTTTTCTAAACCTGGTTTTCCATTTTTCAATCGGATTTTAGAATACTCGACTATACCCTTAGATATAATCATTTTAATGTGATCAACTAAATCTTCTTTTAATATTTTATGCTTGTTTTTAAAGTCTTCAATATGACCTTTTGAATGTTTTCCGTCTCCATACATAATCGGTATAACTCACATTGTGAGATAAGCTATTTACATTTGTTTTCATATCTATATAATTCAACAATGAGATTTCTAAATCTCATAGTGTGAGGCAAAAATGTGTAGAAAGAGTGATGAGTATTACGCCAAGTTATTCGCTGATGTTACCTGTGTGTTTTGGGAACACCAGCCAAGGCCATTCGGCAACGGATCATTTGGTAGAGGTGAACCAAAGATAATCATTTATCTAGACAATCACCCCGAAGGTGCTAATCCCGGTACCTTATCCGAATATTTAAATGTCGGAACAGGAAGAATAGGCAACGCTCTAAAAGACCTTGAAGAAAAAGGTCTTATAGAACGAAGCAAAGAAAGCAAAGATAAAAGAAAGACTGTAGTCGTTCTTACTGAAGAAGGCAAGAAAAAAGCTGCGGGATTTAAGGCATTCTTCACTTTGAAGATAAGACAAATGGTCGATGCTTTAGGTGGAGATGACTTCGAGTTGATGTGTAATTTAATTAAAAAGGCATTTATTGCCACAGTTCCGGAGGTAGATAAGAATGCTGAAATTGTATAAGAAATTTAGACCTATAGATTGGGTACTAACATTCCTAATCATCGGTCTAACAATAGTACAAGTAGGGTGTACTATGTCATTAGTCAATCATGTTCAAGATATTACTAAATCTATTATCTATTTGAATTATCAAAATCAAATATCCTCTATGCTTCCTCCTGGAATGAGTATAGGAGATATAAAATTTACGGAGATACTTCAAATGATGACACAAAACCCAGGAAGTATGGATTCTTCAAAGCTAACTGCTGGAATGTGGACATCAATCCAGACTGCGACTACAGGTAATATCTGGTACAATGGTGGAATGATGGTTTTAGTAGCTACTGGTGCAGCTGGATGTCAATTTGTCATCGCTGTTTTAGCAGCTTATATATCATCCAATTTTGCAACCACACTTCGTACAGAAGTGAATACAAAGATTTCTAACTTCTCTTTGGCTGAAATCAACAAATTCTCAACTGCTTCATTAGTCACACGTGCCACCAACGATGTACAACAAGTTCAAATGGCAAACCTCTTAGTAATGCGTATGGTCTTTGCTGCACCAGTAACTGCAATTTGGGCAATTTGTATAGTCCAAGCTTCAAGCTGGCAATTGACTATAGCTGCTGCTGTTGGAATTGTCTTCTTGGTCATTTGCATAATCATATTGATGACATTTGTTATGCCTAAATTTAAAATTATGCAAAAGTTCATCGATAAAGTTAATGCAGTCACCAGTGAGAACTTAACTGGTATACGTGTTGTTCGTGCTTACAATGCTGAAGATTATCAAGAAAACAAGTTTGAAAAAGCAAATAAAGATTTAACTAAAACTCAACTCTTTACCGGACGTATGCTAGGTTTGATGTCACCTATCATGACCTTAGTCATGAATGGTTTAACATTAGCAGTTTATTGGATCGGTGCTGGATTGATTGCTGGCAATGAAATCGACTATGCAACTGTCCAAGCATTCACTATGTTGTGCACACAAATAGTTATGGCCTTCTTGATGCTCATGATGATGTTCATCTTGCTTCCTAGAGCAAATGTCTGTGCAAAGAGAATCCAAGAAGTTATAGATACTGAAGTATCAGTCAAAGATCCTGATGTTGAAAAACCTTTGGTAAAAGGCGAAGAAGGTACTATCACCTTTGATCATGTTTCATTCGCTTATCCTGATGCCGAAGCTGATATTCTCCAAGACATCTCTTTCACTGCAAAGAAAGGTCAAACTATAGCCTTCATAGGATCTACAGGATCTGGTAAATCCACGTTGGTAAATTTGGTAACTCGTTTCTACGATGTAACTAAAGGATCAATCACCATCGATGGTGTAGATGTCAGAAACATGAAGCAATCCACATTGAGAGGATTGGTCGGATTTGTTCCTCAAAAAGGGTTGTTGTTCTCCGGAACAATAAAGAGCAACATCAAGTTTGGTAATTCAAATGCATCAGATAAAGATGTCGAACAAGCCTGCAAGATAGCTTGTGCTGACGAATTCATATCAAAGATGGAAAAAGGATACGATTCGCCTATCACTCGTGGTGGAACAAATGTCTCAGGTGGTCAAAGACAAAGACTTTGTATCGCTAGAGCTATTGCTACAAAACCTGAATTCCTCGTCTTCGATGACTCTTTCTCAGCCTTGGATTTCAAGACAGATAAACAAGTCAGAGATAACCTGGCTAAGTCTCAAAAAGATGTCACTAAATTGATAGTTGCTCAACGTATCGGAACCATTATGGATGCCGATACAATCATCGTATTAAGCGAAGGTAAAGTTGTAGGTGAAGGAACTCATAAAGAGTTACTTCAAAACTGCCCAATCTATCGTGAGATAGCTTTGTCTCAGCTTTCAAAGGAGGAACTTGGATTATGAATCGCAAAGAAAGAAAAGCAATAAATAATACAAGAAAGCAGCAAAAAGCTGATAAGAAGATGACAAAAGAACAGATGAAGTCAACTATCAAAGGTATTATGAGCAATGGTTCAAAATATATGCCTTGGATTGTTGTGGCTCTCATTTGTATCATCGGAATGGTCGTACTTTCAATCTTTGCTCCTAACATCCTATCCGACTTCACCAACTTAATCACAAATTACTCCAATCCTTCAAAGACAACAATAGAAGGATTCAATGGAGTAATAATCAATGCTGGAGATTCTAAAGCTTTCATGGAAAACGTAGGAATCTATGGTGGAATCTTAATTGGCTTATATGCAGGAAGTGCTGTGTTAGGTTATTGTGCTTCATTCATCATGACTTCTGTCTCTCAATATTTTGCTAAAGATTTGAGAACAGCTATGTCTAAGAAGATAAATAGACTTCCTCTTTCTTACTTCGATACACGTCAATATGGAGATATCCTCTCAGTAGTAACTAACGATATCGATCAATTAGGTCAGTCTATGCAACAGTCTATCAGTATGATGTTCCAATCAATATTCACTTTGATTGGAGCATTAATTGCTATGTTTGTTACTTCATGGCAAATGGCCATAACAGTTCTTTGTACTTTACCGTTGATGATTGCATTCATGGCTTTTGCTTTGATATTAGCAAATCCTCAATTCATAAGAAGACAAAAGAAGTTAGGTGAAATTGAAGGTGAAGTCGAAGAGACTTACAATGGTCAATTAGTCATCAAAGCATTCAACGCTCAAGACAAGACTAATGCCGCATTCGAAAAGAGCAACCACGAATTGAAAAGAACTATGTTCCTAGCAGAAATATGTGGTGGTACTATGCAGCCTTTCATGTCATTAATTTCATATGTAGCTTATGCTGCTGTGTTTGTTACCGGTGGACTTCTCTTAAATGCTCAAGTTGCCGGATTTACTTACGGTACAATCACTGCATTCATGATTTATATCAATTTGTTCCAAAGCCCTCTATCTCAAATAGCACAAGCTTTGAATCAAATGCAGATGGGTGTAGCATCTGGAAACAGAGTATTTGAATTCTTAGGGGCTAAAGAGCAAGAAAATGACTCTAATCTTCCTTCAGCATTTGAAGATAAGAATGGAAAAGAAGTCGTCAAAGGAGCAGTCGAATTCAATCACGTCAACTTCTCTTACGATGATTCCAGAGTCATCATCCCTGATTTCTCAGCCAGCATAAAGCCTGGAATGAAAGTCGCAATAGTCGGACCTACAGGTGCAGGAAAGACAACTATGGTCAACCTCTTAATGAGATTCTATGAAGTCAATGGGGGAAGCATATCTATAGACGGAATTCCTACAAAAGATATGCAGAGAAAGGAAGTTAGAGATGTCTTTGGAATGGTCTTGCAAGACACTTGGGTTTTTGCAGGAACTCTGCGTGAAAATCTGGTCTACAACACTCCTAACGTTACTGACGAACAAATTCAGCAGGCCATTCACGATGCTCACTTGGTCCATTATGTCAGAACCTTGCCAGGAGGACTAGATTACTATATTGAAGATGGAAATACGATTTCCGGTGGTCAGCGTCAGTTGATTACAATCGCCAGAGCTATGATTAAGAATGCTCCATTGTTGATCTTGGATGAAGCTACATCAAACGTCGATACAAGAACAGAAGAAAAAATTGAAGAGTCTATGGATAGATTGACCAAAGGAAGAACATCATTTGTCATCGCACATCGTCTCTCCACAATTAGAAATGCTGATTTGATTCTCGTTATGAAAGATGGAAATATCATCGAACAAGGAACCCATGATTCTTTGATGAATCAAAATGGATTCTACGCTTCCTTGTACAACTCTCAATTCTCGATGGAATAAAGATAAAATAACATTCAAAAAACTCAGTCACATGACTGAGCTTTTTTTATTTCTTGACCTTTTCTATCGCGGCTAGCATCTTATCTTTGCTAGCTAAGTTTCTAGCAAAAGCAGTGGCTGATCCTATCGCAACACCATAAGCTAGAGCAACACCATAATCATGTGTTTCTAAATAGCCTTTTAAAAATCCAGCAACCATTGAATCACCAGCTCCAACAGTTGATTTAACATGTCCTATAGGAGCAGATCTCTTATAAATATTACCTGCTTCATCAACTAATAACGCTCCTTGTTTTCCTAAAGAAACAAGGACATTTTTAGCACCCATATCTTGAAGATGTCTAGCACCAGTAATTATTTCTCCATCAGTGAATAAATCATCCACTCCAAGTATCTCGCACATCTCTTCCTTATTCGGCTTTATTAAGAAAGGATGGAATTTCAAAGAGTCTGTCAATAGACTTCCAGTAGAGTCGACTACCGTCATAACATCTCTATCCGATATTCTTTCCAATATTTTTTCATAAGTATTACTAGGAAGAGTCGGGGGGATTTGTCCACTCATGACTAAGATATCACCACTTTCACTCTGCTCAATCTTTTTAAATAGTTTCTCCAAATCATCATCAGTAGCGTTAGGCCCAGAGCCATTGATTGCAGTCTCAACTTTTCCATCGATCTTAACATTGATACGCGTTATTCCATTGATATGAATAAAATCAGTTTGAAGCCCTTCTTTTGCTAAAAGTTTTTCTATATATTCACCAGTAAACCCAGACAAAAAGCCCAAAGCGATAGATGTATATCCTAATCTCTTCAAAATGATGGAAACATTTATTCCTTTTCCACCAGGTGCAAATGATTCCTTAGTAGTTCTATTGATAGCACCAATAGTCAATTTATCCTTAACTGTTAAGGAATAATCCAAAGCGGGTGACAAAGTCAAAGTTCTAATTGTCATTTTGATTTACCTCCAAAAGAATTAAATCAGTGAATTCTTCTTTAGTATCTATGAAATCAGTGATTACTTTAGCTCCTTTTAAAGGAGCGAAAGTAACTACTGATTGTGTATTAAACTTAGATCCATCTATCAAAAATATCGTTTCCTCGGCCATTTGAATAGCTTTCTTCTTAAAATTAGCTTCAGCATAATCAGGAGTCATGAATCCATAGAATTTATCCACAGCATTAGCTCCCATAAAGGCTTGCTTGAAATGAAATTTTGAAATTTCTTCCTCTGCCATAGGTCCAACTGTAGCATCAGTAGTGATTTTTAAGGCTCCACCAATTAAATAAGTATTAATTCCTTTCTCTGATACAGTTCTAGCGATAGAAAGAGAATTAGTTACAACGGTAATTCTTAAATCGGTAGGTAAATTATTAGCTAATGTCAAAGTGCTAGAACCAGCATCGATATAAATAGTTGAATCAGGCCTGATGAGATTGATTGCTCTCTTAGCTATCAAAAGCTTGTTCTCGGCGTTCATTCTCTCTCTTACCACAAGTTTTTGATCTGCTAAAAAGAAAGCTGCTGTCTTTATACTAGATGCTCCGCCTCTCTCTCTTACCAATAGACCTTCTTTATCCATCTCTACGATGTCACGTCTTACCGTAGATTCAGACATATCCAAATCTTTTGCTATTTCTTCTAAGGAAACATAACCTTTGGATTTAACTAAGGCCAAAAGTCTATCCTTTCTCTCTTTTTTAGTCATTACTTATAAAAGTCTCCGGGTTTAATAATATAAAACAAAATATATAAATAATCATCTTATATTGTATTATTTAAGAAATAAATTCCATATAAAATTTAAAAATTATAATATTATTAGTTTTTTATGAATGTGTAAAATAATGCTCATTTATAAAATTATTCCTATTTTTCTTGATTAGTGAGTGAAAATATATATGTACTTAGGAGGCTTAATATGAAAATACTGCATACATCAGATTTACATATAGGTAAATATATAGGAACCTATGATTTAAAAGAAGACACTGAATATGTTTTAAATCAGGTTGTCGATACAGCGATAAGAGAAAGAGTTGAGGTCGTTCTAATCAGCGGTGATATTTTTGATAGACCTAACCCATCTGAAGAAGCTATCAAAATGTATGTCTCCTTTTTAAAAGCATTATTAGATAAAAATATAAAAGTAATAGCTATATCAGGAAACCATGATTCAGGTATTAGGTTATCTGCTTACAAAAACATTCTAGGAAAAGGATACTTTGTAGAAGGTGAATTCAATTCTCCAATGAGGAAGGTTTCATTAAGCGATGAATATGGCCAAGTAAATTTCTACATGCTACCATTCTTTACTCCGTTTATTGTTAAAAGCAATCTTAAACTTGAAAAAGGATTGGAAAATTATGATTTAGCTATGGACGAAATCATAAAGAGAGAAAATATAGATACTTCACAAAGAAATATCATCCTAGCTCATCAATTTGTAGCCGGATTTAAATTTGGTGGATCCGAGGAAGATTTTTCTTATAGCAACGGAGATGAGAAAAATGTCGCAGGGGTTGGAATTATTAGTTTGGATAAATTCCAGAATTTTGATTATGTAGCTTTAGGACATATTCATAAGCCTCAAAAAATAAGTAGAGAAACCATTAGGTATTCAGGTTCTTTACTTAAATATAAGACATCCGAAATCGACGGCCCTGATAAATCAGTAGTGATAATAGATTTAAAGGAAAAAGGTAATATAGAAGTCAAACTTGATCCTATCAAGCCTTTGCATCCTTTTGTGAAAATAGAAGGACTACTATCTGAATTAACTAATACTAATCCAAATGAAAATGATTACGTTTATTTGATAGTGGATGATGATAAAACTCCTATTGAAGCTAAGAATAAATTAACTCCTTATTACAAGAGAATAGTGGATATAGAATTTCCAAATGATACATTGCAGCAAAAGATGAATTTAGATACATCTTTAGCTGATAAAAGACCTATAGATTTTATCTGTGAATACTATAGGGAAAAAACAAATAAAGACTTAGATGAAGAGAACAAAAAATTATTAGCGGAAATCTTTATAGAAGCCAACAAAGAAGGAGGACAAAACTAATGAAGCCAATCAAATTAACAATCCAAGCTTTTCAATCATATTTAGATAAAACTGAAATTGATTTCACAAAACTTGGCGATAAAGGATTATTCTTAGTAGATGGTGAAACAGGTGCTGGAAAATCGACAATATTCCAAGCCATTTACTATGCTTTATATAAAGAGTTTCTGAACAGTGGTGGAAAAGGCTGTGTCGACATTGTCGACAAGGATATTAGAAATATTAACGCACCAGATAAAATGAAAACAATAGTAGATTTAATCTTTGAAGAGAAAGGAAACTACTATCACGTCAATAGAACCATAAATAAAAAAGGATCTACTGAATCACATCTCTTCGATGTATTAAGCTTAGATCCCTATGAAGAAAAACCTGAGCAATTAGAAAGCGGAGGTAAAGCATTAAACAAAAGAATCAAAGATATCATAGGATTAGATGCAGATCAGTTTGAAAAGACAATCTTAATTCCTCAAGGAAAGTTTGAAGATTTGTTAAATCAAGATACAAAAGGGAGAAGAGATATCTATCGCTCATTGTTTGGAACAGATTCCTATAACAAATTTCAAGCAAGATTGAGCGACTTAGCAAATAAAGCTCAGGCTGATTTAAAGAGTGAATCAGCTAAAGTAAATATTCAATATAATAATATTAAAGTCGATGAAGAAGATTTAGAACTTGTAGAAGAGAAAAATTCCATTTTCAATTCACCAGATATAAAGCAAGACGAAGCTTATGCTTTCATAGAAAAAATAACAGATAAGTATAAAAAAGATTTAAATGAATCTAAATCTCTTATGGATGAAGAACAAAAAGAGCTTCAAATCTTGAGTGGAAATGAACAGAAAGCAAAAGATTATATCAACAATAAAGAAAAGCTAAAAAACATTAAAATTCAAATCGATTCTTTAAATCCAAAATTACAAGTATCTTCAAAAAATCTAACTGAACTAGAGAGCAAAGACAAGGAGATAGAATTAGATAACAAGAACTTAATAGATTTAAAAAATAACTTAGTCGATTTAGATAACCTTGCCTCATAAGAAAAAGAAAAAAAGAATTATGAATCATCTATTTGTTTTCAAAAAAATCAGTCGAAGAAAAAACAAGATGAATTAGCTATTGTTCTTAAACAATTAGAAGATACAAACGATGAACTCAAGAATTTAACTCCTGATCCTACTAAAGAACTCATTAAAATAGATGAAGAATCAAAACCTTTGTTCCAAAAGGAAAAAGAATTAGAGCAAATTAAAGAAGACATCGCCAAGTTGACAGCAAATAAAGATAATCTAATCAAACTAGTCGATAAAGCTAATTTACTTAGACATAAAAAAGAAATCCTTGAGCAAGAAAAGGACAGGATGATCAAAGTTAGATTTGACAATTATGCCGGATATTTAGCTGAAGAACTAAAAGAGAATTACCCATGCCCTGTCTGTGGTTCTATTTCTCATCCAAACCCAACTAGATTATCCACAAATAGTGTTTCTGATGAGGAGATGAAGAAAATAGAAGATGAATACAATGCAAAAGCAAATGAATCATCATACGCAGATTCTAAAGTAGATTCGGAGCAAAAACAAATCATGGAACTGACTGAAACTATCAGTTCAAAATTAAAGAAATATGACTCCGATTTCAAATCCATCGATTTATCATATCAAAAAGTAAATGATAAATTATCCAAAGAAATAAAAGATTTCGAATCTAGAAAAATGAGCTTATTAAGCAAGCAATGCTATAAGACTTCTTTGGAAACAAATAGGGACACTTCGAATTTAAAGAAAGACAAATTAAATTCAGAAATAAGTAGAATAGAATCAGATTTAGCTAGTTCTGAAGCTCATATTTTAGAGAATATTAAATATATCGAGGAACTCAAAAATAAAATAGGAAACAAGTCTAGAGAAGATGTAGAAAAGAACATTGTTTATCTAAAAAAGAAGATTAGCGATTATAAAGTCTTATTAAACAAAACTAGAAATGATGTTAATCAAATCACTACTGAAATAACAAATTTAAAAGGACAAGAGAAAATATTATCTAATTCAATCACCGAATATGAAAGTCAATTGAACTTATCTCTTGAAGAAATAATTTCAAAGAAAAATCAAATTCAAAATGACTTCAATATAAATAACAGTAAGTATTCTAAATATTCAAGTTTCTATTCGACTAATGAATCGATCTTATCTCAGTTAAAATCTGAATTTCCAATTATTGAAAAGCTTCAAAAACAAGCTACCAATCTAAATCATCTTAACCTAGTATTCGGTGGTGGTAATTGCGATGGAGTTAAAGAAACAATAGAAGTTTATGTTCAAGGTAAACAATTGGAAAGAGTCCTCCACTTCGCTAATAAGAGATTATTAGAAATGACAAACAATCATTTCTCAATGGTAAAAGCTAATGCTGGAGAATATGGTGCAAAAGCATTGTCTGGACTTGAAATCAACATAAGAGATAATCAAAATTTAGCGCCGGATGGAAAGACTAGGAAATCCATCACTTTATCAGGAGGTGAGAGTTTCAAAGCTGCATTATCCTTAGCTTTAGGATTAAGAGATACAGTCGCTTTAACTAAAGAAGGAATCAATATAGATTGTATGTATATCGATGAAGGATTTGGAACATTGGATAAAAACAGTCTCGATGACATCATGAGTGTCTTATCAAATCAAACTGTCGAGCAAGGAAACTGCTTGGTAGGAATAATAAGTCATGTAGATTTACTTCAAACTAGAATCAAAAAGAAAATCGAAGTATCTAAAGATTCAAGCGGTAACTCACACGCAGTAATCAAGATAGAAGAATAAAACACTTTAACTTCATAAATTAAGAATGGAAAATAAAATAGTGTCTGGAGAAGACACTATTTTTACTTCAATTATTTTATTTCGATAATTTAACTATTGATAATTTTCGGCGGTTAAAGTTGCAGTAGCTTCTTCCCATCCCCATCCACCATTAGATGAATATGTTAAATAGAATTTCTTTAAATCCTTAGAGAAGTATCCGCTGCTAGCACTGTTAATTCTATCATTTCCGGAAGTTCCATCCTGCTGTTGGATAGACTTCATAGATAATTCATATGTTCCATCCGAATTGACACTAATATCCCAATTTAATGTGTAAATACGTCCTTTATAAAATTCCAACTTAGCTGTTCCGTCATTTTTAAAATCAAATGATATGTCTCCATATTTATAACTATAAGGTCCGTAACCTACAATATTTGCCTTAACAGTAGAAAGATCAGCTGCAGGTTTTTCCTTGACTGTAAATTCAACAATTTCAGATAAAGTATCATTATCTTTAGCCTTCGCTTGAACTTTAATAGTTCCAGCTTTCTTACCTACCAAAGTATAAGAACCATCAGAATTTAATCTTAAAGTAGCAACATCGGATCCTTCTGTCACTTCGATTGTATATTCTTTAGTATTTGCATTATCGGGATTGACTTGAACAGTTAAATTCAAAGTATCACCGACATATAATTCTTTAGTCGTATTAGTGATACTAATACTAGTGACAGGATGAGATACAACTGTAATATCGGTTGTTGCAGATGCACCATTCTCATAAGTCATGGTAATGGTTGCTGTTCCAGCACCTTTAACCATGAGTTTCTTCGAAATTGTTGATACACTAATAACATTAGGATCTGAAGATTGATATGTAAAAGACTCATCTAAATATTTGTTTGGAGTAGTTATAGTTGTCTTCAAATCAAATGCAACTCCATCGTTGTAATTCAAATCAATTTGATTGTTATCACCTATAGATTGAATGGTGAATGCTTTAATCTTATAGTCATCTTTATCCAACTTATTTTCATCACTATCGACTCTAGTTCCATAATTCAAAGTAGCATCATCTACAGCTGTTTGATAAGGAGTAGCATCAGTCTTCAACGCATGAGCAGTGAAATCATATCCATTGCTGTTATAAACTTTTTGATCAAACTTGAAAGAGACCAATTTGTCTCCACTAAGCCCTATTTCAAATGAGATTTCATTGTAATATGAAGTATCACCTTCAAACTTAGATTCAATCTTATAAACAAAGTTGTTATCCAAATTGTCAATTTTTTTAACTATAGCTTTCTCTTTAGAGTTATCATTTGACAATCCTTTACTGGAAGTTTCAGTCAAATAGTTCAATGCATATTGGCTTATTCCATAAACAGATGAACCGGAATAATCAGTATCTTCACTAATCATAGAAATAGCATTATTTGCTTGATCCTGCTTCAAAACATCAGAAAAACCATTTCCAACACTCTTTTCAGTTTCTTTTACTTTATTATTTGCTTCTGTTTGACTGGTTGTATCGATGATATTATGTAAATAATTCTTTGATTCGGAATTAGCTTGAATAAAGGTTAAATCGTCTACATATTCACCTTCACTAGAAGTGATTCTCTTTTGAATTGAATCAGTGTATACAGTCCAATCATATTGTTTTTCTTCAGTTGTTAAATCGAGCTTCTTGTGTTTCCATGATCCACCATTTGAATTAGTTTTTTCTTTGATCAAAGCTGTTTCCAATACAGTTTTAATCTCATCAAACTCTACACTTTCGATTGGCTTTTTCACATCAAAGTTAATAGTCTTTTCAATCGATCCTGCTTTTGCTGTCAAAGAAGCATGACCTTCTTTAATAGCTGTGACTTTCTTACCTTCAATCGATAATAAATCAGCAGTAGTGGTAGTCAATTCATAAGATTTATCTGTAGCATCTTCAGGTAAAACTGATACAGTGAAATCGACTTCATCACCTACATAAACACTACTTGCATTTAGAGCAATGTTTATTCCAGTAACTGCCACGGGGACTAAGACATCAAAAGAATCGGTTTTATCGCCATCTTCAGTTTTAACTGTAATAGTAGCAATTCCGGATGCATTAGCTGTAAGTTTACCTGTAGATCTATCTACACTAACAACGTCTGGCTTTGATGATGAAAATGAAACTTTTTTATTAGTTGCATTAGCAGGTAGGACTTCATATGTTATATCGTAATCATCACCTAAATTTAATGTACTAATCTTATTAGTGATAGATACAGATTCAACATTTATAACCTCTGGCTCTTTAGTTGAGTTGTCCGTGATACTGGAAGGGGTATAAGTAGGCTTTCCTGTATTAGATGTGCTTTTTGGAGCACATGATCCTAAAACAGAAACAATAGACAACAGCAATAAAACTTTTGTTTTTTTCATTTTGTTTTCCTTTCTTTACTAAATTTGGCTGAAATCACTTGGATTATACAAAGTCCCGTCAAACTCTTGTATATCCTCATATTTAAAACTTAATTCAGTAACCGTATGAACACTTTGAGTCACACCAGCTACTTGTTTAGATTCATAAGAATTCTTAACTTTTGATATGACATTACCATTAAAAACAAATTCCCACTCAGCTTTAGTTGAAATATACGATGATTTACTTTCTGGATTGTATTGTATTGCCTCATAGCTGAGATAAATAGTTTCGCCCTCTTCAAATACTATATTTACCTCAGTATTATTTCCTTCAAAACCAATAAGTTTATCTAAATCATTAAGAATTGAATCGATAAACTGAAATGTAAGACTTGAATCGTCACCTTTATAATCTGTCGAATCTTTTATTTTACCGGAGTCTCCATGATAATTATATAAGTGGTAGATCTTAGAAGAATCATGATACATTTGCATATCATATTCCTCTGATTTTTCTTCATCATTTTCAATTTTTCCACTTCTAACTATTAATGGTGAAGATGTAATCGAATATCTAGTCGCTTCAAAAGTGTCTTTAGAATATAATTCTATTCCACCATCTGAAATCGATGTCAATTTTTCAGTATATCCAGTTTCATAAGATATTATTTTATCCTTATATGGATTTAAATAATTGGTTAGATAATCAATTTTATCTTCTAAACTCAATTCATCAAAATTAGTACTAGGTGGCTTAGTGGATGGTTGAGTAGGAGATGATGGAACTGTAGGAATCGTAGACGAATTAGATGTTCTATCTCCACAGCTAGAAAGAATACCAATTCCTGCTATCAGAATATAAAATGCTTTCTTCATAAATTATACCTTTAAAACAAAATAATGCATATCATAATGAGTGGGTCTTTCGACATAAAGGTTCTTGTTTGCAGTCACAATAAACGATTTGGAATAATCGAAGTTACCCTCAATATCTTCGTATTCATCATTACCATCAGGAACACAATCATATAATGATATATATCCGTCTTTTGTGGATTCCCAACTAAACTTTGTAACCTTACTACTTCCTGTACTTGATATTGTTCCAGACTTAGTTGTTGAATTAAATGTAATGACATTCGTATAGCCATAAGAAGATACATATTCAAATGTCTTACCCATGAAATAATTTGATATTTCGCTGGCAGTCATAGGTGTATAAGCTTTTAAAGTTACTTCTTTTTTAATTTCTGGATTGCGTACAGAGGCAATTGTTAAAGTTATACTTCCTTCACTCAAAGGAGTTAAGACATAGACACCATCAGTATTCTTCTCAGCTTTAATGATAGAAGGATCAGATGAAGTAATAGTTACTTCTTGATCAGCTGATGAAGGATTGACTGAAACTTTGCTTTTATCTAATGTATAAGTCTTTCCTATAATCAACTCATTTTTATAAGAGTCTTCTTTAGTTGGTGATTGATCAGAGTTTTTAATTTCTGAAAACTTAATAGATTCAGCATCATCGTATTTAGATATTGTAATTGTTACTGAAATATCTTTAGAATCCCAGACCCCTGATTCATTCTTATAATTGCATTCATAGGTCAAAGTAATAGTCTGTCCTCTTGCATTCTTTAAGTTAAATCCATCACAAGCAGAATTAATATTTGCATAAGATGTATTAGAAGATGACTTAGGAATTAAATATGAGAAATCAGCATCTAATGCTGTAGCTGGTGAATAAGTCTTAGGCTTAGCATAAATTGAAGTTGTAGAAGCAGGAATTTGGCCTTTATTCAATGCAGTTGGTTGATTTGTGTTTTTATCGAACACATCTATATCTGTGACATCATTGATAAAATAATTGTTAACATCTATGGCCTTTGTAGATGGAGCTTGTTTTTCACCATATGTTATCGTTCCTTCATTGATATCATTCTTAATATAAGCTAAGCTCGAATCACCGCTAGTATCCCCTTCTACTACTTTATATGATGTTTTAAATGAAGTCATGTTCTCATCATTATTGACAGTAAACAAAACATCTATATCGACTACAGTTCCAGTGCTGACATCAACATCGCTATTATCATATTTATACTCAGTTGAGAAACTATAAGTAGTATTACCATCCTTATCATCGTAATATTCAAAAGATAAACTTGAAATATTCAAGGATTCATTGTTGACGATGTTTTCATCGATGAACTTATACACCGAATTTACGGCATTAGAAGTTACATAAGTATCTAAGTTCTTTTCCAAAATGTACTGACCTGTAGCAAGACCTAAGTCCGTAGCTTCGTTAGTGTTCTTAACCACGGCCAATCTTCCTAAAGTATCTGAGTATCCGCTTGTGTAAAACGAATCATTTTCATATGATTCAACCATATATAAGAAATTGACTTCTTTGATTGAATCTTCAAATTTCATCTTCTCTTTTTGTGATTCGGCTCTATATTTGAATGTGTCTTCTTTGCTTACTTCACCTGTTGAATTTTTAGTCTCGACAACAGTTCCAGTTCCATAAGATGTTTTATCGTTATAAATATCTAAAGAAATAGACTTTACTTTAGATGAATAACTATTGACTGATATTGTTTTAACATCTTCATGTGATGCTAAATACTCTCTAGAAGCCAAGTCATAAACATAGTTATAAGCATCAGAAACGCTCATATTCTTCTTTTCAGGCTTTTCAGATGTAGGCTTAGTGGTTTGCGAACTATTGTTTGATGGGGTACTGGGAGTCGTTGGAGTCGTAGAATTAGATGACGGATTTGCACCACAAGAAGCTAAAGTAGTAACAACAGCTAACAAAGATAGAATTTTAATTTTTTTCATATTGATTAATCCTCCTGTGTTTTAGTTATGATGATCGACTTTTTGAAATCATAGTCTTTAGTATTTACTGTTACAGTGAATGGGACTCCTTCCTTAGATAATACAATTGTTCCTGAAGTCGAATCATTACTGACCTCACTATAACCAACATCTTTAAGCTTTTTAATAAACTCTGTATAGAAACTTGCCTTCTCTTCATCACTGATCGAAGAAAAATCAGTTCCTATATAAGCTCTTACCGTTATAGTTCCGTTAGTGCTATCTAAATCAGGATTCCAATTAGTAGTAAGCCAATCTTTATATACATAAGGGAAGACAGAATCTAAATCGAAGTCCTCGCCGAACAACACTTTAGCTTGGGAATCGATAACAGCCGTTTCTTCAGACCAAGTTGTGGGTTTCACATAATCAAGGCCATTCAAAGCCGCTTTGATTTTATCGTCAACTTTAATTTGATCGCCATATTTATAAGTATACTTGACTGAAATAGGATAATAGACTCCATTAACCGGATTCACAATATAGGATAAATATTGCATTGTCGAAAGTCTTCCTTCACTATCTAACTTCATAGTGATTCCAGTTCCTTCATATCCATTAGCAGTCTGACTTTCACCGACGAACATATAGTCTAATGGATTGTCCAACGCTATGTCTCTATCTCTTATAGTATCTCCATCTAGAGAGAAACAATTTGGCGAGATATGAAAGGCTGTAACATCACTGAGGTGTCCACTAACACTAGGAGATTCAACTCTAGCCGTACCCTTGGAGTCCGTGACATACCCATAAAGCCTATTATCTCTCTCAAAGAATCCACTTCCAGACAAATCATTATTGCTATGATAGTAATAAATTCCTTCATCTTTATCATAAATTCCTTCATAACTCAAAGACATGTTTAAATCAGATGAATATTCAGTGACATCGATTGAGAAGTTAGTTGTTGGATTAGAAAAGAAATCAAACGCATTCTTAATCTTAGCTGTATCAGCTCCATCTGTTCCTTGATCAGCATAAGCAGTAGGCTTTACTATTTCGCTAGAATTTGATGAAATATCGATATCATATACGACAACTTCTTCTTTTCCATTGGAATAGAAATCCGAAGAAACAGTCGTGGCTACAATTCCTGTTATAGTTCCCTGACTATCAGTTTTAAATTCTAAGTATGCTAAATCAGTCAAAGGTGAGAATTGGGTAACACTTTGGAAAAGTGTACTCGCTGAGGCACCGACATAAACTAAAGAACCATCATTGTTCTTCCTAATGTTATCTTTTTCAGTATCGATTACGCTATATGCTAACGATTTGACGATATCAGACCATTTGTTATCCGTCTCCGCTTTTTGAACCACATTATTGTGATCGACATAAGTTCTTTCAGCAACACTGTCTTTACGTGATCCATCCTCTGCATATATAGCTTTCTTCTCATAATAGTTTTCTCTGTCAAATCCACTATAACTTTGTTTGACATCAAATTGACTATCATCGTACTGAAGAGAATAATTACCGATGATAGTTTCACTACCATTAGATAAATATTTCAAAGTTGCTGTAGTCTTTGATTCGAATGTTGTATTCATCAATAAAGAAAGAATTGAATCATCTATTTTTTGAGATGGAATCTCATATGAATTTACAAATTCATCAACTTTATCTAATGAAACGGATCCTATACCACTAATAGTTCCTGTTCTTAGATCTTCTGATATGTTGCTGGCATAAGGTTCAGGCAATCCTAATATAAAAGTTATCTCATCTTCAATAGGAATCATAGTTACTGAATTAAAATAAGAATAATAACTACCCCACCCAGATAAACCACATAATGCGTGAATAATAGATGAGTTAGTAGTTACAAAATCACCATTATCAAATGTGAAATCAGATTCAGAATAATCGTCATTTGTCAAATATTTAACATAAGTAGAATTAACTAAGGTAGTAGTATTACTTTCGGATTGAGCTAATCCTAATTTCACGCTACCATCGTTATTTAGCTCGTATAAAAATGGCTTCTTATTATTTCCATCTTTTATTAGTGCATATCCAGCACCTTCAGCGTCAAAGTATACATAATCATTAGCAAAATAATCAGTATGTCCCTTGTTATCTGATAGATAAGAAACCGCAAATTTCTCACCACCTGCTAACTTCTTAAATGTATCAGCTATCCATTTAGCATCGATATCATCATCTTTTTTAGATGAATCCGTCGGTTTAACGGAAGGAGTTGATGGGGTGGAAGAAGGAACACTAGGCTTTTCTGTTGGTGATGTTATACTTTCACCACAGGAAGTTAGTAATAATCCTAATATACTCAGCGAAATTATCTTAGGTTTAATGTTTTTCATATAATTCTCCTTTTAGTAAGCCAAAATAAACTTAGCCTTAAAACTATTTTAAAATTTTAAGCTTAAATTCTTTATAATTTAATCCTAACCAAATTTATTATATGGTTTCTTTATTGTTTTAGATACAACCTAATAAATAATCTTATTTTAAAAATAAAATTAATTCAGTCGGAGGAACTGAGATGATAAACAAAAATACAATGGTCCAAGCAACTGATCTTTGCAAATATTTCGGATCTGGTGAAACTTTAGTCAAAGCTATAGACAAAATAAGTTTTTCTATCGATAAAGGTTCCTTTACAATCATATTAGGACCTAGCGGTGCTGGTAAAACTACACTATTAAACTTGTTAGGTGGAATGGATAGTGCTACAGACGGAAATCTAGTGGTAGATGGCGAAGACTTAGTTGGGATGAAAAATAAAGAATTGACTTTGTATAGAAGAAACAAAGTCGGGTTTGTTTTTCAATTCTATAACTTGATGCCTAATCTCACCGCATTAGAGAATGTAGAGCTAGCATCTGAAATTTGTAAGGATGCTTATGATCCTATGGAAATCTTAGAAAAAGTCGGACTGGAAGAAAGAGCTAGTGCATTCCCTACAACATTATCTGGTGGTGAACAACAAAGAGTATCTATTGCCAGAGCAATAGCTAAGAACCCACAAATCCTCCTTTGCGACGAGCCTACCGGTGCTTTAGATTATAAGACAGGAAAAGAGATTCTAAGATTACTTCACGATATGTCCAAAAAGGAAGGAAAGACTGTAATCTTAGTAACGCATAACTCAGCGTTGAAAGATATGGGAGACAAAGTTATCAAAGTAAAAAACGGCAAGATTGAAAGTGAAATCAGAATCTACAATACTAAGCCTATCGAAGAAATAGAGTGGTAAAAAATATGAAAAGAACTTACTGGAAATCATTATGGAGAGGTATATGGCATAACCTAGGAAGATTCCTAGCTGTTTTTGGCATTATATTAATCTCAACACTTTTGATTTCTGGCTTAGGAACCTTGGGATCGACAGTCAAAGCCTCTTTCAATCAAGAGATGATTAAAAATAAATTTCCAGATATCATCTTAAAATCAAAAGTGGCTAATGGATTTACAACAGAAGAAAAAAACATGTTGTTGAATCAGCCAGATATAGATGAATCTAGGATGGAAGAAATCTATTTCTATGATACGACTATAAATAATACTGAGACTAGAATTATCTATAGAGATTATCAAAATATGAAAGTAAATCCCATCAGTATTGTCGAAGGAAATTTACCCACTTCAGATACTGAAGTTGCAGTCGAACAATTGCCCGACAATTCTCAAAGAAAAATTGGAGACACATTCGAAGTTACTTCGACTGTTCCTGTCATTGGAACTAAAAGAACAACAGCATTCACTGTAGTTGGAATAGTCTACAATCCAATGAATAATTCAATTGAGAAAGACAAGAGTCAAACAACTCAAAAAGATGTTCAAGATATTTTCTACATGAATAGCAAAAAAGCTATGAGTTATATATCAGGAGATACGTTGTTCATAGGTCCTGATATCTATATTCAATTGAGTCATGATGACAATATAGATTATTTCTCTAACGACTATGTGAATAAAGTAGTTAAAAGAAAGAATCAATTAGTCACTATGTTGACTGAAAAAAAAGCCGCTGGACTGACTGTTGAAGAGAGCGTAAGTTATCAATATTTAAATTCGACGATAGATAAAGTACAGACGATCTGTACTATATTCCCAGTATTCTTCATAGTTGTAGCAGCTTTAGTTTCTTCTATAACAATAGAAAGATTAATAAATGAAGAGAGAGGATTATGTGCTTGTTTTAAGACTTTAGGTTATTCGAATCATTCGATTAGATTTAGATATGTTTTCTTTTCTTTATTAAGTTCTTTAAGCGGAGCAATAATAGGATCAATCAGCGGCTTATATGGTCTACCTTCAATCCTCTATCCTACATTCAAATCCATCGTGATAAATTTTCCTGAAATGAAAGCTGATTTTAATCCATCTGGAGCTCTGTTAGGTTCTGGAATTATCATATTAGTTATACTGATAATTACATTAGTAAAAATAAATAAAGATATAAATGAAACACCGGCTGATTCCTTGAGGCCAAAATCACCTGTCACAGGTAAAAAGATACTTATAGAAAGAATAGATTTCTTTTGGAAACCATTACCTTTTAGATACAAAGCAACTCTTAGAAATATATTTAGATTTAAGTCCAAAACTATAACGATGAATCTATCTGTGATGTGTTCTATATCATTGGTTATGGCTGGATTTGGATTATTAGATTTAGCATCCAATTGGGAGAATACATCAGCGATAATGGAAACATTTAAATCAGTTGCTTCATTCATCATAATCTTTGCTGTAGTATTAGCTATATTAGTTATTTATAACTTAGTAAATATCAACGTTTCAGAAAGAGTAAGAGAGATATCTACACTAGAAGTATTAGGATATAAATCAAAAGAAGTCTACACCTATGTGTTTAGAGAAATAATAATTATGGGTGTGACCGGTGAAGTATTAGGCATTCCTTTAGGAGTATTACTATTATATATAATCACATCATATCTAGATTTTGGATCTATCTCAATAGTTACTGCCGGAACATATATCTATAGCTTATTATTAGGCTTTGCCACTTTGATAATCGTCTGTGCTTTGATGATTCCAAAGATAAAAAAGATAAATATGATCACATCATTGAAGACACTCGAATAACTTGAGCACTAAGACATTGATTTTTTAAATCCAATCGAACATTCATAAAATAATCTTATTAAGATCTAAGACTATTATCTTTATTATTTCTTGAAGTCTTCTTCTAATTGTTTAGATACATTTTCAAATGTTACAAAATCACATTTGCCTTTAACTTTGTTCAAAGCCTCTTCATCTCTTATAGTCCAAGTATTTACTATTCCGCCTTTTTTTCTGTATTTGATAATCTTTTTATCATCCAGCAAAGAATCTTCGATATCCAAATATTCAAAGACTTTTCCAAAAAGAATCATTTCTTTTCTTTCTTTGCAAAGTAAGAAACCTCTGGTAAATTTCTTTCCATCACAAAGAGCTAAAGCTCTAGGATCAAAAGAAATCAATGTCACTTTAGATGTGTCTTTGACCTGTGATAAGAAATCCATCAATCTCTTAGCAATATTAACCCAATTATCTTTATAAACTTTAAGTTCGATAACAATAGTTTCTCTTTCTTTATTTAAATCAAAAACTTCTTGAAGTGTAGGAATGTCTTCTCCATCAAGTAATTTATAATTTTCTCTTAAAGTCTTACTATCTAATTCTTCTATTATTCCCTCTTTTCCTGTGACTCTCTTCAAATCAGAATCATGACATACGACTAATTGATTATCAGTAGTTAAGTGAATATCTAATTCAAAACAAAAATCATGATCTATTGCATTTTTAAAAGCACTCAAACTATTTTCAAATCTCTTATCATCATGCAGCCCTCTGTGTGCAACACCTTTAAATATATTTGGATTAAAAGAATCTCTTTTTTTCATTCCCATAATATAAAGCCTCTAGATACATTTATTAATATACTTACTTTTAGAAAAGCTATTCAAAATTACCACTTATCCGATTTTTGATAACGCTCGCATAAATCTCTTCATTTATTTTCACAATTCTATATTCTTATATTGGAAAGAAAATAAGAATGACGGATTAATAATCTATTCTGATAATTAAACTATTTATGTTGATTGCAATACTTATTCAGCTTAATTTTTTTATAAAGCTGAATAAAGATTATGTCGAACCATTCAAAAGACTTAAGAAATATAAATTTGAATGATTCGGAAATACAAGTAGAGAAAAAAACATCAAAACTATATTTATTAGATACTCAAAGTAACATAGGATATATGTTTACAATAAGACTAGCTGAAAATTCAATATAAACAAGTATTGTCTATCTAATAGATAGTTGATCTTTTTCAAACAATACATTCAAAATTAATCTTGATGGAAAAAAGATAGCTTCCAACTATTGCTCATCAGAAGAAAAAGAAGGATATAGACTTAACATAGATAATCAAAATTATTATTTAGTAAAAACAAATGAATTTGATTGAACTAATTACGAAGACTCTAATTTTGAATAAATCATATTCCAAACCCAATTTTAAAGGACAAATTATTATTTTCTTTGCTATATACTAAACTCATAAGGAGTAAAAAATAATGAGAATTCGTACATTGTCAAAAGATGCATCACAAGTCAATTTTTCAAACTCGATATTAAAGCATTTCAACGCAGAAACATTTCACGATTCATATAAACCCTTAGACGAAATATTAGAAAGGAACAAAGGAAGAAAGATAGTTCTTTTCTTGTTCGATGGATTTGGAAAACAAATTCAAGAAGCGACTAAAGACTGCTGTCCGTTCATTTATTCACACGGCTTATTAGATTTAAATACAGTCTATCCACCTACTACTGTAGCAGCTACAACAGCTGTTCTATCTGGAAAATATCCAGTTGAAACAGGATGGTTAGGCTGGACTTTATATAACCCTGATACTAATGAGCATGTCGATACGTTCTTTGGAATAAACCACGGATTAAATACAGCTGCTAATTTTGTTCCTTCCAGAGATTTACCATATCAAAGCATCTTTGAATTGATTGACAAAGCTCAAGGTTCTCATTGCACTGATAGAATCGACGGATTCAATTTCAACACTCCAAAAGGACATCCCGATATTCATGGATTCATGTCAAAACTTCAAGAAGATATCAACAATCCTTCTTTAAAGTTCATCTATGCCTATTGGACTGATCCTGACCACACATTACATAACTATGGGGTAGATTCAGAAGCAGTAAGACACTCCGTAAAAGAAATTGATAAATGTGTAAAAAGAATTGTAGAGGCAAATAAAGATGTCTTGTTCTTATCGATAGCTGATCACGGACACATAATCTGCCAATGGGTGGATATAAGAAATTATCCTGATTTTATGGATACTTTAATTGATGGAAGAGTCGGGCTTGAAGCTAGATTTGCTTCTTTTAGAGTTAAAAAAGGAAGAGAACAAGATTTCATTAAAGCATATAACAAATATTTCTCAAACGATTTTGCTCTTTATACAAAAGAAGAAATCCTCAAAGAACATGTTTTTGGATATGCCGAACCTAATGAAATAACTAATAAACTAATAGGAGATTATTATTTGATTGGAACATCTAATAAAGCATTAGGGGATTTATATTCTCCATATGATATGTTATCTCATCACGCTGGATCATTACCTATCGAAACTGATTTAAAAATTGGTGTTTATAATTCAAAATAGATTATAACCAAATAAGAAATAGATCTCGGTGTTTACCACCGAGATTTTATTTTTTATAATCTTCAGTTAATCTTGTATGATATTTAAAGTTGGGAGGATTTATTATGCTAAAAGATTTAAACAAATTGCGTGATTTAATCACTGAATACAGGACAATAGATCCTCGGGACGATGATTCTTGGAATAAGAACCATGCTGAAAGACTAGCAATATTATCAGAGAATCTTCAAGATACAATTGAATTTCTAGATACATGTAATAGATCCGAATTCAGAGGTGTTATGGATTTGTTCGAGGACCTATCTAGACATTTCCAATCAAAAGAATTTATCGATGCTATCGAAAGATGCGATACCAGATTTTCAAACTTCAACGCAAATCAATATGTTGCATTAGCTAAAGCTGCATATAAAGAACATAAATCTAGTTCCTTTGAAAAGGGAAAATTAGATGAATTGATCAGAAAATCAAAAGGTTTCTATCTTGAAGGCGATAATGAAACTTGGAATAAAAACTTAGATGAAATAATAGAAATCTTGTCTAAAGATTTAAAAGAAACAATAAAATTCTTAGATCAATGTTCTTTAGAGGAATTTGAAGCTGTTCATATCGCATTCCCAGATATTAATGATAAGTTTCATTCCAAAGAATTTCTTGAATGTATAGAAAGAAACGATTTGAGGTATCCTCAAATCGATGCCTCGATGGATAGAAAATTAGCTACAGATTTAATGACTAAAAATAAGAAGTAATTATTTAAGTCTTAAGAATTCATTTAATCTTGGCAATGTAAATTCTATAAATCCATAAGAGCTAGATTTAATAACTCTTTTTTTTAATGAGCCTATCTCTATATACACTGAAATTATTAGTATCAAAATTACATCTTTCTCTTACCTTAAAAACTTCTACATGATTATTCGAATTCATATTAAGACCACTTCTTTTTTTAAGTTCATTATAAATAACCTCTTTATTTTCATATTTTGGAACTTGTTAGACTTAAAAAGCTAAGCTTCTCAGCTTAGCTAAACAATCTTACTTAACTTCAATAGTCTTTGTTGATTCTAAGCCTAGTCCAGATGCTTTAATCACAATGTTAGAGTCACCATTAGGCTTAATTACAGCCATAGTTACACCATAATTAGTCTTGCTAGTATCATTATGATATCCTTCCTTGCAATAAGGATTTGCACTACCAAAGGAAATCAATTTTCCACCTTCAATTTCAACTTTAATCTCACCTTCATTTAAAGGTTTGATTTCTCCATTTGTATCAGTGAATGAAAGACGAACAAATGCCAATTCATCCTTTGAGATTTCATTTGATTCAGGTTTAATAGTCAAAGCATTTTCTTTGGAGGCGGATTTCAATATGACTTCACCTAATTTATTCCCATCAGAATCTAAACTGACTGCTTTCAACTCTCCAGGTTGATATTTGACTTTAAAGATGTTTCTACCATTTTTCTTAGTTTTTGCTTGCTTAATCTTCTTTTGATTTAAGAAGAGTTGAACAGTTTCACCAATAGAATATACTTCTACTCTACAAATCTTTTCTTCCTCGCCTTCAAATGACCAAGAATGAAGAGCCATAGACATCTTCCAACTAGAAACACTATGTTTCATCTTTAAATATTTGTGAGGAACTACACCGATTTCAATAGGAGTTTTTTCTAATGCTACTTTTGTATATAGGGCTTCACAAGTCTCATCTCCAATAAAGTCGACTCTTCCAGATCCGGCTGTCATCCAACCACAGCTTCCATCCATAATTCCATCACAGTGATCTTTAGGTACCCAGCTTCCAACACCGACCTCGCCTAAATAATCCATTCCAGCCCAAACGAAATCACCGACAATTCTAGGATTCTCTTTTGCCATCTTATAGAATTCACGTTCATCGGCACAGAATGTTTCTGATCCAACAATGATTCTATTTGGATATTTCTTCAAGTCATGCTTATAACGAGCAATTCCGTAGTTATATCCAGCCATATCCATTACTGCAAAAGCATCCTTGGTAGCTTTATCACAACCATGGAGTCTAGCCCCTGCTCTTAAAAATCTCCCACCGAAGAAATTAACAACATTGTTGAAGAATTCACTTCCGACTGCTTTCTTTTTCTTCTTGTTTTTCTTTTCTTCTTGTGCAGCTTTCTTATCGTTATAGAATCCAAATCCGAGTCTAGCCATGTAGTTGAATAAAATATTAACACCGGCTGTGACATAACGAGTCGAGTCTAAACTATGTAACTCGTCAGTCAACATCTTGGCATATTCAACACCCTTCTTCTTTGCTGTTTCACTAACTTCATTTCCGATAGAATAAATCATTACTGAAGGGTGGTTATAGTCCTTCTCAACCATATCCTTAAGATCTTCCTTCCACCAATCTTTTAGATAAGATACATAGTCATGTCTTGTTTTATGGATGTACCAACAATCGACATATTCATCCATAACGATCATTCCAAGCTTATCACAGGCATCGAGGAAATCTTTAGAGCAAGGATTATGAGCACATCTAATAGCATTGTATCCAACATCTTTTAAAATACGAACTCTTCTTTCTTCAACAAATGGATTTGTAATACAACCAATTAATTGATTATCGCTATGTACACAGCAACCGCTCATTATTGTTCTTATCCCATTCAAGAAGAATCCATTTCCATCCAATTTGATTTGACGAATTCCAAACTTAATATCTTGTGAATCTGTTTCAGTCTCTATATGGGCAGTATACAAATATGGATTATCTAAATCCCATAACTTTGAATTGGTTACTTCAAATTCCAATTCGCCGTTGCCATTGTTTAAATCTATGTTAGATTCAGCTTTTATATCAGATCCATCCAATATTTGAACCTTTGCTTTTTCGCAACCATTAGTTTTAATTTCTACTTTAATCTTTCTAGATTCATAATCTAAAGTCGTGATTCTTATTCCGTTAATAAGAATATGTTTCTTAGGTAAAACATATAACCAAACAGGTCTTATCAATCCACAGCCAGAGTACCAACGTTGATTAGGTTGATCACTGTTATATGCAATAACTTTCAAAACATTATTTCCTAACTTAACTTTATCAGTTAAATCGACATAAAAATTAGTATATCCATAGGGCCTTGAAGCAATCTTCTCATCATTCAAGTACACTTCAGCATTATGGTATACGGATTCGAACTCTAAAATCAAATCATGATCATTAATTTGATCTTCAGTCAATTCAAATTCTTTAATGAATGAATAGTCATGGCAATCCACCCAACAGCAATTCTTACCACTAGGTGCATCTGGTTTTCTTTCTTCATAAAACATAGCATCATAAGGAACATCGACAACCTTTGTATCTTCAGGATTGTCTAATCTAGTTACTACCCATTTTTTGTTGAAATCAATCTTTTCCATTTTTCAGTCCTCTATCAAGAAGAATATTGCCTGTAAGCCCTTCTATTGCATTAATTTATCAGTTTTTAACAACAAAAAAGTATAAATTGACCTTAATTGGTCCTTTTTTGACTTTAGTTGATTATTGATAAATCCTAAACTTTTCATGGTTTATACTACCATTACTTTTTTAGGTGCGAATTCCAGTCAGTGACAATGACTTCTATGGACGACTTTTCAATTGAAAGAACATTGAGGATTTCCTGTTGAAGTACGGGATTTTTTAAGAATTGATAAAAGGGAAAAAATACACAGAGACTATAATATCGAAGCGATATTCTAAAGAAAGAAAAAATAATTCATCACAAAATCTTGTAGTTTTAGATGCTTCTTTATCACAAAATCTTGTAGTTTTAGATACCTCTTTATCACAAAATCTTGTAAATTTTGATGGGCAGTCTTCACATTTTCTTATATTCAGACATTGGAAAAGTGTATTTTTTAGCAATAAAAAGTTATGGAAAAGTGTTACCTGATCGAGGACAATGACAATCTATCCATATTGCCAATAGAGATAAAGAAAACGAAAACTCGGCATGGATTTCTAAAGTAATCACTTTATATGATTCGATGAAATAAGAGAATGTTCGCTCATAAAAGTGTAAATTTAATTTTTTATAATATATATAAATCAATAGTTAAAAGCAATTTAATAACAAAAAAAGAACTGCATGTAAGCAGTTCTTTTCTTATTTAACAACTTTATTAAGCTTCTACCTTTTTGCTATAGAACATAGGAACAAATGCAGCAACAGCACTAGCAATCATAGCTAAAGCATAGAATACTACACCGACTATTCCAACATTCAATGCACTCTCTTCAGCTGCAGGGTAGTTGACAGGAATGAAGTAAACATCAGCAGCTAATGAGACTCTGCCATTGATGAATAGACAGCAAGACACAGCGAAGAGAACACCGATAGCAATCAATATAACATCATTGATAACTCCGTTGAACATCTCCAATTTATCATGTAAAGTAAATTCAAGAACAATGAGAAGTAATGCAACTATAGTCAAGGCTATCAACAAAGCATCGACTGGTTGTCCGGCTAAGAATCCAGTTGTGGAATTCACTAAGTAGATAATGAATCCGACCAATCCAAGAACGAAGCTAGCTAGCAAACTATAACTTGCTACTGTTTGTTTTTTGAAGAAGACTGACATAATTATTTCTCCTCCTTTTTCTTAGAATGAGATATATCTAATCCCAAGAAGACACCATAAGAAACTAAGGAAGCCAATGTGAGAACACCGAAGATTGAAATCAATGAAATATAAGTTGCTCTCCAAGGAGTGATCAACTCAACACGTTTGGATGAGGAGTTGACACCATTCATAGCATTAGAGTTAGCTAATGCATACAAGATGTAATGAGCATTTTGCTTGATAGCCAAAGCCATATTACGATCTTTTCCAAGAGTCTCAGCACTCCAGTAATCTACTGAAGGTTTACCGAATCCACAGAAAGCACAGGTTCCAGCAAGGATAGATTCCTTAGGAGCAGCCTTAGGTGATACACCGGAGAAGTCAGTGACACTGTATCCTTTGAATCCCCACTCATTACGCATAATATCGACCATGACGGCTTTGTTTGCACTAGAAGCTACTGAACCGATTCTATTGTAAGAAGTCATGACTCCCAAAGCACCGGTAGTAAATGTATCTTTCTTAGACTCGTCATTCTTGAAGGAAGCAGGTTTTCCTTTTCCTTCAAAAGCTTGTTGCAAGTTTCTAAGCTCTAATTCACGAGCTTTTTGCTCATTCATGAAAGCACAGACACCACTACGATTGATTTCTTGATCATTGAATGCAGCATGTTTAATGTTGACCAAGCAGCCTTTAGATTGAGCACCTTGGACCATATTGCTTCCAATGTATCCAGAAAGAATAGGATCTTCTGATAAGTATTCTCCACCTCTTCCGTTGTATCCGTTACGATGAATGTTCATAGCAGGACCAATCATGATAGGAAGATTGAAGATAAGTGAAGTTTCACCGAGGATCAACTCACCATCTTCGAAGCAGAGTTCCTTATTCCAAGAATAAGCTAAGTTCTCTTGAGACACAGTGACTCTAGTTCCGAGAGTTCCATATTCAGAGGTTTCAGCATCAGCCCAAGCTTTTCCACGATACATACCTTTATTGAATGAGTAAGAATCTGATCCGCCAGGACCGTCATCAGCCTTATGTCCGACATATCCAACTGAATCGATCTTCTGAATGTTGTGGAAGGCGTTAGATGCAAAGTCGAGGAAGTCATCAATAGTTAATTTGTTGAGCAATTCATCCCAACGCGGATCATCATAAGAAGCACCTTTCATATCGTTGAGTGTCAACTTAGAAGTAGTATCACCCCAAATGATATCGGAGACATCATCATTTGTACTCAAGGCGATGAAATCGTTCTTCAACAAAGTCTTCATTCTATCGGTAGGTACAAGTCCAGAGTAAGTCTTGGGATAAGTGCCATTCCAGTCTGAACGAGACAAGTAAGTGACAGTATTAGGCATGAATGAATTCAAATCCATGGAATAGTCACCATCAGACAACATGTTAGTTATAGCTGTTCCGTTGTCAGAAACAGAGAATGTATCCTTATCAAATGCATCATTGGTCCAAGTCTTGACGTTGGATGTATCACCGACAGAAGTCATTCCGCTGGTAACAGTAAATCCCTTGGCGGCTAAGACATTGTTCAAAGCCTCATGAGAATCATCACCTACAGTGAAATAATATTCTCCATCGTCAAGAATGAATGTCTTGGCGTTGGTGTAGTCATAAGAAGTGAGATTCGCCATATCGATATCGACAGTGACGGTTTGTTTCTCACCAGGTTGTAATAATTTAGTCTTCTCAAAGTTAACCAATTGAATTGCACTCTTTTCGACATTGTTGGTCTTATCATAGGTTGTATAAGGAACTGAAGCATAAAGTTGAATAGCTTTCTTTCCGGCTACATCACCAGTATTTTCTACAGTGACTTTAGCTGTTCCACTCTTCTTATTGCCCATGATTTGGAGGTCATCCAAAGTGGTCTTAAATGTAGTATAAGACAATCCATATCCGAAAGGATAGTTGACTTCATCAGCATACTTCCAAGTACCATCAGCTGTTGCTAATGTTCCATCAGAATTGACATAAGTTCCAGCCTTAGCGGTTGCAGCGTTGCTAACTCCAGCAACTATATCCGCATAACGAGTCTCATAGTATCTATATCCAGTATAAATTCCTTCAGCTTCAACCAAATATGAATTGACGTTATCAGCAGAAGTGAAGTCTTCAGGATCAGCCCAAGGAATGTTTCCAAAATTCTGCATGGATGGACTATCGGAATTATTGGTAGGATATATATCGCCTAAATAAGCACTAGGATTAACTTCACCCTTGAGCATCTTAGCAACACTATAGAATCCATATACTCCAGGATGTCCAACCCACATGATTGCATCGATAGAATCATCATTGGAAAGATTCTTGAACTCCATTGCATTGGTTGCATTGATAAGAACGATAACTTTCTTGAACTTTCCATCAGCCTTACCTTTTTTAGCTTCGTTGATAATGGCCATCTCATCATCAGAAAGGCCCATGATGTTGCCGGTCGTTGTATGAAGTCCATCATCCAATCCTTTAGCACCATCATTATAATTCTTGCCTTCACCTGCAGGTCTACCGACAACGACGATAGCTGCATCTCCATAAGAAGCATAATCTTCATCATAATCAGATGCCAATCCACGAAGTTCTGTTGGAGATAACTCAGGGATATTTGTGGTAGTGGTTATTTCTTTGTACTCAGGAGGAATAGCACCGAATCCATTACCACCCCATGTTAAGTCTTCGCAATACTTCTTATAAGCTGCTAATGTCTTGGGATTTAATTCAAATCCTGATTTTTGGAAGGCTTCAGTAATCGTATTTCCGCTATCAATACTAGCTTTATCTGCGATAGAACCACCACTGTTGCCGTAAACAGCTGCATAACTTCTAAGTCCAAGCATTGTGACCTTGGGGGTAGATTCGGTCAAAGGCAATGCCTTATCCTTGTTCTTCAATAATACAGCTGTTTCTTCAGATGAACGAAGTCCAAATTCCTTGTATCCTTCAAAAGCGTCTTTTGCACTTTTGAATTGTGAATCGTAATTCCAAGCATCCTCAGCATTCTCAGATTCCTCAGTGACAATCTTAGAGCTGACCGTTTTGAAAGTCTGGTCCATTCCATCACGGTAAAACTCCATAACGTTTGCAGAGACAATAGAAGCTGAGAGTAAGAATGTTGACACGATAGTCAAACCACGAAATAGTGATTTCTTTGACATACTTTTAATACCTCTTTAAATTGTAAGTTTTAATTCATTAAGTCAGTTACTAATTTATTTGGTTATCGATAAATCCAAATATTAATAAATTCAATGAATTTGATTCAGAGCTTCGATAAATCTAATCCAAATGGCCGGTAAAGATAGAATTTATCGGAAGCACTTACACATTAAAATAAAATCGAGTCTTTGATGGCTCAAATGACTTAACTTGTATTCTTGTTTGACTTAACTTGTACACGCTTACACAGGTATTAAGATATTAACTGAGAATATATTTTCCTTATAAGAGAAGGTGACATTACCATTGTATTTCTGTGCAATATACATGATCGACTTAGTTCCAAAGCCATGTTTTGACTTATCTTCTTTATTAGTTTGAGGAACACCATTAACAAACTTAATATCCTTGCTACAATAATTTTCCATATGTATACATATGAAATTACCTTTTATATTTGCATTTAATTTAATTATTCTATTTTCCTCATCTTCTTTTTCCACTGCTTCAACTGCATTATCTAATAAGTTAGCAAATAAGGCTGTAGCATCCATAGGATCCATCTTTTGAAATGGAACACCATCACAAATATATGTGAATTTTATATGCTTCGAGGTACAAAGAAGGCTTTTTTGAGTCAAAACTATATCTAGAACATCATTTCCTGTCTTTGCTATATCGTTATAAATATCTATGGATTTAGACATTTCATCAATATATGAACTTTGCTCAGCTTGATTGAGATTCTTCAAAACTGATATTTGATTCTTCATATCATGAGCTTTCATATTTATGATATCTATTGTTTCTTTAGCTAGTTTTTGCTGATTAGCTTTCTCTTCAATCATGCTTTGAAGCATTCTATTATTTTGCTCTAATTCTATTTGTTTCTTTTGATTATCGCTAAGCTTAAATGCTCCGGATACGACTAAAATAGCTAATAATGAAGATACAATACTATAAAGTCTAAGGATATAATCCCAATTCTCTACTTTTTCGCTTAAGATCAAAGATACAACCAATATTACTAGTGTAGCTATCATCGTAGAAGGACTGATTATATCGAAATCAATAAACACCTTTCTCTTCCAAATAATTAAGAAAGTGATTAAATAGAAAACAAAGTAGAAGGATAAATAATACGCTATTGCACCAGCACGTGATAGAACATCTTCGTTCGGATATGCTAATTCAAAAAACAGCTCCATAATGTTCCATGTCAAATGCTGCAAGGCATATCCTGTTATCGTGCAAACAAATATCATAGAAGGTTTCTTATATAGGAAGAATCCAACTATCAAGATGGATAAAAACACAACAGAATAAGACCAGTTGAAATTCAAGAAATTCAATGTCGGTAAAAAATAAAAACCACATCCAGCAACAGCAGCAATTAATAATCTCCACCAATAATACTTTCTTCTTTGACCATTGAACATGAAAATAAACTGAGCAATCAAAAACTCAAGATAAAGATTATAAAAATGAGCAAATAATATCTTACCTATCATTTATAGCTATATCTCCATTCATAAAAGACGTGAATGCATCTATAAAGTCTTTCTTTCTATTTCTAGAGAACAACACTGATGTTCCATCTTGAAGAATCACATCTTCTTTTCTAATCTCTTTGACATAAGAAAGATTAACAATTGAATAATTGTTAATTCTAGCAAACATAGAATTATCAAGCTTTTCACTTATCGCTTGAAGAGATCCTCTAAATTTGAATTCAGGATTATCTTTTAAATTGGTCTTAATTATTAAATCGTGATGGAATATTTCAATACTAATAATATTTTTGAATGAAAGTCTAATAGTAGTTCCCTTAGTAGAAACCCAAATAAAATCATTTCCTTTTCTATTAGTGTTTCTTTTAATTTTGTCTATTTCAAACTTAAAATCCATATATTCAATTGGCTTTAATAAAAAGTCTAGTGCTTGTACTTTATACCCTTGAATAGCAAATTGAGATAGATTAGTAACAAAAATAATTATTACATCCGAATCCTTTTCTCTGATTTTCTTACTAGTTTCCAGCCCGTCGATCATAGGCATATCAATATCCATAAAGATTGCGTCTAGTTCTTTGGGATAATCGGTGATAGCGTCAATTCCATTTTGAAAGAATACAGCCTCTATTCTTTCTTTTGTAGATTCTTGATATTTAGAGATATATTCCTTATATACTTGAATATCTTTTTCTTCGTTCTCCACTACTGCAATTTTCATAATAATTAAAATTTGATTAGATCTTAAGGCTTTAGATTAAGTCAGTTAATTCAAATCAAGCCTCCTCTATACGTATTTTATGTAAGTGCTATACTAAAAGTCAACAGCAAAGAAATCCACATAAAACAATAGCATTATCTTTTAACAAATTGGAATCCATAATAAAAACAAATAAAAAAGAGTGGTGATTAGCCACCCTCAATTTCATCAAGTTTTTCTTCTTTATTAGTTTCTGTTTAAAACAAACCTTTTAATCATCAGCCATCCGAATGGAATTAGAACTAGCAAGGAAGCTGCCCCTGTGAAATATGCACCTTGCATATTGAAGAAACTATCTGACTTAAATATTGCTTCAGCTATTGCATACAAGATAGCAGGAACAACAAATCCTGTCACAAGACTTGATCCGAAGACTCCCCAGAATTCAGACTTCTCGACAGTTCTTCCTTCAGCGACATAGTCTCCCCAGAAGTTTTGATTCACACTAATTTGATTCTCATAATAATGATCAAAAGCTATATCTGATGCGGCAGCCAAACATATCAATACTACGCAAATACATTGTACGAAGAAGATAATGCTATTTAAATCATCGTTCTTTGCCCCACCTGTAGCGATGTTGCAATATATTGCAGCAATCCAAATTGCGATACAAGACAAACACATCACGCCTACAGAGACCCAATAAAATTGACCACACAACCATGTAAATATAGCTGCTATTACGATAGTTCCTACAATAAATCCAAGTAACAGCCAGAGCAAATCCATATCAGCTATCCTTTATCTACCAATCTCGTCACGTTTCTTATAATGCAAGAATTGGAAAAGATAATAAAGAGTAAGTAAACCACCAGCAATTCCAAGAAGCACACCAAACGTACCCAAAGCACCGTCTTTTCCAGATACACCCATTACAATTCCACCGACAAGCAAAGCTATTCCAAGAATCAAGAATAAGAAAGTAGTCTTCTTTCTAGAAGCTACATAAGCTCCCATTGAAGGCATAATCATATTGTTTAATACATATCCAAATTCATTAGATCCTTGCCCTTGATATCCCATAACTTCCATTATATCTGAAAACATGTATTCATAAAGAATGGCACCCATTCTTTCTTTCAATTTGTTAAATTGTCTGGCCTTGATTGCATTTTTTATATAACCGAAGTAAGCCTTAGAATTTAACAAAACAGTGCATCCTGTTGAGTCTTTGGAATCCAAGGAATATATATCAGCACTATATTTAGAATTTTGATTGGTCAATTCTTTAGCTGCATCTACTGCTTTAATTCCATTGAATCCTTCAAGATTTGTAAATGAAATCTTCACTTTATTAACTATCATCAACAAATAATCAAATTCGACATTAACATAAAAGTTGGAATCATCTGGTGCATAGAGTTTAAATGTAGTTCTAGTCAATCCATTTTTAACATCTTTAACATAACTGTTCTCAACTTTTAACTGCTTTTTAATGTAATACTTAGTCAAACCACTTTGTGACATGTTAGATACCTCTTTTCTTTTTAAGTCGAAAATAGGTTAAAATTACATACGCTAAAGAAGACTCTATTTTTTAATCTTTAATTAAAAATCCATAAGAAATGCCATATATGCAGGAATACAAATAATCCCATTTTTTCTTATGTAGCTATGCCAAAAGATTGAAAAACACCAATTAGAAATTAATATAAGGACTATAAAAGAAAGCGAAGTAAAATTTCACTTTCTTTTATATCTTTAGAAATCAATAAATAAAAGACAATTCTCCAAATTATTCAGTTCTAAGACACTTGACAGGATTTCTCTTTGCTGCGCTTCTAGAAGGTGAAAGACCAGCTACATAAGTCAACAATGATGAAATAACTATCAATAACAAAGCATATAGAGGATTCAAAGCAGCAATATTACCTATTGCGTATCCCGGGAATGCTAAATTAATGCCTATATTAATAGGAATAGATATAAGATACGTTATGGCCACTCCAAGAACACCGGCAATGAATCCTATAGCTAAAGATTCCATCTTAAACAATCTTCCGACATCTTTCTTTCTAGCACCTACGGATCTCAATATTCCTATTTCTTTAGTTCTTTCAAGAACGGATACATAAATAATAATTCCTATCATCACTGAAGAAACAACTAATGATATAGAAGCAAAGCAAATAAGAACGATAGAGATCACATTGACCAAAGTACTTAGTGATTCGGAAACTAATGAAGATACATCTGTATAAATTATCTTCTCTGACGATTTCAATTCAGTACCATCGGCTTTCTTAGTAGTGTTATATAAATCTAAGTAGGCTAATAACTGCTCTTTCGTTTTAAAATCGACAGGATAAATAGTTATACTTCCAACACTAGTATCAGTTCCTATAGACTTTCTAGAATTAGAATAATTACTAATATTGCTATACTTGGCTGGAGCTTTAGTGGTGTTATCTAGACTAAGAATATTATATGCTTGGAAAGTATCTTTAAAATTTATTGAAGATATATTTCCATTGATGAAATCATTGAGATCGATATTGTCAAGTTGAGCGGCTAAGCTTTCTAAGTTGATAAAGAAATAATCTTTATCATTTTTCTTTGCAATATTAGATTTACCCGCATCCATCAAAGCATCTTTGGTTAGCGATGGTAAATAATAAACACCATCTCCTAAAATTCCCATAGTTTTAGATTCTTTCTTTCTAAGAATTCCAACAATTTTAATGATTTGAGATTTATCATCAACAAAGGAAGACTTCAACTGATCATTAGTTTTTGGCTTTGAATAAGTGGGTAATTGATAATTGATTAAGTTGATTTCACCACCCAATTCTTCTTCAAGTTGAGTTTTATTAGAAGAGATGAAATCCGCAATTAATTTTGCTTTTTGTGTATTATCTGATTGAGCTTTAACTTGAACTAATAAAGCTGTTAATTTTATAGTCATGCTTGTTGATAATTTAGCATTTTCAACAGGAATGAAGAAGTTTATAAGTTCTTTAGCAAGCGTATTATTATCAACATTTGTATCATTAGATTGTATTGAAGATAAGAATTTTAATAATTTAGGGAATGAATATGGATTATCTTGATTACCTTCACCAGCACCTCTAAGACCTATTCCATAGAATGTGGATGAATCAGCGTCGATTTTATTTTCAGTGTAATAGACGTCATTAGGAACTAATTTAAATTCCATACCATTAAAAGTCTCTGTATTAATAGTTTTATAAGTTCCATCTGAATTCTTGAATTCATTAGGATTAATTCCTAATGCTTTTAATGTGTTTGTAGAAATTCCATTATATTTATTGACTGTTATTACGACTTCATTTTTGTTTTGTGGAAATCTTCCGCCAGGTAATAAATCATAATAACTCTCTATATATTGTTCATCTCCCGGCAACTCAGACCAATAGCTAGATGAAGAAGAAGTTAAAGAGGAAATTAAAGATGATGAAGATGTATTGATAGAAGTATATTTATCATTTCCATCATCATCTTTGGATTTAGCGATTACATTCGCTGAAATAGAATAATTATTTTGTATAGATGCATATAAGCTCTTATCGAGTCCAGCCCATTTTCTACCATACGAATCTGTTCCACCCAACAAGAATGATTCATAATAATCAGAAGTTAGGTCATTCATATGAAGCATAGTTTGAGTAGGTTCAACTATAGTAACATCATCTGAATTTGGATATTCCTCATGTTGATCATATGTATTCTGATTCGACTTCATTTCGGAAGCAGATGCAAGTCCATAACCTTCTACTGAAATAGGAAACTGGGCCAAAGTTTGGGTCTCTGTTCTATTGACATAGTCCGAAAAACCTCCGGATATAGCTAAGACTAACCCGACTCCAATTATTCCAAATGATGAAGCCAAGGCTGTTACAAATGTTCTTCCTTTCTTTGTTAATAAGTTCTTCAAAGACATTTTCATAGCTGTGAAGAAACTCATCTTTGACTTCTTTTCCCTCTTTTTTTCTTTACTCTCTTTCTCATTTTTTTCTTCGTTTACCTCATCATAATACTCTTGTCTTTTTGCTTCTTGAATTTCACTTTCAGTTAATGGTCTAGGAGCTTTACTATTAAACGCCGAAGTCTTTACTACCTCTTCTTTTTTGTCTTCATCACAAGGAGCTGAATCATCAACGACTAGCCCATCATTCATCCTAATAATTCTATCTGCATATTTATAAGCCAATTCTTCATTATGAGTGACCATGATGACCAAATGTTCTTTGGAAATGTCATGAAGTATATCTATGACTTGAGTAGATGTTTCAGAATCCAAAGCTCCAGTAGGTTCATCAGCTAAAATGATAGACGGATTTGAAACTATAGCTCTAGCTATTGCAACACGTTGCTGTTGACCACCAGATAATTGATTCGGCTTTTTCTTTGCTTGATTTTCTAGTCCTACTTGTTTTAGAGCCTCCATAGCTCTTTCTTTCTTTTCTTTCACAGAGATTCCAGATAATGTCAAAGCCAACTCTGTGTTTTCCAAGATAGAAAGATGGGGAATCAAATTGTAAGATTGGAATATTATTCCTATCTTTTTATTACGATAATTATCCCAATCTCTATCCTTATATTGTTTTGTTGACTTTCCATCGATTATCAAATCACCCTTTGTATATCTGTCCAATCCAGAAATAATGTTTAACAAAGTTGTTTTTCCACAACCCGAAGGACCTAAAATAGCAGCATATCCCTTCTCTCCAAAAGATAAGGATATTCCTTTTAAAGCCGTTGTTTTTAAGTCTTTATCAACAATATAATCTTTCTTTATATTAACCAGTTTTAACATATCCACCTCCCTTCTATTCTTTGTATAATTTATACGCTAAATATTAGCTATTTTTATCAACTTTTCTCTAGTTCTTCTGGGTATTATTTCACATTATTTAGATTTTTTTCTTAGATTTGTTCTTTTCTTACTTACTTAATCTATAATTGCATTGTAAACCCATACATTAGGAGTAAAAACATCTATGAATCAAGAAATTGTAGATTCCATTACCAAGAAGTTCGAAGAACTTTATGGTGACACTACAGGAGCAAAAATATACTTTGCTCCCGGACGTGTTAACCTTATCGGCGAGCATGTAGATTATCTAGGTGGACATGTCTTCCCTTGTGCCTTAACAATAGGAACATACATGATAGTAAAGCCTAGAACCGACAGCGCCATCCGTTTCTTTTCTATCAACATCAAACCTGAAAGAAAATACGAAGACAAGCTCGAGAACATTTTCTCCCATGAGAATCCTGACAAACAATATGTAAAAACTTTAGGATGGACTGCTTATCCTAAAGGCGTTATTTGGGCATTCAACAAAGCTAGAAAATTAAGAGCCACCCATGGTTTTGATGCTGTTGTCGGTGGCGATATTCCTGCCGGTTCAGGTTTATCCTCATCTGCTTCACTCGAAGTATTGATGGGATATGTCCTTAGAGATATGTTCAATTGGACAACAATCACCAATATTGATCTTGCTAAAATCGGCAAATACTCCGAGAACAATTTCAATGGTGTAAATTGTGGAATAATGGATCAATTCGCATCAGCTATGGGAAAGAAAGATTGTGCAATCTTCCTCGATACTAGCTCACTCGAATTCGTCTATGCACCTATCAAATTAAACGGTGCAAAAATAGTAGTCACAAATACAAACAAGCCTCACTCATTAGCTGACTCTAAATACAATGAACGTCGTGCACAAGCAGAAGAAGCTTTCAAAGACTTAAGGACAGTCAAACCTGAGTTGGAAAATCTTTGTGATTTACAATTGGAAGATTTCTATCAATTAGGCACTGCTATTAAAAATCCTACTTGTTGGAGAAGAGCAAAACATGCTATATCCGAAAACGAGAGAACACTCAAAGCTGTTGAAGTCTTAAAGCAAGGCAAGATTGATAACTTCGGCGATTTGATGAATGAAGCAGGTGCTTCTATTCGTTATGACTATGAAGCAACATGTCATGAGCAAGATGTCTTAGTAGATGCTTCAAGAATTCAAAATGGAGTCATAGGTGTTCGTATGACTGGCGGTGGATGGGGCGGATGTATCGTCGCCTTGGTCAAGGACGAGTTTATCGATTCATATAAGCAAAATGTTACTAAGATTTACTGCGAGAGAACACAATATAAACCTTCGTTCTATGTCGTCTCTGTCGGTGATGGCCCTAGTGTAGTAAAAGTTCTTTAGTAAATAATAAAAGGCACTCATGTGCCTTTTATTTGCTTAAATCATGAAAGGAAAAATAAAATGATAGATCAATCAATTAAAAAGCTCGTCACTTATGCATTAGAGAAAAAATTAATTAAAGAAGATGATAAGATTTATTGCACAAACTCTTTACTAGCAATCCTTGGACTAGATGAATACAATGAACCAGAAGAGGAATACAAAAATGTAAATTTAGAATCGACATTAAAAGAGATTCTAGACTTTGCTTTTGAAAAGAATTTATTCCCTGAGAATTCTACCGTTTATAGAGATTTATTCGATACAAAAGTCATGTCCGTCTTCGTGGATAGACCTTCAAATGTAATTAAAGAATTCAACACTAAATATAGAACTTCTCCAAAGAAAGCTACCGATTGGTTCTACAAGTTCTCTCAAGACACTGACTATATCCGTGCCTATAGAGTCAAAAAGGACTTAAAGTGGAAAACTGCCACACCTTATGGTGATCTAGATATAACAATCAACCTTTCAAAGCCTGAAAAAGATCCTAAAGCTATAGCAGCTGCAAAATTGATGAAGCAATCTTCTTATCCTAAATGCCAGCTCTGTCCTTCAAACGAAGGATATGCTGGAAGATTAAATCATCCTGCAAGAGAAACTATTAGAATTATTCCTTTTGAATTATCAGGAAAGAAATATTTCTTCCAATATTCTCCATATTCTTATTTCAACGAACACGCAATCGTATTCAACAGCGAACATGTCCCTATGGCAATCAACCACGATTGCTTCGAACACCTATTAGGCTTCGTTGAAAAGTTCCCTCATTATATTCTCGGATCAAATGCCGATCTTCCTATTGTCGGCGGCTCTATCTTAACTCATGATCACTACCAAGGTGGAAACTACATCTTCCCGATGTTTAAAGCTCCGATAGAAGAAGAAATTGTATTTACCAATTACACCGATGTAAAAGCTGGATATGTAAGATGGCCTTTGTCTGATATTAGGTTGTCATCAAGAGATCCTAAGAGATTGATTGCATTAGCAGATAAGATTTTAAGAGTATGGCGTGGATACACCGACGAGCAATCATTCATATATGCAGAAACTAATGGTGAACCTCATAACACTATCACTCCTATAGCACATAAAGTCAAAGATCAATACGTATTAGAATTAGTATTAAGAAACAACATCACTACTGATCAATATCCTTTAGGTCTCTACCATCCTCATCAAGAATTATGGCATATCAAGAAGGAAAACATCGGATTGATTGAGGTTATGGGATTGGCTGTTTTACCTTCAAGATTGAATAAAGAATTAGCAAAACTTGAAGACGAATTAGTGAATAACATCGACCCTGCATCTGATCCATTAACAGAAAAACATGCAGACTGGGCTAAGCAGATCAAAGAAAAATATTCAGATATCAACTCTTCTAATGTAAAGGAAATTGTCGAAAGAGAAACTGGATTAGTATTCGCTAGATGTCTCGAAGATGCCGGTGTTTATAAGCAAGACGAAGCTGGATTAGAAGGCTTCAATAGATTTGTTGAAAGAGTTAATAAAGAGCCTGAAATCATAAAGTAAAGAGGTGATATAAATGCCTTTTATTAGAATAACAACAAACAAATCCTTGTCCCTTAAGGACAAGACAGATTTAAAGACTGGTCTAGGTCAATTAATAACCACTCTCCATAAAACTGAAGACTGGTTGATGATTGCATTCGACAACGTTGAATCTGATTCAATGTATTTCAAAGGTTCAAATGAATATAGTGCCATAGTAGAAATCAGCGTCTATGGAACAATATCAAAAAATGATTTTGACCCGATGACAAGAAAAACTACTGACTTATTATCTAGAACAATTAAAATTGATCCAGATAGAATCTATATAAATTATAGAGAAGTCGATCATTGGGGATTAGGCGGAAGTAATTTCTAAAAACTCTAGCTATAAATTTTCCTTATAAAGTGGATACGCTAAAGAGATGCAAAACTTTTCTCCGTTCTCACTTTTGGCATGCCTTCAAAGAGGCCGTCATAAACGCCTCCCATTTTGTATAAAGAATTAGCGCAATGTATTGATTTCTTTTGATACATCGGTTACACTAATAATGAAAAAGGTGATACGAATGAATCAAAATTATAGCACGATTGAAAGGATGTTGGAGACTGGCGATGGATGTATATCTAGAAAAGACGCTATCGCAAACGGGGTGGCTCCGGCATCATTTGCAAGGTACGTCCGATCTCATGGACTCATTAAAATAAGGCGCGGCGTGTACACGAAGGAGATAGGAGCAATCGATGACCTCTTCCAACTTCAAAGAAGGTATCCAAAGATAGTGTATTCTGGCATAACGGCTCTTTATCTCTTAGGACTGACCGACAGGATTCCTGAGTCGGTTGAGTTCACGATTCCAAAGGGCAGTCGGGTGAGAAAAGAAAACATCGAGTTTAACGCCATATGTCACATTGAGAATAATATCAAGCTCTTTGAACTGGGGAACACTGATGTCGAGACTATGTTCGGAAATGTCGTAATATGTTTCTCTAAAGAGAAGATGGTCGTTGAAATGATCAGGAAAAGGAATGATTATGATTCCGAGCTGTTTTTGAAGGCAGTGAAGTCATTCTTGAAGAGAAAGGACAAAGACCTGGATTTTCTTTTTCAATACGCAAGAATGCGTAAGATAGAAGAGAAGGTGTATCAGGTTTTGGAGGCGATGGATTATGAGAATAAATAAGGATTCTCTCTCTGCAAGGGTACTTAATATAGCGAAGGAGAAGGGGATAAGTGCAAATGTCGTCTACTCGAGATATTTTTTTGACTGCTTTCTGAAAAGACTTTCCCTGTCTCCATATTCAGAAAAGTTTATACTCAAGGGAGGACTGTTCCTCTCATCCGTTCTTGGCATTGAGAATAGAGCGACGATGGACATTGACTTTATCGTCAGGAAAATACGTTTGGAACGCGTCGAAATCGTCGATGTCATAAAGGAAATTTGCAAAGTGAGTGCGGATGATAACGTTTCTTTCCTATATATCGGAGATTCGGAAATCAAAAAGGATGATGTCTACGGAGGCTTCAGCATTTCTATCGAGGGAAGACTTGAAAACATCAGACAACGATTTGATATCGATTTGGCCACAGCAGATATCGTGTATCCATCGGATCAAAATTATGAATATCAATGTCTTGTTACCGGAGAGACATTTCATCTTAAGAGCTATTCCATTGAGAGTGTCGTCGCTGAGAAGATGCAAACATTCCTCGTTAGGGGCGCCCTCAACAGCAGGGCGAAGGATCTATATGATCTTTATGTTTTGGCGAAGCTTGTTGAGAAGAATGATGACACATTAAAAACGGCTTTTAAGGAGACCTGCCGATGCAGAAAATTTGAAATTGATGAAGATAAGGCGATGAAGACATTTGAATCTGTCTCATCGAGTCCGATGCAGAGGAAAATATGGGAATCTTTTTCAAGGAAGACAAGCTATGCCAAAGAGATTTCTTTTGATGAAGTCCTCGTTACAATCGGTCGTTTGATTGAAATAATTTTTTAATATGCAGTACAAAGAGCAATACAAATTCAAAGCTGTTTTCAATATACAAAACTCATATTATTTTTACATTCTTTGAAATATAATATTGGTTAGGTTATGGAAAATGTAATTTATTTAAAGAAGAAACCCGAGTTAAGTAGAACAAATAGGATTGTTTCTTATTTCTTTTTTTGCATATATGTTCTTTATCCTATCATAGAAAGATTCATAAATACTCTTCCTCATCGAACAACATTATTCATGTTGTTCTCTTTAATAACATCATTTTTTATTTTCTTCTTTAACCATCCATCAAACAAGGAAATTAAATACGGTCTTTTATTTTATATAGTATCTTGCTTCTGGGCATTATTTGGAAACGATGCTTTACCTGCATTTGCAACATCCGCTGTACTTGTCATTTATAAAGCAAATTATAAAAAAGCATTAAAAATAGGATTTTGGGCATTATTAATTGGATTTTCTTTAATTGCATTCTTATCTTATTTCTTTGGATTTCATTATTCGGACAATATGTTTAATGACCAAACCGGTGAATTAATTCGTTGGTCTATGGGATTCACTCACCCTAATCATGCTGGTCTATTATTCATTTTTATAATGATGATGTTTATGATTGCATATAAGCAAAATTGGTTTACCATTCTATTTGTGTTTGCTTCTTCCTATATCGTTTATATGGGATGTAAAAGCAGAACTATATTTATCTTCGCCTTCTTAGTCCTTTTCCTATATTATCCATTCAAACTTTTAATAAAATATAAAGGAATTCAGGCTATAGTCACCTTTTCATTTCCTATATTCGCTATTGTTTCCATTATTCTTGCTCTTTACATGCCAACAGGAACCTTAAACGATTTATTGAGCGGTCGTCTTTGGTATATGAATTACTACATAAAGAACATAACACCTACTTTATTAGGGGGTGACAAATATGTTGATAGAATGTATATAGACAATTTGTATTTCCAATATTTGTATAGGGGTAACATTTTAAAATTTGTATTCCAAAATATAATCAATATTATTGGAATACATTATTCCTTTAATCAATTAAGCAAATCGATAAAAACATCTTTCTTATTCGAATATATGTGTTATCTATGTATAGGAATGACTATCAACCTAACCAACATATACTTCACTCCAATCCATTTCATGATTTGTCTCTGCTTATTTAATGAACTAACAAAGCAAAAAGAAAAGCAAATTGCTAGAGCGTATGCTTTAAGCCAAATTGCTATCATTTAACAATTGCTTTCTCTTTAATAAAGAATCATAGTAAAATATAAAAGAAAAGAGGACTTATTCTTATGCCAATGATAGAAGTTACAACCAGTGAGAAAATCAACAAAGAAATAGCTGATAAAATTAAAAAAGGTTTAGGTGGAAATATAAGCATATTTCCAGGTAAACCTGAAAGTAGAGTAATGGTCTCCATCAAAGATCAAGCTTATATGTATTTTGGTGGAATAGAAGGACCTACTGCACTAATCTCTGTAGCTCTTTACTTAGATCAGCCAGAAGAAACATATACTGAATATTCCAAAGTTGCAGTTAATACAATCATCGATGCTTTACCACAAATTCCGAAAGATAGAATTTATGTAAAGTACCAAACATTAACTCATAAAAACTGGGGCAAAGAATTCTAAAAACTGACAATGGAGACTCAAATCTCCATTGTTTTATTTTTTAGATTTACATAGATAGCTATCGATAGTTCTTTGCAAATTCATATTGAAATTATTATTACTATATGTCCAGCCCAATTTTTCTAATTTAGTCGAATCTAAAGCATATCTTCTATCGTGACCAGGTCTATCAGAAACAAAATTAATTAATGATTCTGGTTTATCAATCATCTCTAATATTTGCTTTATTATTTCTAAATTCGTTTTTTCATTGTGAGTAGAAACATTATAAATTTGACCAGCTTGACCTTTATCTATAATCAAATCTAAAGCTGATGAATGATCATCTACATATATCCAGTCTCTTATATTCAATCCCGTTCCATAAACTGGTATCTTTTCATCATTTAAAGCTTTGCTAATAACTAACGGAATTAGTTTTTCTAAATGTTGATTAGGTCCCAAGTTGTTTGAGCATCTAGAAATAGTCACTGGCAATCCATATGTTCGAAAATAAGATAAAGTTATTAAATCAGCTGAAGCTTTGGATGATGAATAAGGAGAAGAAGGTCTTAAAATAGATTCTTCAGTAAATCTATATTTAGAATCTAAAGGAAGGTCTCCATAAACCTCATCGGTCGAGACTTGATGAAATTTAACTTTTCCAAATTTAAGACATGCATCTAACAAAACTGTAGTTCCAATAATATTAGATTTATAAAATATATCTGGATTATTAATAGATCTATCTACATGTGTTTCCGCCGCTAGATTTATAACAATATCAAACCTATATTTGTTAAACAAAGAATTAACTAGTTCTTTATTGCATATATTTCCTTTAGCAAATACAAAATTAGAATTATTAATAATAGGATCTAAATTATTTAAATTTCCTGCATAAGTTAAATCATCCAAACATACGAGCAAATCGTTTGGGTATTTATTTAGCATATATTCCAAGAAGTTAGATCCTATAAATCCAGCTCCACCAGTCACTAATACATTCCTACTCATAATAAGGTTTCCTGATTGATTTATTTTCATTTTATGTATTTCTTAAACAATATAATTTTGAGCAACAGATTTAATTTTGCACTAGGATAAAAAGCGAAAGAAAACAATCCCTTCATTAAAGTTTTCATTACTTCTTTCTTTTCTATTTCAGCATTATTATTATCATTTAATTCTAAATAGAAATGATAATACTTTTTTAATAGATAAGCTTTTTCTTTAGACCAACGAATAAAATCACGTGTATTTTTCTTAATTACATTATCAACATATTCTATATAAATTCTTTCAGTCATAATATTTTTCAAATGTATTGGGGTTCTTTCTATATTGTTGACAAGTGAATTTGTTCTCACCCTATAGAAATAAAGCTCTGAAAAATTCAAAGCTATGCCTTTAACACAATTGATATATTTATCATGGAATAGTCTATCTTCACCGCATGAAATACGTTCATCAAAAGTAATGTTATTAGCTTTAACAACTTTAATAAAATAGCATTTGTTCCACAAGTTTCCTTGTCTTATTTTATTCTTATAGATACAGTAGCCATAGCAATTACCTTTTTCTTTATTCAACAGTTTAGTTTTACTAGATATCTGTGTGCTTGGAATTGTATCTCCATCATCAAACACTTTATAGCAAACCTCAGTAACATAATCTTCACCATATTTATCAATTAACAAATACATTGTTTCAATATATTTGTCCCCAATAACATCATCGCTATCTATAAAGCAAAAGTTATCGGTCTTAATCTCATCCAGTGCTTTTTGCCTCGCAAATTGAATTCCTTGTTTCTCTTCTTTTACAATTCTTAAATCTAAATCATTCTTATATTTGCTTATTACTTCAATAGAATTATCTGTAGAATTATTGTCGACAACTAAAACCTTGAAATCCTTCCTTGTCTGCTTTATAAACGATTTAAATAAATCATCTAGATAATGTTCGGAATTATATACACATACACATAAGGAAATCATTTTTATAACTCCTATATTTTGTTTTTGAAATAAAAGTATATCGGCATAAACATATGGTGTTTTAAGAAAAAGAAATATATTTTCCTACTTTTAGATTCGCCATCGACCTTAGTTAAAGACAATCCCTTTAAATAAAGATCATCTTTATTTAATTTCTTAAACAATTGCTTACAAGTTTTATATCTTTCTTTTCTAATCATCCTTGATAAATAGAATTTTGATACATCAAATTCCATAGTATCGAAGCAAGAAACATTAATATTATTATATTCAGCATATGAATTTAAAAAATTACGTAGCCTTAATCTTAGATTGATTAAGCTTTCATATGAATTCTCGCTTCTTCTAGAATGAGTCAATTTAACTTGATAATAATTTACCAAAGATTTATCTATTATTTTTATTGATTTTGCTTTGGAACAAATCAATAAAATAAAACACATGTCTTCATATAAAGAAAAGTTTCTCTTCTCATATTCATCAATTATTTGAAGCGCTATATCTCTTCTAACAATACAAGCCCATCTATAGACATACAAATAATTAAAAGCTTCAAATGAATTAGCATCTTTATAGATCTTAGGTAGAAAAGAATGAATTTGATCTTCGCCTTTTATTTCTAATCTTTTATGAGTCTCTGTCGACAATAGCTTTCCGTTTCCATCTACAAAATCAAATCCAAATGAAAGGATATCGTTTGATTCTATCTCAGAATCAATCGTTTCCAATGCATTTGATTTCAACGTATCATCTGAATCTAATTGAACTATGTATTCACCTTTTGCTTCTCTAATTCCTCTAGATACAGCAGTTGTTTGACCACCGTTTTCTTTATTTATCAACTTAAATCTATCATCTGAATCAATATACTTTGAAATGATTTCTTTTGATTTATCAGTAGATCCATCATTTATTATGAGCACTTCATATTCATTAACTTTTTGTTCTTTTATAGAGTCTAGCGCTCTTTCAATAGTCTTCTCACCATTATAACAAGGAATTATTATGCTATATTTTGTTCTTTCCATAATATAGTCTCCATCTATTCTATTTATCATTTAACTATAATATTATATATCTTACTTGAAAGGTTTAATTATAATGTCATTATTCAATTATATTAATAAAGCTAAAAACTATATAAAAACATACGGATTAATAAAAGGAATAAAAGAAATTATCAATAGAAAGAATAATAAAGATAAAGCCTTAAAAGAATTAAATGAATTTCTTCCTAAAGTTGAAGAAACAGTTAAACCAGTATTATCAAATTATAAAGATCAATCAATCAAGAATTTCACTGATGATCAGAAAAATATTTTTGTCTTTTGGTGGGACGGATTTGATTCAGCACCGCAATTAATTAAGGATTGCTATAATTCAGTAGAAAAAAATTACGGAAAAGATTTTAAAATTTATAAAGTAGACAAGACAAATTATAAAGAATTATCTGATTTAGATGAATTCTTTATAAATCAATTTAATAATAAAAAAATAACAATTCAAACTTTCTCTGATATATTGAGATTCAAACTAATTAATAAATTAGGTGGCGTATGGATAGATAGCACTGTTTTAATAAATAAACCTTTAAATTTATTATCGGATTTAAAAGATTATGGATTTATCACAGCAATAACAAACAATACTTCAGCTTTTATAAACTACGATGGTGTTACTTGTAGTTGGTCTTCTTTCTTTATAGGTGGGTCTAAAGACAATCCATTATTTTCTTGCTTGTTAGATTGTTATAAATACTATCTATCTAACACAAATGAAATTCCTACTTATTTCCTAACCGATATTCTTTTAACCCTTTGTAAAAAATATAAAATTGGAGATAACATCTTAAACAAATACACTAAAATCAATGTTAAATTCGATATATTTTATTTATCTGAGCATCTTTCAAACAAAGTGACTAGTAAAGAAAAAGAAAATATGAATAAAATGACAATTCAAAAATTAAATTGGAGAATTGATGTAAATAAAATAAAGAAAGATAAGCTTTATTTTGAATGCTTAAAATAAAATCTATTCAAAATCTTCATTGATAATATGATACAAAAGCGAATTTGGATCATTCAATGCAGAAGTGGCGTCAGTTTTATAGGTTAACTTAGCAAAAACATCATTATCGCAAATATAATTTTTATTAAATTTTTCGTTTCTATAATAGAAATAATCTTCTATATGTTCGTTATTATATGGAAGACTATCTATTATCTTTTTATCTTCATCATCATATTTATATAAAAATTGAAAGAAATAATATACTTGGAAATATTCAAAAAAAGTATTTTTATTTCTCAAATAATCTTCAAAAAACAAAGCGATTTGATTATATATTCTTTTATTAGTTCCACCCAAAAGATAAACTTGACCAAAAGGAAAATCTGGATATAGCAAATACTCTGGTTTATTCTTATATAAGATATGAGATTTTATTGAAAAATAAGACCATTTTGAATAATCCAAAGGTATATCTCTAAAAGCAAATACAGTAGAATCAATCCATAAGCAATTATATTTAGCCAAAAGTTTTATCCTTAAATAATCAGAGAAATTTTGAATTGATAAAAGTCCTTTATCCAACTTATCTTTTATATTTTTGGGAATATCAATATATTTATTAAAATTGTCTTTATCCAACAAAACAACTTTATATTCACAGCCATGTTTTTTTATGCTTTCAACACAAGTTTTAACCAATTCAGGTGCTTTATCAAATCCTTGATACCAAAAGATAAATATATAAGGTTTCTCATTTAAATTATTTTCATTATCTTTTTTTATATTCAATACATAAGAATAATGCTTTTTAAAATAATTTAAATATATTCTTTCTTTTTTATATAAAGCTTTATTTAATTTAGTTTCGTATTTAGGATTCTTTAAATTCTTTTTATATAAAAATGAAGTCTTAAACTTAATAGCAGTAAATACTAAAGGTCTATCCAATGTCTTCTTAATTTTTCTTAGAATTTGTTTGAAACTCATTTCTATTTCACCTTCGCTGATAAATATAATTTAAACCAATTAAACCTATTTTTTACTTTGTTTATAAAACTTGTTTTTTTCTTTGCTGAAACATTTCCAGTCCATCTTCTATATTTAACTAATTTTTTATTTAAAAAACAAATCTCATTATTTCTTTTGGCGATAAATCCTATTCTTCTATCCCAAGGCTCTTTTTGATTAGATAGAAATTTACTTCTTATTCTTATATAGAAATCTTTTTTAAAAGCAAAAAATGTTCCAAAATATGTTGTATGAATCAATTGGTTGATCAATGAATCTTTTTGTTTAAAAGATTTAAAAAAATCATTCGATACTATCTTACCCGTCTCATCAATCACTTCGCCATTACTATAAATTACAGATATTTTATTATTTTCTTCCAATTCTTTTGTAATTGTTTCTACACGTCCATCCAATGATATATCATCCGAATCACAAATTATAAAAATATCATTTTTTGCATTATCAAATAAAAAAGTCATGTTCTTATCAACACCCAAGTTTTCACTTTGATGAAATACTTTTATGTTTTTATACTTTTCACTCAAAGCATCTACGAATTCAGATGTTCCATCTGTCGAACAATCATCAGAGATTAACAATTCATCTTCTTCGCTTAGCTGCTTTTCTATAGATTCCACAGCCTTTTCAACATATTCTTTTCTGTTATAACAAGCCATCAAAGCTGAAACTGTCATACTATCCCTTTATTTTCCTTTTAATAAAATTAAATATCTTCTTAAACCAGTTTTGTTTTTCCATAAAGAAATACTTTTGATTCTTCACTTTAAGTTTATTCTTATTTACATAGACATCCATCAATAATTCAGATACAAATCCAAATACTCTTCTTTCTTGACCTTCATATTTTGATAGATCTATTTCTTTTTCAAGTTTAAAAAGAATATCGAACATCCAATCACAATAAGATTTAGCAATTTCTTTTTTAGCTATAAACATATTGAAATAATGACCTGAAGTCTTCTTCATATGTTTATCAAAGAAAGGTAAATATTCCGGATAATCTTTTTCTATTATTTCTCTAGTTTTATCTAAGGCTTCTTTATTATGTGCATGAATATAATGAGAATAATTGGATTCTATATAATAATGTCTCTTCTTAGGAAGGATAATGTCATACTTAGACAATAAACTTTCAATAGTCTCAGCTTTGATAATATTATTAAAATTCTTCTTATGCTTAAGAGAAGAATCCGCAAAATATCTTCTGTAATGAACTAAACCTATAACATCATAATCAAAATTATAAATTCCTTCATAAAGAGCAGTTAATTCACAGAAAGAATCATTCTTTATTGATATATTCTTTCCTTGATTATCTAAATGTTCTACAAAATGTTCAGTGTTCTTCTCTGCGTTTACTTGAACAGGAATATAAATAGGATTTTTAGGAAATTCAGTGTTTTTATGAGTAGCAACAATCAATTTAATATTCATATGTCTTTATTTTTTCTCCTTTTTCTTCATTATCTTTGCTTTTATAGATATAAATTTAGATTTGATTTTAGCTAAATATTTATTAGCTAAAGGATAAGCGAACTCATCCTTAAACAGGTACAAAAACAATGAATATACTATAACACTAACTACAATCATAAAGACCATAGCTTTATTTGCTGATATGAATTTAGTTAATACTTTATTTCCAAGCAAACAAACAACAGCCATAATCAAAGATGCATCCAATGGTTTTATCATTGTTTTTATTACTTTCTTAAAGTCGATATAAAGATGTGAGTAATAAATAAAAACCATAGCGACAAAAGCTTCAGTAAATAAAACAGCATATGCAATTCCATCATTTCCAATGAACTTTACTAATAAATAAACAACAATAATATTTAATATTCCAGCACATAAATAAATTGCATTGGATAATTTCATCTTCCCTTTTGGAATAATATAACTGTAGTTGATAATAGAACTAAAGGCAATGAAAGGAAGCGATAAAGCTAATATATCCATCATCAATACAGCATTAGATCCATCAGAGCCAAAATACAATGGCATAAACACGTCAGCTACACATATTATTCCTAACACACAAGGCAAAGTGATGTCCATGATCACATTGAAAGTTTTATAAATTAAATTCTTTGCTTCCTCATCTTTCCCTTGTGAAATCAAAAAGGACATTCTAGAAAAAATAACAGGAATAATAGCGTAATTAATAGATGTTACTACATCCTTAATTTTAGAAGCTGAACTAAAATATCCTACTGCACTATCGCCTTTCATCAATCCCAAAATAGTTGAATCCATAGTCGTATAAAGGCTAATAGCTAAAGCAGATATAAAGAATAATGTGGCATTCTTTACATCCATACCCATCATCTTAATATTAAAAGTTGGTTTCTTAATATATTTGCGTAAAGGAAGGAACATTATCAAGCTCGATAATACTGCACATCCACACATTATTCCAACATAAGTCAAATAATCATCGGGTGATTTTACCAAGCAAAAAATAAGAATTAAATTTATTACTTTTATTATTGCTGATCTTATTGCAATCGCTTTGAAATTTTCAATTCCTTGATAAAAGAAACTGATGTCGAGCATTGTCGATAATATATTCAATGCGAATATAACATACGCAATATCATTAGATGAATCGCCGAATACATGGCAGAAAACCAAGATGAAATAAACTAAAAGACATCCAACACCGAGGAGTTGTTTAGAGAAGAAAACACTCCAGAATCTTCTATTCAATTCATCCGGATTTTTAGTTGCGGTAGAGATTCTTTTCGTACCATAATCCGCAAATCCAAATGCTGCTACTAAAGTGAAATAACTGACATATGCATTTTGATATGTGTATGATCCAACCCCGCTAAATGTTAAGACTCTATATACATATGGAGAAAGAATCAAAGGTATTAAATAAGTTAATAATTTAATTGTAATATTAAAAATAGAGCTTTTTTTAAGACTATCTCTTTTTATCTCTTTTTGTTGTTCTACTTTATTTTCCATTAAAAAACCTTATCTAATATATCCAACTTTTCTATTATAGATTACTTTAATCTTATTTTATAGCTATAGGAACCGTTTACCAAAGCACAACAAAAATAAAGCTGTTTTGTTAATGCTTAATTAAATATGTCTCAAAATCCACATTAGTTTTATCTTATGTGGATGAAAGCTAAAAAATAAAGCCAAATTATCTTCCAAAGCCAAACAATAAGTTTAATAACATCATCAACAATTCAAATAAATTAAAATGTGTTTGTTGCATAATAATTCTCCTTTGCTATATCAGTTTAATTTTAGCACTGTTTTGATATATTCGGCAATAAAATCTTCAGATGCAGTGACACGATATGGTCTTACATAGACAATTCCAACCATTTTATATGTCCATTCATTTTTGTTTCTTAATCAACTATCTTTAACCTTTGATTCTAATAATCTATAATTTTAGATTGCACAAAGGAGGTCATTCATTTATGACCAATAATAAAAAGTATTTCTATATTACAACACCTATTTACTATGCTTCTGGCACATTGCATATAGGTCATGCTTATTCAAACTGCATTGCTGATAGTATTGCCAGATATGAAAGAATGACAGGTAAGAAAGTTAGATTCTTAACTGGATCAGATGAACACGGACAAAAAATTGAGGAGAAAGCAAAAGCTTTAAACGAAACTCCTCAGCAATTTGTCGATGATACCGTCAAAGGCTTCAAAGAGACATGGAAACTATTAGATATAACTTACGATGATTTCATCCGTACAACTGATGAAAGACATGTAAAAGTTGTTAAAAAAGTCTTCACCCAACTATTAAATCAAGGCGATATATATCTAGGTCAATACAGTGGATGGTACTGTACACCCTGTGAATCTTTCTATACTCAAACTCAATTGATTCAACCTGGAAATCTTTGTCCTTCTTGTAAGAGACCTTGTCATCAGGAAACTGAGGAAGCTTACTTCCTCAACTGTAAGAAGTATACAAATCAACTTCTTCAATTCTATAAAGATCATCCTGAATTTTCCACTGAAAATAGAATCAATGAGATGATCAATACATTCATCAAGCCTGGATTGGATGATTTATGCATTACTAGAACATCATTTGATTGGGGAATCCCTACGAATGAGAATCCCAAACATGTCATCTATGTTTGGATTGATGCTTTGTTGAACTATGTGTCTGCTTTAGGTTATTTATCTGAGGATGATACTTTATTCAATGAATATTGGGGACCTGACAGTGAGATTGTTCAACTTCTCGGAGCAGATATAACTCGTTTTCATTTAATCTACTGGCCTATTTTGTTATTTGCTTTGAATTTGCGTTGCCCGGATAGAATGCTCGCACACGGATTGCTCTTAACACATGGTGGTATAAAACTTTCCAAATCATTCCACAACGCTGTAGAGCCTAAAGTATTGGTAGATAGATATGGATTAGATGCATTCCGTTGGTACATGGTAAGAGGAGTTAAATTTGGTGAGCAAGGTCAATTCACCCCAACCTTATTTGTTAATTTAACAAACACCGATTTAGCAAATGGATATGGAAATTTAGTCAACAGAACAATCAATATGATTAAGAAATATGATGGTTGTGTTGTTCCCTCTTATGCTGATCCTATTTTAGATTTCACAAAGAAGCTTTATTCTGATGTAGCTGTATATATAAAACAATACAACGATGCATGGGATAATTTCGATGTCACTGCAGCATCAGGTGCTGCAATGTCCATAGTCAACGCAGCTAATAAATATGTCGATGATGCAGCTCCTTGGAATTTATCCAAAGAAGGAAAGACGGCCGAAATCGACGAAGTCATGCACGCTTTGACTTATTGTATTCGTGTAGCTTCTATCACATTGAAGCCCTTCTTAGTGACTAAAGCTGATTTAGCCTTAGATGAATTAAACGTTCCTGAAGATCAACGTCAATTAAATACAATCAACGATTACAAGACTTTTGGAAATATTAAGACAAATGATCCCGTTCCTCTCTTCCCTAGATTGAAGAAAGATGAAGAAATCAAATGGTTGGAAGATTTGTTTGCACCAAAAGAAAAATAATCTATTTAGTTTTTAAATGATTGAAGACAAGAGTGATAATTTCACTCTTGTTTTTATTTATGAATACCTATACACAAGTAAGATATAAACAAAATTGGCTTTGTATATAATTGGGCATATGAGAACTAGAATAGACTTAAATAAAGAATGGACATTTGTTGCCGACGGAAAACAAAGCATAGTTAATATACCTCATACATGGAATGCTCAAGGATCTAGTTTAGTTAAATACAAAGAATCTGCCACTTACATAAAGAAATTTAATAAACCCATAGAACTCAAAGACAAATGTATTTATCTAATTTTTGATGGTGTTAACTCTGTATGTGATGTGATATTAAATGGGATGCAAATAGGACACCACGAAGGTGGATATTCTAGGTTTATAATCGATATTACAGATCAAATACAGGAATCGAACACTTTAGCAGTTAAAGTATCAAATAAAACAACGGATTATGTTTATCCCACAACCGCAGATTTCACTTTCTATGGAGGAATTTATAGAAACGTATATTTTGAAATATGTGATAAACATCATTTAAAATTTAATTCATACTCTTCCTCTCCTTTAAAATGCACAACTTCTTATGCAAATAACATCGGTCACTTAAATGTTTGCTATACACCAGCATTCAAAGATGATGAAGTAAAGATTCAAATTATCAATAAAGATGGACTAATAATTAAGGAAGGATATAACAAAGATTTTGAAATTAACAATCCTATATTATGGAATGGAATTGAAAATTCATATCTATATAAAGTCAAAGCTTCTTTGTATCACGGTAACACATTATGTGATGAGGTAATTGAAAATATCGGATTTCGGTCTTTTAAAGTAGATCCTATCAATGGATTCTTTCTAAACGACAAGCCTTATCCTCTGCATGGAGTATCAAAACATCAGGATAGAAAAGATAAAGGAAGCGCCATTTCATATGATGATATGGAAGAAGACTTAGAATTAATAAAAGAAATAGGAGCTAATTGTATTAGATTAGCACATTACCAACACGATCAACATATGTATGATTTATGCGATAAATATGGAATTATTATTTGGACTGAGATTCCATACATTTCAAAGCACTCAAACAATGGATTTGATAATATCAAACAACAACTTCAAGAATTAATTCTTCAAAATTATAATCACCCTTCAATTTTCTTTTGGGGTCTTTCTAATGAGATTACAATGTTCAAAAAGGAATTTAACAAGAACACTACAGAAGAACATAAAGAGCTAAATAAAATAGCTCACTATTTAGACCCAAATAGAATGACCACCATAGCTTGTTATTCGGCTATGCTAATAAACAACAAAATTGCTCATATAACTGATTTAGCCAGTTACAACCTTTATTGTGGATGGTACATTCCTTTTACACATCTAACTTCATTTATCTTAGACTTATGGCATTTGTTTTATCCTAAAAGTCCGATAGGCTTAAGTGAATACGGAGCTGAGGGAATGATAAACCTTCATTCATCTCACCCAAAAAGATTTGATGACACTGAAGAATATCAATGTATTTATCACGAAAAGATGCTTAAGGATATAACTAAAAGGAAATACATCTGGTCTACATTTGTTTGGAATATGTTTGATTTTGCTAGTGAAGGAAGAAATACAGGTGAAGAAGAAGGAATCAATCACAAAGGATTAATAACATTCGATAGAAAGATAAAGAAAGACTCTTTTTATCTTTATAAAGCATATTGGAGCAAAGAACCATTTATACATATTTGTTCAAAAAGATATATAAACAGAAAAGAAAGAAAGACCTTGATTAAAATCTATTCCAACTTAAATGAGTTGATGATTTATAAGAATGATAAATATATAAAAGCAATAAAAGGAAACAAAGTTTTCAAATTTAAATTGAAGTTAGATACAATCAATAACATCACAGTCAAAAGCGGTAGTATAGAAGACTCTATAACGATCAACAAAGTAAACAAGAAAGACAAATCTTATATTTTAAAAAAGAAATCAAATAATAAAAGTTGGCAGAAATAAACCGCCACATTGATATCGATTAATACTTTTTAAATATTTGCTTTGTTATAAAAAATTTTTATAAAAATGTTTTTTAATAGCATCGATAAATGAGGCTTAAAATTGTTTGGTGGAAGAGAAAAAATACAAATCCAAATTTATTTGACTTCTTGTATCAACTTATAGACTTCATTTTTCTTTATATCTGTTTGTTTGGATATTAATTTAGCGGCTAAAGAAGGACTTATTCCATTTTCTTTATATAAAGACCACAAAGATAAGATTCTTTCTTTGTTCTCATCTTTATCTTCTTTATATCCTTCTACAACAATAATGCATTCACCTCTAATAGATTTAGGATCTATTTGATCAACTTCATCAAGTGTTCCTCTGATGGCTTCTTCATGTTCTTTAGTCAATTCTCTCAAGACTGCAAAGTGTCTGTTTCCCAAAACTTTATTCATCTCTTTTAAAGTATCCATCAATCTAACTGGAGATTCATAAATGATGAGTGTCGGCTTATCATGTTTTATTGCCTTTAATTGTCCATCCATAGTCTCTTTCTTAGGCGATAAGAACCCATAGAAAGTAAAATCAGCCGTGTCTAATCCAGACATGACCAAAGCAACAATAGAAGCTGTAGCGCCGGGCAAAGATGTGACTGTAATCCCAGCGTCCATACATTCCTTAGCAAATACAGCACCAGGATCTGAGACACCAGGTGCACCGGCATCAGAGCAAAAAGCAACTTTTAATCCTTGTTCCAAAATATCTTGAATAATAGTTTTGGATTTCTTTGCTTCAACTTGAGAATATAAGCTTTCGAGTCTCTTAGGCTTTATTCCTAATCTAGATAAAAGAGCTCCTGTTGTTCTAGTATCTTCACAGCAGATTAAATCAGCTTCTTTAAAAACTTCGATTGCTCTCAATGTTATATCTTTATCATTTCCAATAGGAACTGGAACCATATAAACTATTGCGCCTATATGGTCTTCATAAGATTTAATTCTTTGCATCTTTTTTATCCTTCTCTATCGATTCTTCACTAGGTAATGTCAATTTTGTAGGATCAAATCTTCTCTCTTCATTATGATTATTCGATTTATAAGATGAATTATCTTTTTTGACTTCATCATCATTATGACTTGCAAATCCAAAAGGGTTAGCTGCAGCTTGTTCTTTATTACTTTGCGGACGTGGCTTAAAGCCGAAAGTCCCCGGCTTAGAGAATCCTCTTCCACCTTTACTATTGTGTTGTTGGCTGTTATTATGACCATTCTTATTATTAAAATGATTATTGTTCTTGTTTCTGTTTTTATTCATGTCGTTAATTTCCTCCATATTTTCTATAACATCTTTCTCATCTTCTTCAGTTTCTTCCTTTGTATCTAATTTTTCCACATTAAAATCAGGTGGATCATCTTCATCATAATCCTCATAATCCTCCAAAGAATTTTTATACTTCAATTCTTCTTTTTGATTGATTTTGGGGACAAAAGTCAAGCCTTCAGGCTTGTTCTTCTTTATTGTATCAACAATATTTGCTTGAGCCTTTTCCTCTTCTTCATCATCTATTTCTTCACCTTTAGAAATCTTATCCCATTGAGCTCTAGAATAAGTTCTATAAGTATCGCCGTCAGTTACAGTGATAGTATCAGCGATGATATTTACAGATTTTACAGTCCATGTAACATCTTCAATTTCAGCTGTATCACCAAAGTTAGGATATAGTGGTCTAAATTCTTTGTAATAGTCATTTTCGTATCCGAGACAACACATCAAGCTTCCGCATTGACCAGATAATTTTTGAACGTTAAAGTTGGGCTTCTCTATTTGATTCTTTATCATTGAAATAGGCGTTCCATTGAAATGACTTAAAAATGTTTTGCAACATAAAGGCAATCCACAAGCACCTATTCCGCCTATTAATTTTGCTCTATCCTTATTACCTATTTGTCTCATTATAGGATGGATATGAAATTGATTTTTAAATAATAGTAGGAAATTTCTATAATCTACTTTATCAGGTGAAGTATAAATGACCATCGCTTTTTTGCAATCTAAAGAGACTCTGACTTCTACAACTCTCATTCCCATATTCGTCTCATCGCTTTGCTTTTGCGAAAACTCTGCCATTTGTCTTTCTAATGCGTGATTTGCATTAAAAGCCTTCATGTCTTCAGGTGTTGCCCTTCTTAAAATAGGAGGAAAAGCTGTCAAAAAATCAGGATTGTTTTTCTCTTCTTCACTAGCTTTTATAACGCCTTTAATTCTAACTAATTCCAATCCGATATCAGATGAATCCGTAACGACAAAAGAATAAGAAGGTGTATCTTCAAAACAAGATATAAAAGAATCGGGTTTATAACCCCAACAAGCCTTACAAATAAACCTATCTTTTTTTTCACCAACTTCGTTTTCTATTTGTGTTGAATTATCGTCCATAAACTCACCTCGATCTCAGTATTATTCTTTTACATTCAAAAGTATCAATCCGAGTCTCGCTAATATTCCTGTGAAAGACATATTAGCATTGCTCTCCTTAACACTTTCATCTAACAACACACTAGCTTTACTAGCTTTCTCTATATCACAACTATGTTTAACTATACTGTCTTTATAGACAGAGAATTGCCCATCCTGAACCATTATATCCTTAAAATAACGAGACAATCCCCCGTAAAACCAATTATAACATGTAGAACCTTTTAATCTATCAGCAGCATCGTTCATCAAGCTAAAAACAGCTTCTTTATTAGATTTATCATATGCTTTTATGAATTTATCTAACGCCAACACTGTAGCTAAGAAATCTTTATCTTGACCGATTGATTCCAATCTATTTAAATCTCCAGACATATCACTTAAGAAATATGAATTTTCGTGATTAAATCCATCCGTTATCAGTTTGTTATATAAATAATCTCTAGGAATAGCTTCTAATCTTATTTCTTCACATCTGGATTTGATAGTCGGCAACACTCTTTCAATGTTCGATGTAGTAAGTATAGCCGTGAGACCTGGGGCGGGCTCCTCTAAGAATTTCAGCATAGCATTAGCCACTTTTTGAAGAATGTTATCGGCTTGTAAAATGACATAGGACATACGTTGGGAAGATACTTTTTTATTCTCGACTGAGCTCATAGAATATTTATCTCTCAAAGTTATTATGTCATCTTTCTTGATGAGACCAATTCTTCCATCAATCAAATAAAAATCAGGTCTAACTCCTGCAATAAATCTTTTACAAGAGTCACATTTCCCACACGCTAAACCACCGCTCTCACAATTTAATGTTTGAGCGATAAATAAACTTGCTTCTTCAAAAGGACATCTAGGAGAGCCAAACAAAAGATACGCTTGCGATATTCTTTTGTTCTCCATGGCATTTTGAAGAATAGTCGCTAATCTAGGTTCAAGCTTTATGAATTCATCTCTATCCATTTAGCTTCGATAACTCCCGCTATTTGCATAGCTTCATCTTCAAATTGCTGGTAACCATCAATAACCTTAATTCTTTCAGGGAATCTAGATTTCAAGCTTGAATAAGCTTCAGCTACCATGTCATAGAATTTTAATTTTTGCACATCCAATCTATTCTCTTCATGCTTATCATCTGAATGCATTCTCTTCTGTGCATCGGCTGTTTTAATATCGATCAAAAACGTAATATCTGGCCAAAGTCCATCCATAGCAAAGTTATTGATGGCCATAACTCCATCAAATCCTAGATTTCTAGCATATCCTTGATAGACCAAACTTGAATCAACATATCTGTCGGATAACAAAATGCATTTTTCTTTGAGTAAAGGTTCTAGTTTGGAATGAACCAATTGAGCTCTTGCAGCTGCGAATAACAAAGCTTCACATCTATCATCCATATCTGTGTTTTTATTGTCCATAATGATGTTTCTTATGGATTCAGATATAGGTACACCACCCGGTTCTCTAACCGAATATACATTGTATCCTCTAGCAGTCAAAATCTCATTAACTCTTTTCATTATGGATGATTTCCCACATCCATCTATGCCTTCAAAAGAAATGAATAATCCATTCTTTTCTTCTTTCTTCATCACTCATCCTCCTTTCCTACTAAAACTCTACCTTTTATAGCTTCACTCATAGTTAAAGGATCAGCATATTCAATAATTGCTCCAGATGGCAATCCTTGAGCAGGTTTTGTAACTTTGCAAGATGAATTCTTCAATAAATTAGCTATATAAAGAGCTGTTGTTTCACCTTCCAAATCTTTATTGGTCACAGCTATTACTTCTTGAATTCCTTCTTCTTTCACCTTCTTCATCAAAGCATCCAAACCTATAGAACTCGGAGTTCTATGGTTAGCTGGAGACAAAGTTCCTCTCAATACAAAATACAATCCGTGATAAGCATCAGTCGATTCAATCGAATAAACATCTTTGCTGTCTGTGACTACCAAAACAGTCTTTCTATCCCTTGTCATATCATCACAAATAGGGCATTCTTCATCATCGATTAAAAGCCCACATTTAAGACATCTATGGACCTTTTGAATCGCTTGATTCAACACTTCTTCAAATGCAATCAAATCACTTTTAGGCAAGCTCAAAGCAGCATATGCCATTCGATATGCTGATTTGCTTCCTACAGAAGGAAGCTTCTTAAAAAATTCTGCTATATCTTTTACCGATTTAGAAGTTTCCATCGTTGGGATTAAAGCCACCAAATCCATTAGGCAAATCGATGTCGTCATCATCATCTTCATCATCGTCATCTTTTTTCTTTTCCATGAAAGTTTTGACCATGATGGCTTGTGTCTCTTCTGAGAACATTTTTTCTAGTTCTTTTCTTTCGGCAGCGATTGCGTCACAGCAATTGTTAAAAGCCATAGTCAAAGCTTCACCTACTTGTTCAGCAGAGTATAAAGCCAAATACTTAGGTGAAATAGTAACTGAACTAACCTTATAACTTCCTAACATCTTAATTTTCACTCTACCATCTGCTACTATAGAATTGAATTCCTTGTTTTCTAAGTTTTTTATACGCTCACTAAATCTTGCTTGCACATCTCTAGCTTTAGATGCGACTTCATTAATTCTCTTCATATCATTTTTTTGTTGCTCTTGTGCCATGTTAATTTTCTCCTTTTAATTCTTTCAAAAACAAATCAGCGTTAGTTTCTTCATCATCCTTCTTTTCTTGACTATCTAATTGTATAGGAGTTTCATCAGGAAGTGTGTTGTTTTTTAATCTTTCTTTGAATACTTTTACCAGTTTATTAAACCGAGAAGTTGATAAACCTATAACTAATGGTGATTTTGAGAAGTTAAATTCAAGCAATTGTTTGAACTTATCCTTATTATCTGGATTGGAAATCACCGCCAAGTCTTTATCATAGTCGGAAGTCACTACCAACATAGAATCAGTCGCTATAGCTGGCTTAGATTGCATCAAAGCTAGTAAACAGTCTTGCAAGCTCGGATCTTCTAAATCCATGATATCCCATTTCTTCAAATAGTCTTTTCTCAAATTCTTATCACCGTGTTTCATTATTGATAGGATTTGATCATCTGAATAAGATTCACTTGTTTCAAACAATTTTATCTCTTCTTTTTCCACTTCTTTCTTCTCTTCTTTTATAACCTTAGGCTCTGGCTTGGGTTCTTCTTCCAATGGCTTAAATGAAGATAGTAAATCAGTTTGGGATTGTATCGGTTCCTCTACTTTATCTTCTACTTTAGTCTGTAGTTGTGTTACCTGCTTCTTTTCTTCTACAGCTATTCTTTTTATAGGCTTAGAGATTGGCTTTACCTCAACTTGTTCTTCCACTCCAGAACATAATTTAATCAAGGCTAATTCAAAGACATCCATCAAATCTTGAGCAAATCTATAATCTCTTTCTGCTTGGATTAAATTTTGTATATCTCTTTGTGCTTCTTGCTTAGATATATCAGAAAGTGAATCGGCTTGCTTAAGACTCAATTCTTTTAATAATTTTTCATCACCACCAAAGCTTCTAATAATAATGTCTTTGTAGATTCCTTCGAGTTCTCTTGTAACCCTGACGATATCCATTCCTTTATCATAGAAATTTCTAGCTTTGATCAATAATTCTTGAAGATTTCCTTCATGGGCCAATTGGATGAGCTCTATCTTGTTATCGATATCCAACAATCCAAACAAGGTTTCTATTGTCTCTTCATCAATTTTTGTTCCACCAAAAGATACAGCTTGGTCCAATATTGAGAGAGCATCTCTAACACCACCCAAAGCCAGTTCGACAATCTTATTTATAGCACCCTTTGTATATCCAATACCTTCATTCTTCAAAATGTATTCAATTCTTCCATATAAGTCTTTATCTTCCACTTTAGAGAAATCAAATCTTTGAACTCTCGACAATATAGTTGGAAGAATAGATTGGGGCTCCGTTGTACACAAAATGAATATGACATAACTTGGTGGTTCTTCCAAAGTCTTCAACAAGGCGTTGAATGCGGGCTCTGTCATGTTGTGACACTCATCGATGATATAAACTTTATATCTTCCCATCAAAGGCTGGTAATTGACTTGAGTGACCAAGTCTCTGACATTGTCGACTCCAGAATTAGATGCGGCATCAATTTCTATGACATCAGGATGACTTCCTGTTGCGATGGATTTGCAAGAATCGCATTTCAAACACTGATGGCCTAATCCTTCTTTGCAATTTAAAGCTTTGGCAAACAATCTTGCCATAGAAGTCTTTCCTGTTCCTCTCGGTCCACAGAATAGGTAGCCGTGACCTATCTTGTCCTCTCTCAAGGAGTTTTCTAAAGTCTTTACTATCGCTTTTTGACCTACTACTTGTTCGAAGCTTTGAGGTCTATATTTGTTGTATAGTGCTTGATATGCCATTTCAATTCCACCTAATTTTATTATAGTTTATTACCTCTCTTCTTTTTGTCTCTAAAAAGAAGATGAGACAAAACCGATAGAGCCATTCATAAAAAGCCATCACTCATATCAGGTGATGGCAATATCCACTAATTTAACTCTTATACGCTTGCACGGATTGGAGTGATGATTTGAAGATTGGAATCATCGCCATTTTGAACCATAAACAAACGTCCTTCACCAGCAAATGCCAATGTGACTTCCTTAGAATTCAAAGCGTGTACAGCATCTGTGACAAACCTAATATTGAATCCGATTTGGAATATATCGCCGTTAAACGATGCATTCTTCAAATGTTCTTTAGCTGCTCCATAAGATTGGGATGAGGCTGCAATTTCAACTCCATCAGCGCTGCAGGTCAACTTTGCTAGAGGAGTAGCGTCCCCCATAGTGACCAAGGTGACACGATCCAAAGCAGAAATGAATTCGTTAGAATCGACAGTTAATGAGAAAGGAGTAACGGCAGGTTTAATCTTCTCAGCCGAAGGGAATTCACCATTGTAAAGTCTTGATTGATAGATTGTATCTCCTACAGAGAACAAAGCTTTTCCATCTCCTAACTCCAATTTGACTTCCTTCAAGTTTTCTGTCTTTGCAATCATAGACAATACTTTGACAGGAACTGTGAAACTCATTTCAGGAGCATCAGGTACTTCGATAGTCTTTTGAGCCAATCTACAAGCATCTGTTGCTAAGAAAGCTATTCTTCCATCACCCGATTTAATATTTATTCCTAAGAAACACTGTCTTGCTCCTTTGACAGCCACGGCAAATGAAGTGCATTGATACATGCTGATAAATTGCTCACCGGTGATTGTGACCGACGAGGAAGTAGAAGGATCAGACTCCATTTCAATATCAGGATATTCTTTAGCATCAATAGAATTGATGTTGTAGAAGGTATTCTCATCAGATACTGACAAATTAGTGTCATCAGTTAAATTCAAAGTAATGACATTTCCAACCATCTTAGTAACCATTTCAACCAAAATTTTGGCTGGGACTTGAATACGACCAGGTTCAGCTGAAATGATTACATTTTCGCTTTTCTCATCTTTTCCAGATAATTTAGTCTTTAAAGTGATATTTCCATCACTAGCTAATATTTCCAAAGAATTTTCAGTGACTGTCAATAAGAAATTCATAAATGCAGGTTCACTTGATTTTGCAGGAATAGCATCTGCAGCTCTTTGGAAAATTTTCTTTAATGCGTCGGCTTTTGCTGTTAATTTCATTTTGATTTATATCTCCTAATACGTCTTTAAGTCTTAACGACAATAATAAGGACTGTGGATAAGTGGATAAGTCCAAGAGAATTATAGATAATTTGGACTAAAATAGGGCTTTTTTCGTTTGATTTTAACGGGTTTTCTATAAAATTCTCGCTTACATCCTATCCACATGGCTTTTTGAAATATCCACAATTCAAGCATTGTTAACCACATTCTTAGTAGTTACTCTCTTAGATATCTCACTGAGAGAGGCTTGCAAAGACCTGTCAGTCTTTGTTTGACCACTGATTTTCTTGACCGCAGTCATGACAGTAGAGTGGTCTCTGCCGAATTCTTTACCGATGTCTTTGAAGGACATATCTAGTAAAGAACGGCACAAATACATGGATATCTGTCTAGCCATTGCGATTTGTAAGGTTCTAACTTTGGATTTGACTTGATTTTCAGTGACATTGTAGTAGTTACATACGGCATTGATGATTTTTCCAGGACTGACAGGATCTTTTTCACCGCCACCTCTACCTTTTCTGTCACCGAACGCTTCTCTGCAAAAATTCAAATCTATTTTTCCTGTATTTTGATGTGTTGTAGATAGGAAGAGAATCTTTTTCAAGTCACCTTCCATGGAGCGGATGTTGGCAGGGTTATGATCTACCAAATATTGAAGGCTTGAATCATCGAACATCTCTAATTTCAATCCTAAGGATACTATTTTTAGCTTTAATATATCCATCATAGTATCTGGTTGAGGTTTTTTGATCATGATGGATAAACCACCGGAGAATCTACTGACTAATCTATCTTCTAGACCATCTAGTTCGGCGGGGCTTCTATCTGAGGTTATGACTATTTGCTTCTTCTCAGATATCATCGAATTGAATATGTTGAAGAAGAAAGCTGAAGTTGCATTCTTGCCTTTTAAGAACTGTATATCATCTATTAATAATATATCTATGGATTTGAAGTACTGTTTGAACGAATCGGCATCAGAGTTTCCTGTGGCGTACTTTACAAATTCATCGATGAATTGATCGGTGTTTGTATAGAGAACTTTTCTTCCTGGGTATCTTTCTTGATAAGCATTTCCAATAGCGTTTAATAGATGAGTTTTTCCATATCCTGTCGCTGAATATATAAATATAGGATTCATAGCACTAGGGCTAGATACGGCTAATAAAGCAGCTCTAAATGCATCTAAATTAGATTTTCCTTTGACATAGTTGTCGAAGTTATATTCTTTGCTGATTTTAGTTCCAACAAAGAAAGGTGAAGTTTGATTACTGACTATTTGAGAATCAAATTTAGCTTTTTTGTTGTATGAATTTTCATCGATAAAACGCAAAGAATATTCAGTCTGAGTAACTTTCTTCAAAGCATCTATAGTGATGCTTGTAAAGTTAGAACTTGTAGAAAGAACTCTGGCAGCAACTTTACCGCTAGCTGTAATAGTAGCGACAGTCTCGGTTAAGGAAATCAGTTTCGTTTCATCAAAATAAGCCTCATAGACTTGGGTATCGTTTAAAGCTTTCTCTATATATAGTAAAGCTTCGTGCCATATTTTAATCAACTCTTCTTTAGGTGTATCTATTCCCATATAGTCAAAATCTCCAAATTTAAGCGATGTAAGGATACCACCTAAAAGGTTAGTTTTCCACATCAACAGCATACCTAAAAGTGGTTCAAATTGAGTTATCCACACACCATATCAAAAACATTAGTGAAATAGGATACTTTAGTTATCCACATACTATTGATGTGTGGATAAGTTGTGGATAAGTAGTATACACACCTTATCAAGGTGGACAAGTTTATAGCCATCCACACACCGATAATTATCCACTATGGTTGGTCTACTAAAAAGTTCCGATGAATACTGCATTTTCATAAAAATTATCCACATAAATTTTATGGTTATCCACACCCATGTGGATAAATATTTTTATGTGTTTTTACCCACATAATGGGTTGTGGATTATAATTTCAAAATGTGGAAATCCACTTATTGATATGTTGATATAAAAAGTGATAAATCACCTTTTAGCTTTATCTTTGTTAGCTACTCTGTGTCTTTTATCCTTGAAACTTTTATCTCCAACGTTCTTATAACACTTGTACCAGTATCTAATAGTTTCTGGACAAACTATGTTGCACTCGATAGATAGTCTTTCAAAACTCTTGTACGGGTTCTTTACTTTTGCCATAACTACTTCGTATCTGATTTGATAATTGTATTTTTGATAACGCATTTATGTCTCCCCTAATACATATGTGCTTCTAATTTATTAAAAAGAGCAAACTTTGTTTTATAATGTGTAAGTACTTCAAAGCATAGTTGCTTTGAGTTTTATTTTGATGACAAGGAGAACGATAATGACAGACGCACAAGATTACATGTTCCAAAGACTTGATATGATGGAAAAGAGGCAAAAAGAAATCAATGATCTTTTGACTGAAGGAAACTTACCTTCACAAAAGATTGTCGATTTATCCAAGGAATTATCCACTTATGATGAACCTGTTAGCTTATATGTTGAATATAAGAAAATGGTCTCAGACAAAGAAGCTGCCGAAGCTTTGAGCAAGGATCCAGATCCTGATATGAAGATGATGGGTGAGAGTGAAGTGGAAAGACTTACTCCTCTTATCGATGAAAAATTAGAGCAACTTCAAAAAGCTCTTCTTCCTAAAGACGCAGATGATGACCATAACGTCGTCATGGAAATCAAAGGAGCAGTCGGAGGAGAAGAAGCATGTTTGTTTGCAGCTGATCTTTTCCGTATGTATTCCAAATACGCTGAGAGTCAGGGATGGAAGGTTCAAATCATGGATGAATCTTTAACACCTTTAGGTGGATATTCCAATGTAACCTTAGTGGTCAAAGGAAAAGGTGCTTGGTCAAAACTTAAATTTGAATCAGGAATTCATCGTGTTCAACGTGTTCCTGTCACTGAAGCCTCCGGTAGACTCCATACTTCGACAGCGGCTGTATTGGTTATGCCTGAACAACAAAATGTCGATATTCAAATCAATCCCCAGGATTTGGAAATTGAAACATATCGTTCATCCGGAGCTGGTGGTCAAAATGTCAATAAGACCGAATCAGCTGTTCGTATTATTCATAAGCCTTCAGGAATTGTTGTCACTTGTCAGGTTGAAAGAAGTCAGATGCAAAATAAGGAATTGGCTATGAATCTTCTTAGAACTAGACTAAAAGCAAAGATGGATAGTGAGAAAAATGCAAAACTTGAAGCTGAAAGAAAGCTTCAAATAGGAACGGGTGACAGATCAGAAAAAATTAGAACCTATAACTATCCTCAAAATAGAGTGACCGACCATAGAATCGGATTTACGCTTCAAAAATTAGATAGAGTAATGGAAGGCGATTTGGAAGAAATAATAGACGCTTTAAGATCAGCTCATGAAAAAGATTTGGTCATGGAGCAAATGAAAGGCGTCCAGTGACAATTAAAGAATTTCAAAGACGGGCATTAAACATCCAGGGGGTATATCTCCCTGATGTTTTAGATATTTTGAAAGAAATATTTAATGTATCTTCGGTAGATGTGATAATCGATGGAGATAAAGAATTAGATAGTCGATCAATTGAAATATTAGATAGATTAAATAAAAAAGAACCTTCAGCATATATAATCGGACATATTCAATTTGCAGGAATGACTATTAAAGTCAATCCTAATGTTTTGATTCCAAGAATGGAAACAGAAGAATTAGTTTTGAATTTGTGTGAAACAATAGATTTCTCAAACAAGAAGATATTGGATCTTTGCTGTGGTAGTGGGTGTATCGGTCTTTCTATAGCTAAGAGATTTCCGTCATCTACAGTTGTTCTTTCAGATATATCTAAAGAAGCTATAAATGTAGCTGAAGAAAATAAAAGAATTAATGATATAAATAATGCTACATTTGTAGTTTCTGATTTCCTAGAATCTATCAAAGATAAATTCGACTATATAATCTCTAATCCTCCATATATACCGGAAGGTACAAAAACAGAAACTAGTTACGAGCCTGCTTTAGCCTTGTTTTCAGGAATAGATGGATTGGATTCATATAGAAAAATAATAAACAAATTACCTTTTGTTTTAAAAGAAAAAGGAGAGGTTTTCTTTGAAATAGAAGATGGAAAAGAAGATAATCTTTTGTCTATAGTAGATAGACAAGGAATATATAAAGGAATCATAAAAAAAGATCTGGCTAATAAAGCCAGATTCATGTATTTAAAGAGAAAAATTAGTTGAAGCTATCTTCATCGTCATCATCGTTGCTTTGATTTGAAGATAGATTGATATTTGATTTGTTGTTATCGGCTGGGAGTTGAGGTGCTTGACCGGTTAATTGTAGAGGAGTTTGTCTTGTTTCGACTGGTTTATTGACCGATGATTCAGGAATGGATTTGTGATTGTTGAAAGATTGGCCGTTGGAAGCAGATGTTATCGACCTAGCTTCACTCAAGTAATTTAATTGTGATTTATTGATGGCAGCGTTGTGAATCTTGATCATTTTCTTTTGATGCATTTTAAATAATGAATATATGAGTCCTGGAACGATAAAGAGCAAATACAAGAAAATGATATTTAAAATATCAGTCGAATAATAAGTTTTTCTTTCTTCTTCTTTTTTGAAATATAGTCTTTCTAATTCGACCATTCTATCGTGGTATGGAATATTTTTGCTTCTAGTGAATGTAAGTTTGTAATTCTTTATCTTCTTGGGCTTCTTTTTCTTACATGCGCCATTAATCAATGTCCATCCAAAAATAGTTTTAGCATTGACTATACGAACATAATCGTCCCCCATGACTTTTATTTTTGATTCTTCTATGTTGTTATTTTCGTTTGCCATAATAATTTACCTTCTTATGATTTTACTAGAGGTTAATTGCTTTGAACAATAGTATTGTTCAACATTTCAATTAAAGTTTTTGTTATATCGTTTTTAGATTCATCTGAATATAAATAATGAGATGAGTTTTTCATTATATGGATTTTAATATTGTTGTTTTCCTTTAATAGTTTAAGAGTTTTCTTAGATACTAATTCATCATTATCCGCATGGAAAGCAATGGCTGGTGTTTTCAATTTTTTGATTTCCTTTTTTCCTTTTTTGATACCTCTCAATAATGAATAAAATGGTTTAGCCCAGTAAACGTATGAAAAAGGATTTTGAGATAATTCAACACCGCAAATATCGGATGCGTGTTTTATAGTTTCATCTTTAATTTTATCTTTCTTATGAAATCCTACAGTTAGATATGTTTTTAAATTTGAAGCCTTCATCCATATCTTTAAAGGGCAATTCAATAAAAGAAGATATGGAATTTTATCCGGGTGTTTATTGGCCTCAGTAATCGACAATAGCGTACCTAATGAATGACCAACAAAAATAATTTTCTTGTATTCTTTAGAATACTTCTCGTATAAGTTCTCTATTTGCTTCTCCCATATTTTCATATTTGCTTTTCCAAATTCTCTAGAAGGTAAAGCGTGGCCTTCTAAAGTTGGAGCTACATAAGATATATTCTCGGGCAACTTGTCTATTATGAATTGATAAAAAATTGGTAACTCAATAATTCCGTGTAGCATAACGACAATTACATCTTTATTATCAGTAATTCTTTCTAATGTGTATGGCTTCATAATATCATTTCATCCTCTTGGCTTCTATTTCTTTGTTTATGTCGATTATTAAATCTTTATCTATCTTTAAAACTTCTCTATCCAAAGTATAGATTCCATTACATTCAGTTTCACAATCATTTAATTCAGTATAGATTATTCCATTTAAATTGCCGGAAATAATTTGAGGCATTAAATTTTTATATAAATCTTTATATCTCTTTTCCAATTGATTTTGCTTTTTAACGGTCTTATGTCCGTATGCTTTTGGATAAATGAAATGATTGGGAACAATCCATGAAGTTCCACCGATTTCGCTCAAGAAATATGGTCTATTATTTCTTGTCTTTCTTTTCCTTGCAGGCAATGTATAGGAGTGAATAGAGAAGAAATCAGATTTATTAGAATCCAACCATCCGCTAGCAGTATCGTATAATCTAGAAATATCTAAAGATTTAAAATAAACATAGTTTTTGCTTGGATCAAATTCACCCCATGCTTCATTGAAGATTGTATAAACTATTATTGAAGGATGATTAAATAAAGAATTTACAATCTGTGTTGATTGGTCGATGAATAGATCACGTCCTTCTTTGTCTCCTCTTCCATAATTTTTATAAGTACAATATTTTTCTTTGTTGAATAATTTTATCGATATTCTTGGAAATACAACATTGAAGAATTTATATTTAGTTCCACCACATGGAAAATCTTGAATCAATAGCAATCCATATTTATCAGCTAGGTAATAGAAGTATGGAATTTCAGTTTTTATATGTATTCTTAATGTGTTATATCCTAACTCTTTAACATTCTTTATATCTTTTTCAAAAACATCATAAGACTTAGGAGTTAGTCCTCCTAAGTCATAATATCCTTGCGCTAATAATCCGTTTATAAATAATCTTTTATCATTTAATAAAATACAAGGTTGATTGTTAATTATTTTGTTTTCTATCTTTCTAATTCCAAAATAAGAATGAATAATATCGTTAAAGAATTTCATTTCAACTTCATATAAGTATGGATCGTCTACATTCCATGGATGGAAATTATTTAATTTTATTTCTGTCTTCTTGTTAGATTCAATATTAAAGATAGTTCCGTCTATATTTAAGTATACTGTTCCTTCCACAGAAGTCGATATCAACACCTCTACACTTTTCTTATCATATAAAGGCTTGAATACAGCCTCTTTGATGTAATTGTCTTCAACATATTCAATCCAAACTGGTTTATATATCCCACTGGAAGAAGAATAAAACCATCCGGATGGAATGAGGCGTTGTTTGCCTCTCATATAATAAGATTCATCTGTAACATCTTTTACTCTGATATATAGGTCATTATTTCCTTCCATTACAAAAGGCTTTATATCAAACGAGAATGATGTGTATCCGCCGATGTGCTGGCCTACGAATTTGTTATTTATATATACATCAGCTATTTGATCTATTCCTTCAAAGTGAAGGAAAATATGAGGCTTCATTTCATCTTTTGATATGGATAAAACTTTATGATAGTGAATGTATTCATCTGGTTCTAATAGATGATTTACAAAAGACAGAGGTGATTCTATAGCGTAAGGTACATTGACTTTATTTGTCCAAGATGTAGGCTGATTTTTATCTTTACTAATACATATATCCCAACATCCATTTAAAGATTTATAAGAATCTCTTCTAAAATTAGGGTTTGGATGCTCTGATAGATGAACATCTTCTATTGATCCGACATCAGCATGTTTTTGAAGATTGCTACATAGATATCCTTTGTTTTTCATATAAAGCCCTTTCTTTTATTGAATAGATTATAGAATTAAAATCTTATTATTGTTCTAGGGTTGAAATTGTTAGATGAAAAAAGCCGCTTTTAGCGGCTCATATGACTACTTATTCAGCTTTTTTATCTTCTGCTTTAGACTGAGCTTCTACCTCAGCTTTGGCAGCTTCTGTTTCCTTAGCTTCCTTGGCCTCTTTTTTATCCTCGGTCTTCTTATAGTTTAAAGCAGCTGCTTTTGCTGCTTCTTCAAGAGCCTTTCTTTTAGCTGTGAGATAGTTGAAAGTCTTAAGGATGACGAACAAGGTCAAAGCGATGATCAAGAATGCGATGATAGCATTTATAAATGTACCCCAATCGATGATAGCGGATTGATTGTAAGTCCAAGTGTCACCGTGTTGTGTATACAAAGCTTTCAATGAATTGATCCATTGAGCTTCGTTTCCTCCATAGGTTCCACCAAGCTTTTCACAATAAATTTTAGCCATTTCAGCTAATTTATCGTTTGAGAAGTACTGACCGATTCCTTCAATACCTTTTTGTGCGTTGTTAGCTGCGGGAAGAACTGTGACTAATCCTGTCAAACCTCCAGGAACTCCCCAAGTACAAATCGAAAGCAAGATGTTGGTAAAGGCTGTGACGATTGCACCGAAGGCTGAACCCATGATGACACCAACTGCCATATCGACCACATTACCACGATTGATGAATGCTTTGAAATCCTTCCAAAGACTTCCTCTTTGTTTCTTTATCAATTCTTTCTTTTCTGCTTTAGTAAGCTTCTTTTTTTCTGCCATAAATAGCTCCTTTAATATTTAATTAGAAAAAAGACTTTAAAAATTATATACCTCTAAATAGGTAGGTGCAAACTGAAGAAGTAATTAGAAAACGTATTATTGTTTTTTGTCTAAAGCCCTGGTTTCTGTAGGCGATACATCGCCTCTAGTCAAGAAGTTGAAACCATTCACCAGACATGATGTTATCAAAGGACTTCCTACGGCGTATAGTATTGCGACTAGAATCATTGTCTTGTTATTTAATAAATTCTTGTAATTGGAGAATACTATTGTACTGAATGGTGGGTAAGGGACAAATCCAAATATAGCTATTAAAGTCAAAACCCACTCGCCTATAAACAAACAAAATCTATATGTATCAAACGGTTGAGATAAGGCATATAAGACTGACAGTGCAGCAAATGTCATTCCTAATCCTGCTAAAGATCTAATTGCTTCACCACCGACGGAAGTTTGACTTGTACGGAACCATGGCATTTCCAAGGGATTCATGCCTTGAATGGATGAATCGTTGAAGAATCCGACTTGTCCTAAGATGAATGTCAAAGCAACAACAATTAATAAAGAGATTGCACCAGGAATAGCTTTTGAGAAGGTGTTTTTAATGAAGTGTCCTTTGATTTGACTCTTATCAGGCTGTAAAGCCAACAAGACTGAAGGAACACCAATTCCTATGAATTCCATCAATAGGATATCTCCAGGCAAGAACGGGTAGATGATCTGTGATCCACTTTGTCTTCCCATAGTAGAGAATCCTAAAACAATAAATACGATAGCTAGGACAAAGGTAAAGATTGTTTTCATCAAATATAAAGCAGATGATCTTTGAATGTTGTTTATGACTCGTCTTCCTTCCAATACTACAGCGGGCATGGATGCAAAATTGGAGTTTAGCAGAACTAAATGAGCTACATTTTTAGCAGCATCAGCACCGCTAGCCATAGCTATAGAACAATCCGATTGCTTCATAGCTAAAATATCGTTGACACCATCACCGGTCATTGCAACGGTTTTACCGGATTGCTTAAGCGACTTGACTAAGATGGATTTTTGCTCTGGTGATACACGTCCAAAGACCGTATATTTGTCTGCTATTTCAGCTGTTTCTTTTAAGGATAATCCTTCTAATGATACAGCTTTATTATAATTAGGAACGCCACACATACCAGCAATCTCGGAAGCTGTTAATGGATTGTCTCCTGAAATAATCTTAATATTAACACCATTATTTACAAACCATTTAATAGTGTCAGGAGCTTCATCTCTGACATGATCTAATAAAACAAATAAAGCTACTGGAACAACTTCTCCATTAATTTCACCGGTTGCATCTATGTAATCTTCACTATGAGCTAACATTAAAACACGATATCCGCTTCTCTGCCTTTCGGAAATTATATTAACTAAGTTTTTGCTGTCGGCTTTATAAACAAATTCAGGTGCACCTAGAACGAAAGTTCCCATACCTTTGAATGAAACAGCAGAATATTTCCTAGAAGAACTAAATGGAATTTTTCCAACTACTGAGAGCTTTCCGTTTAAAGCATATCTTTCAGCCAAAGCTAAAGAAGTTTGATTGGATTCTCTAAATGTCGCTAAATAAGAACCCATCACAGTATCTAAATCTATCTTCTTATCTATGACAATAACTTCACTGACCTCCATTGTTCCATCCGTCAGTGTTCCGGTTTTATCTAAACATAATGTATTGGTTCTAGCGAGCATTTCAAAGCAATATAAGTCTTGAACTAATGTATGCTTCTTAGACATATTGACGACACCAACTGCCAATGCGACTGAGGTCAATAAGAACATACCTGCGGGGACAGAACCTATAATAGGACCGGCTGCATTTAAAATTCCGGCTTTGAACATTTCCCATGGATCAGTGGATCCCGAATTGATAATTCCTATAATAATTAAACATGTAGCGACAGGAACTATTAAGAATGAAATTACCTTGATAATTTTATTTAATGAGCGAAGCAATTCCGAACGAGGCTTTTGAAATTTCTTTGCTTGTGATTGAAGACTTATAGCCCAATTAGCTTCGGCAACTTTTATTACTTTTGCAGTTCCACTTCCGGAAGTAACAAAAGAACCTGCATAAACTGTATCTCCTGTATGTTTTTTTACAGGTAGAGATTCACCGGTCAATAAAGATTCATTTACTTCTATAGATCCATCGACGATTATTGAATCGGCTGATATTTGATTTCCTATCGATAGTGAAATGATATCATCTAATACTATGTCATCAGTAGGAACTTTTAATTCCTTTCCATCTCTGATAACAGAAGCAGTAGGAGTGGTGACTAATCTTAGTTTCTCTATTGTCTTTTTTGATCTAATTTCTTGGAATATTCCTATTGCAATATTTGCAATCATTATTACTAAGAATGTACAATTCTTCCATTCACCTATTACGCATAAGCATATTGCAACGATAATCAACAAGATGTTGAAGAAAGTAAAGATGTTATCTTTAATGATTTCCCAATAAGTTTTTGTATATGTAGTTTTTATTTTATTGGTTAATCCTGATTTTGTTCTTTCATTAACCTGACTTTGCGATAATCCTATAGCAAAATCAGGATTATATCTGGTGGCTTTGTTTATTTTGTCATTGATGATGGATTCGTTGACACGTTTCTTTTTCTTTCTTTTAAACCATTTAAATTCATGACTTTTTATTATCTTTTCGACTCCGGAATCTAAACTTTTTTCCTCGTCGAAAACATCGATCATTGATTTTCCTGCCGGAGCTTTGATTTTTTCTTTTTCTTCATCAGACATTACTTGTTGAGGCTGACTTGATTGCAAATCATCTTTTTTCTTTTTTCCGAATAAATTTGAAAGACCTAAAAATCCCCAAAATCCTTGCCCATCTTTCTTCTCTTCATTTTTATCTTGTGTTTGGCTTGATTTTGATGAAGTTGTTTTTTTCTTTTTCTTTTTATTCGTATCTACAGCATTTTTATTTAAATCTTTAGCTAAATCATCAGCATAGATAATTTTAGATTCGGGCTTCTTAATTGGAGAATCGATAATGGTAGTATTCTTTGGAGTTGTGTTTTCTGCTTTATTTTTCTTAGGATGTTCCATTCTATCTCTCCTTCCTTTTCTTACTGGTATCAATTATAAAATAAGTATAGGGTGATAATAAAAGGGTATGTAAATAGGAAAGGGACTATTCTTTTATAGGAATTACTGCTTTTACTGTAAAAGTAGACTCATCAGCGGTAAAGGATACTTTTCCATGTAATTGCTTTATGACATATACGATAGATTTAGTTCCATAACCATGGTAGTTTTTATCGTCTTTGCTTGTCTTAGGAAGTCCATCTTTACCAAAGTCGATTTTTCCGGTAAAGAAGTTAGTCTCTTCAATGGTGATAAAATCAAACGATTTAGAAACCTTTAGAGAAAAAGTTCTTTTATCCTTGTCCTCTATCTTTGATAAAGCTTCTATAGCGTTGTCGATTATATTTCCAAACAAAGCATATACATCTTCTTTTTCCATAAATAATAGAGATTCGCCGTTGATTAAGAAAGTACCTACGATTTCATTCTTATTCATGATGAGAGATTTCTCTTGAAGAATAGTATCTATTACATCGTTTCCAGTTTTTATTGATGTATCGTAGATTCTAATTGCGTTTTCTATTTTGGTCAATTCTTCATTTGATATAGAGCCTTTGTTATTTGCTTTTAAATATCTTATTTGTTTTCTTAAATCATGACATTTAATATTGATCAAATCTACACTTTCTTTTGATAATTCATATTGTTTTATCTTTTCTTTATATTGATTCTCTAATAGTATTTTTTCTCTTTTTGAAGAAAATAACTCCATTTGAACAGAGCAGTTATAAAGAATAAAGAGACAAACTAAGATAGTGAGTACAGCAATTATGACTGACAGAGTTACGTGGCGATCATTAACGAATAAATAAAATGTGTTCAATAACACAGTTATGGATAAGGATACAAATGTGATTTCGAGAGTGTATAAACTTGTTATAGAGTCCTTATAGTTGTTCTTGAATTTCTTGGCAAAGATAAAATATAAGATGGTATCTATAGCTGCATATATCAAAAACTGGAATAATATATTCCATCCAAAAGTTGCCATGGTTTCATATGTAACCATTTTTGTTTGAGAAGAATAAGAAGGATACACTCCTTGGTATGCATTGTTTTGAATACTGATTTTTGTATGCATATCAAAAGCTAAGAAATTTGCTTTATAAGCTATATGTTGAAACACATAACCGATGGTAGTTATGTATATAGCATCTTTGAAATCTGCATCAAAGATGAATAAATAACTTAGCGAAGAAAATAGAAACATTCCAGTGTAAGTTAATAGCATTGACCAGAAGTTACTTCCAAAGAAAAACAATATTAGATACGCAATGAATGATACAAAAATATCAACTATTATTTTTAAGGCAAGGAACCAGCCAAAATGCTCTCTTCTCTTGATACTATCAGGTGTCAAAAACATTTGACAGCTAAATAGCTGAGCAATGAAAGTGAATTGTAGGTAAATACAATACTCTAGGTTTAATACTCCGTTCATTTTGATTAAGCACCTCGATTATTCATTAGATAATCCATGAATGCATCTTGGAATGCTTTCTTTCTAGTTCTCGCTATTTGTAATGAATCGCCTCCGATGAGGCATTCGTTTTTGACTACACCTTGTATCATCGATAGATTGACTATGGTTCCATTGTTACATTTTGCAAATTTACCTTTGGGTAAATCCTTTTCTACATTTTTAATAGATCCTCTAGCCTCTATATTCCCGCTTGTCGTATGGAATATCAAATTGTGCTTTTGTGCTTCTATATACATTAATTTTGACACTAGTATTCTTCTAAGACCGTTTGGTAACTCTATATTAATTTCCCCACCGACCATAGTTTTCTTTAAATATTCTATAGCTTTGTTTAACCTGAGACACAGCATGGGATAGGTGATAGGCTTTAACATATAGTCCATAGCTTCTACTTCGTATCCTTTTAGAGCAAATTTAGCTATGTTTGTTTCAAAGATCAATAAAACATCTTGATCTTTTTCTCTCATTTTTCTAGCTATTTCAATTCCATTTTCTTTTCCTAACTCTATATCCATAAAAATTATGTCAAAAGTGGGGGTGTACTGTTCCAAGAAGGAAAAAGCATCATAAAACTTCGATATCTTGAACTGGATACCGTTTTCGTTTTCGTATAATCTCAAGAAATCATTCAGTTTATTTGAGTCGTCTTGAGAGTCTTCTACTATGGCAACGTTTACAAGCATTTTGCATTACCGCCTTGTTTGATATTAGCACATTAAAGGCCTGTGAGTGCAACAAAAAGCTTGAATCAAGACCCAAATATGACAATCCTTGCAAAAAAATCGACAAATTGTGCCACGGAGTAAAATTTTTGCCTGTAAGTGCTATCATTCAATCACGCTCTACCAAACAGGGTTATTCAAGTGAAAATTCTTGTTTGGAAAGATACTATAAAAAGGAGGTTATCTATGAGCAAGAAGAAAATGAGACCTGGAAAGTTTAGTGCTATCGTTGCACCTTTCTCAGTTCTCGGAATAGCTGTTGCTATCGCCATTCCTGTATTGAGCAATGGTGGATACGAGACAACTTTAAATAACGTATTCGGTGTCGGTACACTTCACGTTATTAATGCAGAGGGTTCAGATTTTTGGGACACTGATTATGTCAACAAGAAGTATGACACAGCAACTGCTGCTCGTGTAGAAGCTGCTAAGACTGCTGAAAGCGTTATGGATGATGGTATTGTCTTGTTGAAGAACAAGAACAATGCCTTGCCTATCGCTAAGCAATCAGCTGTAGCTCCTATGGGATATGGTTATCGTTCACCTATTTATGGTGGAACTGGATCCGGTAGTGTTAACACTTCAGCCGAATGGGTTTACACACCACAAAGAGCCTTGGGAGAATATTTCAATGTTCAAAAGGATATTGAAAATATCACTTTGACCGGAGCTGCTGTTAATGAAGTTCTCGGTGCTGCTGGCACAAAAGATGCTAAAGCTAGCTCTTTTGGTGGAGATAATGTCCTTCGTGATTTCACTGCAGCTTCATATGAGAGCCAAGCAGAGAAACTCAATGGAACCACAGGTATAATCTTTATTTCTCGTGGTGGTGGTGAAGGTCAAGATGTCAAGAACGATGGCTATGCTGATGGTACAGCTCACAAACTTGCTTTGAGCAAAGAAGAGAAAGCAACAATCAAATTAGCAAAAGCTCATTGCTCAAAAGTAGTCATAATTGTCAATTCTTCTAATGTTGTCGAATTAGGTGATTTAGCTTCAGATGGCGGAGAATATTCTGCTGATGCTATTCTTTGGGTCGGTGGACCTGGATCAGTTGGATTCAAGTCGATGGCTAAGGTTCTTTGCGGAGAGGTCAATCCTTCTGGAAGAACTGCTGATATCTATCCTTCTAATTTATTGAACGATCCTACCAACGTTAACTTCGGTGATTATGCATACACCAATGCCACATATGGTAGCAAAAATTCGGCTGCTCACTTTGTTGAGTACGAAGAAGGTGTCTATTATGGATATCGTTATTATGAGACTGCTGCAAGCGAAAGTGCAATCTCTTATGGTGTAACTGATAATACCACAGGTGTTGCTACTACCGCTGGTGCTGTCGTCTATCCTTTCGGATTTGGATTGTCCTATTCTACCTTCACTCAAGAGTTTGAAGGATTGACTGAATCCAATGGAAAATTGGTAGCCAAAGTTAAAGTCACCAATACTGGTTCTACTGCTGGTAAGGAAGTTGTACAGCTTTACTTCAATGCTCCTTATACTCAAAAGGATAAGGATGCCAAGGTTGAGAAGCCTGTAAAGAATTTAGTTGCTTTTGCAAAAACTGATGTTCTCCAACCTAACGCTTCTACCGAAGTTGAGGTTTCTTTCAGAGTCGAAGATATGGCTTCTTACGACTATACTCATAACAATGGTGATGGAACTACCGGATGCTATTGGTTAGAGAGTGGAGACTATAGTGTCTATCTCGGAAAGAACTCTCATGATATATGGGGAGACAAGACATATCATGTAGGAAGTGATGTCTATTATACCAATGCTAACCCACGTCAATCCGATAAGGATGGTCAATCTAAGTGGGATGATGAAGGTAATCCTACCAACACTCCTGCAAAGGTAGAAGAGGATTCAGCTTCTACATTCGTAGCTGCAACAAATAGATTTGAGCAATCTAATGAGTTCATGAATCAATCTTCTAAGACTCTATTGTCTAGAAACAATTGGAACGGAACTAAACCTACAGCTCCTACCGATTCAGATAAGACGCTTCCTCAAAAATACTTAGATGATTTCAACAGTTTCAAGGTTGATGGATTCGATTATAAGACAAATTCTTTGTTGGGTGATGTAGAAGGATCAAAAGTCTATAATGATACCCCATCAACTCCTGATAATAGTCCTCTTACCCTCAACTCATTTAGAGGAAAATCATACTATGATTCAACTTGGAATGATTTGATGAATAAGATTGATTTCAATAATGGAGCTCAATTGGATCAACTTAGAAATTTGTTCTACTATGGTGCTTATAACACTGCTGTTGTAGATGTTGTCGGTAAGGTTGCTACTCTTGATTACGATGGACCTCAAGGATTCTCATCATTCTTCGCTAAAGGAGATTGGTGTGCTTATCCTTCTGAAGTTGTTGTAGCTTCTACATATAATCAAGACTTGGTTGAGGATTACGGACATGCTATAGGTCAAGAAGGATTGTCCAGCGGAATCTCCGGATGGTATGGACCTGCTATGAATACTCATAGATCTCCTTTTGCCGGACGTAACTTCGAGTATTATTCAGAAGATCCTGTATTGGCTGGAAAGATTGCAGCAAGAGTTGTATCTGGTGCTGCTGATGAAGGACTTTACGCTTATATCAAACACTTTGCTTTGAATGATCAAGAGACTAACAGAGGTGACTATCTCTGCACTTGGGCTACTGAACAAACTATGCGTGAAGTTTACCTCAAGCCATTCGAAATCGTCGTAAAAGAAGCTAAGAATCATCTTTACTACACATCTGATGCTAACGGAACTAAGTCTCATAAGGTCATTCGTGGTGCATCAGCTATCATGACTGCCTTCAACTGTATTGGAACCACAATGGCAAGCTGCGATTACAACTTGTTGACCAATGTTCTTAGAAATGAATGGGGATTCCAAGGAATGGTCGAGACTGACTTTGGACCTAGTGTCAATTTGGATGCCATGGTTCGTGCTGGAAACGACTTCATGTTGAATGCTTCATGGGGTGGAGATGCTACTCCTTTCGCCACAGCTTTCCCTGGTGCTGTAAATTCTAACACTGGTAAGAATGCTATGAAGAAGGCTTTGAAGAACATTTGCTACACAGTCGTCAATTCTTCCGCTTATAACAAACAGGCTCCTGGTGCTACCTTCTACTATGATATGGCAGTATGGAAGATTCTCTTCTACACATTGTCTGCAGTAGTCGGTGTGGCTGCTGTTGTCGGACTTGGATTTATCGGATACAGATGGTTTGATTTCAGCAAACATCCTGACAAATATCAAGATCCTAAGAAGAAAGAAGAAAAGGCCGAATAATTTAATAGCCAATTAGAAAAGAGGCGAGAAATCGCCTCTTTTTCTTATGCTATTAAAATAACTGAAAGAAGTCTTGCTAGGATCTTATTTCATAAGGACGAAAACATTGAAAATCAGCGAATCATATAGTTCTATTGGTTGGTAAAGTTTTAATTAAGTAATAATTCATAATGTATCATTGCAATGATATAAATTTAATATTCGCGATTGGTTGAAATGTAGATATATCATTGTAATGACAGAAAATGTCATAATTGATTGGCAATGTATCATTGCAATGATATAAAAGCGTAGATTAAAAGGAGAAGAAGATGTCAAAGTTGGTTATTTATCACGGTTCAAAAGATATTATTGAAAAACCATATTATCACGATGTGAAAGCCCAAAATGATTATGGTTTTGGATTCTATTGCACAGAAAGTTTGGAACTTGCAAAAGAGTGGTCTTGTAGCAATAACGAAAATAATGGATTTGCAAACAAGTATTCTATTAATTTGTCTGGGCTTAAAATTCTAGATTTAACAGATAAAAGATATTCAATACTTAACTGGATTGCAATACTTTTAAAATTTAGAACTTTTGATTTGAGTAATGATATATCTATTCAAGCGAAAGAGTATTTGCTCAAAAATTTTTACATTGATGTAAATAATTACGATATAGTTATTGGGTTTAGAGCAGACGACTCATATTTTAGTTTTGCAAGAGATTTTGTAAACAACACAATTCCAGTTAGAAAATTAAGTCAAGCTATGGAATTAGGTCAACTTGGAAAGCAAGTTGTAATAGTTAGCGAACTTGCATTTAGTAAACTTCATTTTGAAGGTTTTGAAACTGCAGACAGATTGGAATACTTTATAAAAAGAAAAGCAAGAGATGAAAAGGCACGAGAAGATTATTTGAAAGGGACAAGAAAGTCCGCGACACTCACTAATGATATATTTGTAGTGGATATTATGAGAAAGGGATTAAAAGATGGCGATTCAATCATATAACAATTTATATTTACCAAATTTATCCGAAAATTTGGGTGTAATGTTTGAGCATGCTGTAGATATTGGAATAAACCCTACAATTTTTTGGAATACATTTGTCAATTCCAATGTTGCAAAACAAATTGAAAAAGGAAATCCGAAGTATCTTACCTGTTCTGCATTAGATTATTTGAATGAGATTTATAATGGAAAAAGATCTATTCCAAATAAAGAAGACATTAACAAAGATAAATATTATTGGGCTGGCTGGGTTTTAGCACAATTCCAACATAAAAAAGGATATTCTTTCTATAGGATAAATAATTCATTGCCTATTGAAGAAGTTTTAAGACTATATCCAACCTTGCACGAAGCTGATGCAACCAAATTTTTTGATGTAGCAAACACATATTTCAAAAAGTCTGAAATCACTAACCTAAAAAAAATAAGACAAGCACGAGGCTTATCTCAAAGCAAACTTGCAAGTCTTGCAGAAGTTGAACTTCGCTCTATTCAAATGTATGAACAACGAAGAAACGACATAAACAAAGCACAAGTCGAAACCCTTTACAAACTATCAATAGTTTTGGGTTGCAACATTGAAGATTTGTTGGAAAATTAAAGAATAAAACAAAAATAGCACTAGGAACAGAACCTAATGCTATTTCTTATTAGTGCAACTAATAAACAATAAAAGCCAGGAAACAAATAGATGTCCTGGCTTTTATTATTCTTCTTTAGAAGGTATGAAATCAAACGATGGAGAGTTAGGAACTATATGATGCTTTCTACATCTAGCTTCATATGATTCTTTAGCTCCTACCATAACGATAGGGTCTGTATATTTGGCAGGTTTACCATTGACCAGCCTTTGTGTTCTAGTAGCGCCACAACCACATACAGTACAAGCTGCTTCAAGCTTTGTCACTATTTCAGCTTCGGACAATAGACTAGGCATGATTCCAAAAGGCTTGCCACGGAAATCTAAGTCTAGACCGGCACAAATGACTCTGACTCCGTTAGTAGCCAAATACTCGACTATTGGAAGCATTTCTTTGGAGAAGAACTGTATTTCATCTATTGCAACTACTTGAACCGATGAATCGTAGTGATCCAATATTTCTTTAGGATCTGAGATAGCAAAAGCTTCATACATGTTTCCATTATGTGCGGCAATCTTAGAGGCATCGTATCTATTGTCAATTTTAGGCTTGAAAGCCACTATTTTCTTGTGAGCATAAGAAAGAGTTGTCACTCTTCTTATCAACTCTTCACTTTTTCCTGCAAACATTGGACCTGTTATAACTTCAATCCAACCTTTTTGAAGTTCTTGATACATAAAAATATCTCCTTACATTAATAAGATTAATTTCATCAAAACAAGTCGAATTATACTAGATAGAAAGGCTTGCTCAGCCGATTAATAAGCAACTTAAAAATTAAGATAATACACAAAAATCATTCCAAATAAAGAACGATTGAAAAATATTAGAAATCTAATTCTTTTGAAAGAGTTTCAAAACCAGCTAAAGCTTTAGCTTCATCAGATCCGTCAAACTCTATATGAAGTATTGTACCAACTCCACCGACAATACAACCGAATACGTTCATAATTGACTTCAAGTCACATGAAGTATTAACTTTTGTGTCAGTCAAAGTGATTCTACACTCATAGTTGTTAGCTTCCTCGACTAACTCAGCAGCTAATCTTGGAGTAAATCCATTTGGATTTGTAATTTTAATCTCAATTTGTGTCATATGCCTATCTTAACCCTTCAATTCCACTATTAAATAATAAGCAAGAAACCGCTTAAAATCAATATTTATTGATAAAATTTACTTCTTTATCGCAAAATAGGTAAGTTTATTCTTACTCATGTTTTTTATACTATCACAATCTTTGAAAATGTTTTCAGGGTTATTCCTAAACCTATTGTTAGAGTGCATAAATTAAAGTGAAAAGCTAATATTATTAATACAAAAACTAAGCATTTCAAATTTTATAAATGATATAAAAAATCACCGATTGTTTGATGATCGGTGATTTCATTAGAGTGGCTTCAAGATAAGAATTAATTATTTTCTTTTTTTCTTTTTCTTAGAGTCTTTGTTTTCAAGCATTTTGATGTCGGAATTCTCGCTCTCGGTATCTTGAACATCGACAGTGATGATATCATCTTCCTTTTTTTCATCTTTAGAGACATCTACCATATCAGACTCTTTAGAGTCGTTTTCCACTTTATTATCTTCTTCAGGTTCTTCTTCTTCTTTGAAGGAAGTCTGATCAGCTTGCTTTTTCAAGATTCTTTCCGTCTTGTTTGCTTGGAAGCCATAGAACATACTAGCTCCGCCCATGAATATCAAAGCGACACCGATTAAAATAGGAACTAACATAATCGTATTTTCATCAGTGGCGGATGAAGTTAAAGGACCAAATATCCATAAGCAAACATCCAAAGCAATCAATATTCCTGAAGTTATCAATTGGAATATGGCTGTGGTAATTCTCTTCCATGCTTTTGTTCCATATTTCTTATCGTTTGCATCGACAGTAAAGGCTAGAACACCAGATACGATGAGAATCAAAGCATAACCAACAATCAATATTCCAAAGAACCAAGTCAGTACATAATATTGCTGTAATTCTTTGATGAATAAAGTCATCAATGACACAGAGAATATCATCAAACTGACGAATATTTCGGTTGATAATATTGATTTTTTCAACATTATTGCTCCGAATATTTCTAGTACTGAATAAAGAAGTAAAGTTACCGAAAATCCAACTGTAATAAAGAAATCAAAATTTGGGATTTTGCATATGCTAATGAATATAATTCCCATCACTATCAATATCAGTGATTGTGCGAACTTAATCCATTTGTATGCGTTGAGACGATCAATCATAAACAATGGATTTCCATTGTTTATTTCGGCCTTTTTTTTCTTTTTGTTAGACATTATTAATAAATCCTAATTTATTTTGATTTCTTAGCTTTGACAGTCTTGGTATATGATTTCTTTGCTGAATTACGTTGCTTATAAGCCATGATGGTGAAAACTAACCATACCAAACCGATTAGAGCAATGACGATTCCGTTTACTAGCCAAAGATAATTTGCAGGAATTACACCGTTTCCGATTGGGAATATGATCAATCCACCGACAACACCACAAACAATAGACAATACTAATTCTGTCACATAGAACTTTACACTTCTATGCAAGCAAAGATAGACGATAGAAAAAATAAATCCTAAACATCCAAAGATGAACAAAGCCCAACCTATGGCTATTCCAAGATAACTAAGTATTCCGTTTAAGACTCCGTTCATAACGATGAGTCCTACACCTAATCCAGCCATTCCGATTCCATAGATTGAATATCTATCTAAGACATTCTTGTTCTTGACGAATCCTAATGACATGTAGATTGCACCGATAATCAATAGAACGATTCCAACAATTAACTGCAATGCGTTTCCTACTGAGGTGATAATAGAACAAGCCAATAGGATTCCTACGACGATAAGTACTACTGGTGAAGCTAACTTCATCCAATCATCTTTAGTAATTTTCATAAAAGCCTCCTCCTTGAAGCGATAGTATTATAAAGAAAATTAACTAAAAAAGTTGTTCACTATATGAGATAACCAATATAAGAAAATGCATTTATAAGATTAAAAGAAACTAAAATAAAACCAAAGTTAATAATAAATTATCCTTAATAAAGGGTAAGAGCTTACAAAATTAAGATGGTATAATAAAGCATTAAATAGAAAAGGAGTAAGGCTTTTGAAATATTAAAGAAGAATGTTGAAAAGACTTGAGACATGAATTATTTGATTGTTTTTAGAATTTTCATCTGATTATTTATCAAAAGAGGAGAAAAATCATGAAAAAAAGAAATTTGATATTTTCATTATTAGCTTTAGTTAGTGTGTTAGGTTCGTGTGGTAAAGGAAACATAGATACTTCTTTACCTACGGTTAATCCATCTACTCAGCAGCCGACGGATAAGAAATCTACCCCATCATCTGAGGAACCCAAGAAGATCTTCTATACGATTACTTTCAATTTGAATGGTGGTGAAATAGCAGATCCTACTGCCGTCGCTCCTCAAAGCATAGAAGAGGGTCATTGGGCCAAGAAGCCAACAATAAATCCGACAAAGAAAAATTGCAAGTTTGTTGCTTGGGTTGATGAAGATGGAAATAAATTCAACTTCAACACTGGAATTTATGGTGATGTCGATTTATATGCTAAATGGTCAGTAAATGAAGATTTAAAGATTACATTGACTTTTGATCCCAATAATGGTGAGCCTACCTTTGAGCAAGAGACATTTGTAGGTGACTATTTGAATGTCCCTGTTCCTCATAAAGACGGCTTTGTTTTTATCGGCTGGTATTTGAATGGAGACAAGACTCAAAAATGGACCGGCTATGTCGATGAGACTATGGATAAAGACACGTTAGTAGCCTTGTATGAGAAGCAATCTTTCAATTACAAGTATGAAGTCAATAATGATGGCTCGGCCACAATAACTGGCATAATGGACATTAAAGTTGTCGATGTTCAAATTCCAGAGTCTATCAACGGAAGGCCTGTAACTGGAATTAGTGCTACTGCATTCAAGGGTGGAAGTAGTATTACACAAATTTCAATTTCTGCCAGTGTTAAGACTATTGATCCTAAAGCCTTTATGTACACCAATAAGTTGGCTAGCATCACTGTAGATGGTGCTAATACAGCATATAAGAGCAAAGAGGGATTGCTGTTTTCTAAAGATGAGCAAACTTTGGTCTTTTGTCCTCAAAAAGCCTTGACCTCCAATCAAAGCTACGATTGCCCTTCTAACCTAAAGAAGATCGGTGATTATGCTTTCTATAATCAAAGAGATGTCGGATTGAAAAACATTACTTTTAATAAAGGCCTCGAAGAAATAGGCGATTATGCTTTTTATGGGGACATCAGCATTACATCCGTTTCTTTCCCTTCTTCTTTGAAAAAGATTGGAAAAGCAGCATTTGAGATGTTAGGTGATTCGACCACCAATCAATTCACTATCACTTGGTCTGAAGGCTTGGAGGAAATTGGTGAATCAGCATTCACAGGAGCTTATATCAAAGGGGATTTAAAATTACCTGATTCTATTAAAATTTTGAGAAGTTACGCCTTCTCTACTCCTGTGAATAGCTACTGCGCTATTGAAAGTGTCAAATTACCTGCTTCCTTGGAAGTGTTTGAACCTGGCGTATTCTTCTATGGAATGGGAATAAAGAGCGTTTCTTTAGCCTCTAGCAATACAAATTTTAAGGTTGAAAACAACATGCTTTTGACTAAAGATGGTAAGAAGCTCGTCTATATTCCTAGTGATGCTACTACATCGACCACGTCATTTGGAATTCCTTCTACTGTAGAAGAATTGTTGCCGAAGAGCTGCTCTGATGTCAGATATGTAGATAATTTCATATTGCCATCTTCTTTGAAAAAAATTGATAACAATGCCTTCCATAACAACATCAATTTAACTTCCATCACTATTCCTGATAGTGTGACTGAGATTGGAAAAGAATCGTTCATGTTTATGGATAAATTATCTTCTCTACATATCGGAACAGGAATAACTGAGATTCCTGAAGCAGCTTTCTATAGCTGCCCTCAACTCACCAATATTGAGATTCCATCTAATGTTAAGAAGATTGGTGTTGAAGCTTTCGCACAGGAGTTGGGTTTAAGGACATTGACATTGAATGAAGGATTGGAAGTAATAGAAGCCTCAGCTTTCTCTAACAACGGTTCTTCTGAGAGTGAAGATGACCCTGTTTCATCTTATAAATCTAAAATCACAAAATTGGTCTTACCTAATTCGTTGACTACTATAGGTGATTCTGCTTTCTCTGGATGGTCTTCTTTGCAAGAAGTTGTATTTGGAGCAGGACTTACTTCCATGAATGGAAGTGTCTTCTCTGGCAATGGAAATAATGTTGTTCCAAGCTTTACATTAACTTTAGCAGAAGGATCTAATTTAAAACTGACTAATGATCAATTGATATCAGCTGATGGAAAGACTGTGTTTTATTGTAAGCCTAGCCATACAGGTGCAATAAATGTTCCTGAAGGTGTAGAGACAATTTCTAAGCTCGTCTACTATAGAGTTAAAGCTTCTAGTTTGACTTTACCTTCGACTTTAAAAACAATTGAAAATCAAGCTTTTGCTTCGGCATTTGATTCCAGCAATAAAGTAAAAGTAACTATTTCTTCGAATGTATCCAAGATAGGAGCCAGTGCTTTCTATTTTGCTAATATTTATGGCGTGACATTTAATGAAGGAATCCAAGAAATAGGAGATGAGGCTTTTGAATCGACCAACGATTTAGGAAATATAACATTACCGGCATCTTTGAAGAGAATAGGAACAAAAGCATTTTTCTCTAGTGGTGTCGCGGGTGTCACATTGAATGAAGGATTGGAAGAAATTGATGATTATGCTTTCTTAGGAAACCCTAAGATGGCTGGTGAAATAACAATTCCTTCAACATTGAAGACAATGGGTGTTGGAGTATTTGTCGGAAGAGTTAATAATTATTCTACTGAATTGACTGCATTTAATGTAGCAAGTGGCAATAATTACTTCTCGGCTGTAGATGGTGTCTTGTTCGACAAGAATCAATCCACATTGTATTGCTATCCTTCTAAGAAGGCTGATACGGCTTATGTAATGCCTTCTACTGTTGTTACTATAAAAGAAAATGCTATGGCCGGATTGCAAAACTTGTCCTCATTAACATTGAACGATGGTTTGGAAAATATTGGCGCAGAAGCTTTTTCAAATAGTATTGCAATTCAAAATCTCAATATTCCATCCAGTGTTGTAACAATTGGATATAGAGCTTTCTCTGGCTGGACTAAAGCACAAACCATTTCTGTATCCCATACAAAAGATGAAGCAGCTATGTTGTTTGGGTCTGATTGGATCAACAATTGTAATGCAGTTATTTCATATGGAGAATAAAGATGAAAAAGATATATAGTTTTATTCTTTTATTTCCTTTACTACTAGTCTCGTGTGGAGAAGGAAGCATTAATCCATCAACTTCTCCTAGTGAAGAAGGCTACAAACTTATTGTAAATTGTCCAGGACATGAAGATGAGAGATATGAGAACAAGTCTGGCGATGATTTGAATCCTAGCCATCCATCTATCAAAAATTATTATTTTGATGGCTGGTACGATCAAAAAGATGGAGGAGAGTTAGTCGATTTTTCAAATTATAATGGTTCGGCTTATGGTCATTGGACTAGCAATAAAGACATGACTGATGCACAAAAGCTAGATAGATTTATCAAAGATTTAACAATGATGTCTGGAACTGTGAACCATACATTTGGAGATCAGTCTATTAGTGTTCAATACTCTGTTTCGGACAAAGTTTATACTGGAACGTCGAGCTTTTTAGCGGATAGATACGATAATTTGGTAGTCACAAAGACTTATTCTCCTTATTATGCTATAGCTGATGAAGTTGTTAAAGAAGAAGATAAAGGTAAGACAGCCGATGAAGTCAACGAAGCAAATTACTTTAATAGAGTTGATGACTATTGGGAAGACGGGATGTATTTTAATGTATATCAATACAATCAAAAACACAGCGGATATAATTCGATAGATTATCCTGATGGTTATTATGTTCAACAAGATATAACTCAAGACAAGGCTAATCAATTGATGTCTATTGATTTCTCCTCTTACTTCTTAGGAGTTCCATCGACATTATTAGCTAATATGAATGCTGGCCATAAGTTTACTAAAGTAGATAATATTGAAGATGACAACATAGAAGTTGATGGTGATTTCTATTATATGGATGGATTTGATTCTACTGTCATAGATCCTTGGGATACAAAAACGGCGGGAGCTTCATTTGGTTTAGCTTTCACTATCTCAAGCACAACAACTTCAGGCTACTTAGTGACTAATGCATATACGACAGAAGCTTCTGTTGCTTTTAGAAACGGAAAGATTGCATATTGCAGAGTGTTCAAGAGTCAAATAAATTACATAAATAGAGATGCTCAAATGGCTGTTACTACTGAATCTAATTATGAGTTTACTCAAGGTGATATAACGAGGAAATTCGATGGTGATAGATTGGATTATCAAGACTTTCAAGAATATGAGGATACTAATAGTAATTAAACACTAGTATTTAGTAATATTTGCTGAAAGGAGGCAGATTGCCTCCTTTTAGTATGCTTTAGATAAAATCTACCAATTTAAGCGTTGTGTAGGTTTGGTAAAATGTTCACAATTTAATAAAGGAGGCTTTATCGTAATATGATAAAGAAAGTTAGAAAAGCTGTTATTCCTGCTGCCGGATTAGGAACTCGTTTCCTTCCTGCAACAAAATCAATGCCTAAGGAAATGTTGCCTATCGTTGATACACCTAACATTCAATATATCGTAGAAGAAGCTGTAAAAGCTGGAATTGAATCTATTTTGATCATCACTTCTGGAACAAAGAATGCTATTGAGAATCACTTCGACTATAACTTTGAATTGGAAGAGAGACTTAGAAAAGCCGGAAAAGATAAACAGGCTGACATGGTTCATTCCATCGGAGACATGGCTGATGTCTTCTATGTCCGTCAAAAGAATCCTAGGGGGTTGGGTCACGCTATTTTATGTGCTAAAGATTTCATTGGTGATGAACCGTTTGCTGTATTGTTAGGAGATGATTTGGTTGTTCCTGATGATGATGGTAAACCCGCAATCGGAGCTTTGATCGAAACATATTACAAACATGGAACTTCAGTCTTGGGATGTAAGAAAGTTCCTCATGAAAGCATATCTAAATATGGATCGGTAAAACCTGCATTTGAATTGAAAGGCGATGAATCTGAATTCCCAGTCGTAGATATGATTGAAAAGCCTCAGCCTGAAGAAGCTTTCACTGATGTAGCAATCCTTGGACGTTATGTCTGTACACCTGATATTTTTGATTTCTTGATGAAAACAAAGCCAGGAAGAAATAACGAAATCCAATTGACTGATGCATTCCAGGCACAATGTAAGGCATTAGGTGAAATATATGCATGCAATTATCCTGGAACAAGGTACGATATAGGAGACAAGATGGGATTTATCAAGGCCAATGTTGAGATGGCTATGAGAAGGCCGGATTTAGGCGAAGCTGTCAAGGAATACATCAAGGGGCTTAGTAAGAAACTTTAAATAAAGAGGGGATTATGAGACTATGGTAGCTAATGAGATTAAGAAGACGGAAGAGATTGTAGATGGAAATACGGCGGCTGCCGAAGGCTCATATATCTTTAGTGAAGTTGCAGCTATCTATCCGATAACACCCTCATCTCCGATGGCGGAGAATGTGGATGTTTTTGCGTCTAAAGGAAGAAAGAATGCTTTTGGCGATATAGTTAAGGTTGTTGAAATGGAGTCTGAAGCTGGTGCAGCCGGTGCGGTTCATGGAGCTAGCCAAGGCGGTGCCTTAGCCGTCACATATACAGCGTCACAAGGATTGCTTTTGATGCTTCCAAACATGTATAAGTGGGTCGGTGAGGAACTTCCTATAGTTGTTCATGTTGCAGCTAGAAGTGTTGCAACTGAAGCGTTGTCAATTTTTGGTGATCACTCTGATGTTTATGCTGCAAGACAAACAGGCATGGCTATGCTATGTTCTCAATCAGTTCAAGATGTTATGAACTTAGCTCCGGTAGCTCATTTGATTTCGATAGCGTCTTGCTTTCCTATAATTCATTTCTTTGATGGATTTAGAACTTCTCATGAATATCAAAAAGTATCTAAGGTTCCAGATGAAGAGTGGATTAAATTGTTGGATAAAGACGCATTGAATAGATTTAGACAAAAAGCTTTGAATCCTCATGGCAATGCTGTTACTAGAGGAACAAATCAAAATGATGATATCTATTTCCAAACTAGAGAAGCACAAAACTTGCATATAAAAAAGGTTGGTCAAATAGCAAAACACTATTTGGAAGAAGCTTCTAGACTTACAGGAAAAACTTATGCACCTTTTGTTTATTATGGTGATCCTAATGCGACAGAAGTTATTGTGGCCATGGGTTCAGTCACAGAGACAATAAGCGAAGTAGTCGATGACTTGAATTTGAAAGGCCAACATGTTGGAGTAGTTAAAGTCTACTTATATAGACCATTTGTTCCTGAATTTTTAAGTGAAGCCATTCCTAACTCAGTTAAAAGAGTTGCTGTTTTGGATAGGACAAAGGAACCTGGCTCTGATGGAGAGCCTTTATATTTGGATGTCTTGGCTGGATTAAATCAGCAAAATAGATTTGATATTCGTGTAGTCGGTGGAAGATATGGATTATCTAGTAGAGATACTCAGCCTAAGGATATTAAAGGAATTTTTGATTTCTTGAAATCTGATAATTTATTTTCAGGATTTACTGTTGGAATCAATGATGATGTAACTAATTTGTCTTTGAAATCCGATGATGACTATGTAATTGAAGATTCTACGGTTAGGTCATGTCTTTTCTATGGAATGGGGTCTGATGGAACTGTATCAGCTAATAAATCAGCCGCAAAAATAATCGGAGCCTTGACCGATTATAAAATTCAAGCATATTTTCAATACGGAAGTGAAAAAGCTGGTGGTGTGACTGTCTCACATATTAGATTTGGTGATAACAATATTCATAGTGAATATTATGTCCATGAAGCTGATTTCATTTCATGTTCTCAGGATTCATATTTGTTTAGATATGACATGCTGAAATCTATTAAGAATAATGGAATATTTTTGTTGAATACATCTTTATCAAAAGAAGCCTTGCTCAACACTTTGCCTTTAAGAGTAAAAAGGGATTTAGCTAAAGCAAATGCTAAATTTTATATTATCGATGCCAATACGGTAGCTAGAAGCTTGGGATTAGGAAGACACACAAATACGATATTAGAATCTGCTTTTTTCTATTTGATGGATGTAGCTCATAATCATCCTTTGATTTCATACAACGATGCATTAAATAAGATGAAAGAATACATCGTGAGTATGTATTCTAAAAAAGGGCAAGAAATTGTTGATGCAAATATTAAAGCAGTCGATATGGGAACTCAAGGCTTGGAAAAGATTGATGTCGATCCTTCTTGGGCTGATATAGTTCTTGCTTCAGATACTAAATTAGATGTCAATACATATAAAGGATACGCTGATACTATTAGAAGAAGAGAAGGGTATAGTTTACCTGTCTCTTCTATCATAAATAATGGTGTTGAAGATGGGACGGAATTAAACAATTCCAATTATGATGCTAAGAGATGCGTGGCTGATATTGTTCCACATTGGTTCAAAGAAAATTGTATTCAATGCAATCAATGTGCTTTAGTGTGTCCTCACGCAACCATTAGAGCGTTCTTGCTGAATGAAAAGGATATGTCTGGCTTATCCAATGAAGAAAAAACAGATGTCTTGCCTGCTATTGGTCCTAAAGCCAAAGGATTAAATTATAGAATTCAAGTTTCACCTATGAATTGCTTAGGATGTTCGTTGTGTGTTGATATTTGTCCTGGAAAGTTTGATCCTAAGACAAAAACATTTAATAAAGCTTTAAAGATGGTCGACGCAAAAGGTGAATATATTCATGAAGAAGCTGCAGACTATTTGTATAGACATGTGCAATATAAACCTGGAATATTCCCAGCTGGATCATTGAAAGATGTCGGACAAATGAGACCTTATCACGAAGTATCTGGATCATGTGCGGGATGTGGTGAAACTCAATACTACAGACTTTTAAGTCAGTTGTTTGGCTCGGATTTGATGATTGCTAATGCTACTGGTTGTTCTTCTATTTATTGTGCTTCTACTCCACAAACACCTAATGTTACTGATGAAGATGGAAATGGAATAGCTTGGGCTAATTCTTTGTTTGAAGATAATGCTGAGTATGGATATGGAATGCGTATGGCTCAAGACCATAAGTTAGTCTCTATATTATCCATTATCCAAAAATACAAAGATGAGACGGAGTCTGAATTAAAAGATCTGTTGAATCAATATGTCTTAAATCTTAAGAATAGGGATTTAATTAAGCCGATTTTGCCTAGAATTATTGAGTTGGTTAGGAAGAGTAACTCTGATGGAATAAAACAATTGCTATCATTTAAAAATGATATGCTAGATAAATGTATCTGGATTGTTGGTGGAGATGGTTGGGCTTATGATATCGGATATGGTGGATTAGATCATGTCCTAGCTACTAAAGATGATGTTAATATCTTAGTCTTAGATACGGAAGTATATTCTAATACTGGAGGCCAAGCTTCTAAGTCATCTCAACAAGGACAAGTGGCTAAGTTTGCTGCATCTGGAAAGAAGACAGCAAAGAAAAACTTAGCTTTGTTAGCAATGGCATATAAGGATGTATATGTTGCTCAAATCAGTTTGGGTGGAAATATGATGGCTGCCATTAAGGCTATGAAAGAAGCTGAATCTTATCATAATGGACCTTCTATTGTCATCGCATATTGCCCCTGTATTGAGCATGGAATGAAAGGTGGATTGGTCAATACTAATAGAGCTGAAAAAGAAGCTGCTAATTGTGGGTATTTCCCAATCTTTAGATATGATCCACGTCTTCCTAAGCCTTTGACTTTAGATACTAAGATTCCGGATTTCAATAAATATTTAGACTTTGTCTTGTCCCAAAACAGATACGCTCAATTATCTAAAGTCAATCCAGATGAAGCTGAGCGATTATTAAACAATTCCAAAAACGATGCAATTAATAGATATAACGATATAATTAGATTTGGAACACCTACGGAAGAAAATGAGGAAGATAATAAAGAGGTTAAATAATATGAATTATCCTGAATGGGCTGATCGTCAGTTGATGATTGATTTAAGAAATAAGATTGCTAAATGTTATAAGAACAAAGATGGATCAATCTTTTATGTAGAACCTGGATTTTATAAAGCATTTGAAGCTTTAAAAAATATATATCCAGATAGAATCGATGATGTATTGAGAAAGATGGATGAGCTGACTTCATCAAATAAAAAAGTCGTCTATGTATCTGATCCAGACGACCCATTGGTAATAGTTGAAAAAGCTAAATATATAACTATTTTTGATTTGACTGATTCTATAGGATTGCTATTGGAAGATAAATCTAGAGGTTCTGATTACGGAGATTAATCACTAAAAGAGTTGCACAGCTGTGCAACTTTTTTAATGATTAAACAATACCTTCTTATGAAAAATTATTTTCCCATTTTCAAAGTATTATGTATCTATAATTCTAGATAGGAAAGAAAGGGAAATAACATGGAGGAGATAAACATAACTTATGATGATTGCTTTTTAGAACCTCTTACTAAGAGAATCTTATTGAATTTAGTAAGAAACATGTCTGAAAAATATATAAACAAGAATTTATCATTAGATGGATTCTATGAGACAAATTCATATTTATATAAGACTGCAGCAGATAAGAGAACACCGAAATTTAAAAGAAAAAGAATATTGATAATTACATCATCACCACTTAATTCTGGAATTGTTGAGAAAGCTATAAATAATATCAATGAGAAATATAAAATTAAAAAGACTGTTTTTGATACTAAAAAGCAAGTGGAAACAATCAATATTAAAAGCAATGATTTAGATTTGGACAAATGGATAGGCTCATCAGAATTCTCAGATATCATAGCTTTTACTAAAGAGAAGAAAGGAAATTCAACTTTAGTATCAGATATAGTTAAAGAGATGAAAAAGGATCCTTATTCTTATCCGAATTTGATTGAGGATATGAGTAAAGAATGCAATGTGGATAACATTCAAAAAGAATTGGAGAAGACTTTATATGTCGCATTTAAATTAAACGATGATTCCAAATCAAAGATTTGGAAAATTTATGCAATTATTGATAAGCTTTATGACAAATTAAAAGGGGAAATTTATACTGCTAATCGTAAGCATGAGATGATGCAAATATTTAATAGATACGCAATTATTTGCAAGCCTAATGAATTACCATATTTTCCTGATTCAAAGGTACTTGTCTTAGGTAATTCAATGTTATCTAGAAATGAATTAGAAAACATTATCAGCCAATACGGACTAGATCCATTGTCATTTGATTTTAACTTGGAATACAAAAAAGCCTCTATTAATATAGAAAAGTATAAAGGCTGCTGTAAATATAAGGCTATTATATTTGGACCGACCCCACATAAGATGAAAGGTAGTGGAGATAGCAGCAGTCCAATACAATTTTTGAAAGACAATGAGAACTTATATCCAAAGATATTTGAATGTAGAACATCAGCAGGTGAACTAAAAATCACCAAAGACAGTTTCACTGAACAGATAAAAGAGATAAAAGAATTTTACTAGCTAATTCTTTGTTTTCTTTTGATATTTTTCTTGATTCCCTAATCTTTTGATTAGTTAATTTTAGTAATTTCTTATTATTCTTAAATTTGTTATAAATATCATTAAGACATGTCGAATCATTAGAAAATATCATAGATAAAATCCATGCTTGTCCTTTAGTGACATTTAATGATGAATCAGATTTTATAAAGAAAATTAAATCTTTTGATTTAATAAATTTAATTTCGCATAGTAATGAAACATATACTAGTCTTCTAACGTATTCGTGATTGGATTTTCTATATTTTTTTAATACAGATAAATCTTTTTTACCTTTTGATAGTTTCAAATATTGTCTTAATAAATCAGTTATCATCCATGTATCTAAATGATTTCCATTTTTTTCAATAAAAGCTAATTGATCATTTAAATTGTTTAATTGATTAGTCCATATAATAAATAGAATTAGATTTGTCTCTAAATTTCTATCCCAAAAAGTTTCATGGAATTCCAAGTTTTTATATTTTGTTGCTATTTTTTTGATGTGTGGAATCGATAAACCAATCATATCAAATTTTGAATTCACTAATTTAGAATTAAAAGAAAGCAACTTAGAAGAAGAATATAAAGTTATATCTTTAATTAATAATTCGAATTCATTCATAAAGCTATTCTAACGAAGCTCTTAACTCCATGATTTCATCACGGAGCAAAGCGGCTTTTTCAAAGTCTAAATCTTTAGCGGCTTGTTTCATTTGTTTTGTTAATTCATTAATAACTTTTTCTGTTTCTTTCTTCGACATCTTTGCACCATCAAATCTCTTTGTTTTCTTCTTTGTATCATCTATTAATCTTACTGGTGGTGTAACTGGTTTGATGATTGTTTTAGGTGTTATATTGTTTTCTTTATTATAAGCTTCTTGAATCTGTCTTCTTCTATTAGTTTCTGCAATGCAATTCTTCATTGCATCAGATACTATATCTGAATACATTATAACTTTACCATGATCGTTTCTAGCTGCTCTTCCGACTATTTGAATCAATGATCTTTCTGATCTTAAGAAGCCTTCTTTATCAGCGTTTAATATTGCAATCATAGATACTTCAGGAATATCTAATCCTTCTCTTAAAAGGTTTATTCCAACCACACAATCTAAATCACCTTTTCTTAGTTTATATATAATTTCAGATCTTTCCATTGTTTGAATTTCATGTTGTAAATAAGCCACTTTAACGCCTTTGTTTTTTAAGTAGTCTGTTAAGTTCTCAGCATCTTTTATGGTTAAAGTAACGATGAGTGATCTCTCACCTTTTTCTTTTCTCTTTTTAACTTCCATAGTCACATCACTGATAGGATTTAAATCATTTGATCTCACTTCTATCAATGGATCTAATAGACCTGTAGGTCTGATGATTTGTTCTACTTTTTGATTGTTTGTCTTATTTAATTCATAATCGCCTGGAGTTGCAGAGCAACAAATTACATTAGTTAGTTTCTTTTCGAATTCTTCAAATTTTAAAGGTCTATTATCTAGCGCTGATGGTAATCTAAAGCCATACTCGACTAAGGTTGTTTTTCTTGATCTATCGCCGTTATACATTCCACCGATTTGTGGAATTGTTACATGAGATTCATCGATGAAAAGAATGTAATCTTTTGGAAGATAGTCAAAAAGTGTATAAGGAGTTTCACCGGGTTTTCTCCCATCTAAATGTCTTGCGTAGTTTTCTATTCCGGGACACATTCCAAATTCTTCTAAGGATTCGAGATCGTGCTCAGTTCTCATCTTTAATCTCTCATATTCCAAAGGCTTATTATTCTTGTTGAAGAATTCTAATCTTTCATCTAATTCTTGTCTTATTGTTTTACAGGCTGCTCTTACTTTTGCTACACCCGAAGCATGTTCATAAGCAGGATAGACCGGATATGCATCATATGAATGAATTAAATCTCCTGATGTCGGTTCGACTTCATCTATTTGAGAGATTTTATCATCATCTCCATATACTCTAATCAATATACTAGACTCGGAGTTGCTTGGAGGCATGAATTCTAGGATGTCTCCTTTAATTCTAAATTTTGATGGTTCTAGTTCTAAGTTGTCTCGGTGGTATTGGGCGATGACAAGTTTCTCAGCTACTTCATGAGGATCGAATTCCTCTCCCACTCTTAAAGTGAAAGCTAGATCTCTATATTCGGTAGGATCAGTTAAGCCGAAGATGGACGCGACTGTAGCTACTACTATTGTGTCATGTCTTTCTAGTAAAGAATTAACAGCTGCAGCACGCATCATTTCTAATTCTCGATTCATCTGAACACTCTTATCAATGTATGTGTCAGTCTTTGGAATATAAGCTTCTGGTTGATAAAAATCAAAATTAGATATGAAGAATTCAACTCTATTATGTGGAAATAACTCTTTGAATTCACCATACTCTTGAGCTGCTAGAGTTTTATTGTGTACTAGTATTATTGAAGGTCTTTGTGATTTTTGGATAACATTAGCCATGGTAAATGTTTTACCTGTGCCTGTGGCTCCTAAAAGGACTTGCCATTTTTTATCTTCAAATAGACCGTTTACAAGACTATCAATAGCCTTTGGCTGGTCTCCTGTGGGATTAAATGGAGCTTGTAAATTGAAAGGGTGATTGAAATCCATATATTATGCCTTTCTTAGTGTTGATATTATAACTTGTTATTTTATAAAGAATAGGCTGTTATGAGACTTGATCATAATACATAATAGCAAGGGAAATATAATAGATTAGCCTTTATTATTAAGACCATAAACATGTTTTTTTGCTGACGAAGACTTGCTTATTAAATATACTGTAAAATGCTTTACATTAAATAAGAACTAATAAATTAAAAGTGTAAGTGTGTTTACACAATTAATGATAGATTTTAAAAAATGTTGACAAATAGTTAAAGTTAAGCTACTATTAATTTAGCAAAAGCAAAAGGGAGGCTAGTTATATGAGGAGATATTATAGTTTTGTTTCGACTTTGGTTAGTATGACGATTCTCTTTTCGGTTAGCTTTAATTTTAGTGAAAACTGTCATAATCCGTATGTTGGAGATGGTGCTTATAACCTTTCCACTTGTTCCTATGAGAAAACATTGGCCGTGGACAGTGAAGATACTGACAATGTCGATGAGTCAAGAAGAGATTTTAAATATGAGTATTTTCGTGGGCTGACCGACAATTTTGGAGAGAATGTCTTTAATTCTTGTGGATATGTGGCTATAGGTCAACTTCTTTCTTATTATGATACTTACCTCGATGACAATATCATAGATGAAAAGTATGATATTCAATCTTTTGGGGATGGGTTTGATATGATTAGTCGGCATAATTCACCGGGAGTTTTGAACGATCCACCTATTGTTGGGCTGACTGGTAAAAATTCATCTTTACTTTATTTAAATTATTTGAAGTCAGTACGAGATCAATCATTTCAGGCTGAATTGATATGTCAGGGAAATGAATTGGGATATTTCAATACTTCTTATAGTATCAATAATTGTTGTAGAACTACATTTGAGCAAAGATTAGAGCTTCTAGACTATTATCTCGCCCCCAAGGATATCACCTACGATTTTGTCTATATAAATTCTAAAGGTGATAGTAGTAAAAGTGATGAAATTAGGAAATTTACAATAGAGCAAATAAAAGAAGGAAATCCTGTTCTTTTGAATATAGGCTATTTCAATAACTCTAGTGGAGGGCATGTTGCCATAGCTTATGACTATGACGAGAAAAAAGATGAGGTTTATTGTCATATGGGGTGGCATGATGGTTCAGATACCCATCAAACTCCAGAGTCAGTAAAAAAGCCTTGCTATTATGGAGCATTGATAATTGATTTCGATTCTTCGTCTCATAGACATTCGAATAATTATGTAGTCTTTGATGGAGATAATAGCAAAGGATATTGTTATAACAATAGTAAGGTAAAAACTTACTATAACCATCAGCACAACTATGAATTGGTCTATTGGGCTCAGTTTGACAAGATTTGGAAATGTGACTGTGGAGAAACTAAAGAAGATAAATTAATATTTACGCCTAACTTAAAAGATTTGCCGGAACAGGAGATAATAATATGGAAAAGACATGGATTAAATTAATGCTTAGTTTTGTTTGCTGTATGTCGATTGTCGGATGTAATGGGGGAGTTTCATCGACCAGTGTCGATGAAAACAAATCCACTTTAAAATATGATACAAATCATATAGAGATTCCAGGTGATGATCAAATTGCTTCCGATGATACTTGGTTTGGAACTAGAGATTATGAGCAGTTTATGGAAAAAGCGGATTTTACAGAAAAAAGTGTCTCTTATTTGGAATACGATTCTTCATTAGCGTGGTGGCATGATTCTTTAAAAATATATTGGAATTATTGTAACTCGTTTTGTGTAAAATATGCTGATACTAAATTTAGTAATAATGGCGGTCAACCATTTTATTTTTATGAATATTTAGCGATTTGCAGTAATAAAATAGGCTTTTTAACTTCAGGAACTGAATTGGATTCGCCGGAATCTTTTGATTTAAAAGCAATGTTTGTTCCGACTGAAAAACATTATAAAGATATAGAAATAAGAACGGAAACAACACAAAAGTATATTACTGAAAAGACATATTACAACCTTTTTGGAGTTGATGATGGAGATAATGAATTGCTAGGATCAATTCAAATCATTCCAAATAAGATAACAATTGATGAGAATGATATAGTCGAATATATAACTACTCATTTAACTTCGAACAAAGATATGAATTAAAAAAGGCGGGTTACCCGTCTTTTTTTGACAATCTTTACTTTTATCCCTGATCTTTATATCTATGTCTAAAGTTGATCATGTTGATAGCACGTCTCAGCGATAATTCTGCTTCTTTTTGCTCTTCATACGATATTTGAGTCTTAAGTTTTTCCTCGGCTTCTTGTTTAGCTTTTAAAACTTTAATTTCGTCGATTTCTTCGACCGTTTCTATCGAGTGAAGAACAAGAATTGCAGTGTTCTCCTTCGATTTGAAGTGAATCACACCACCACCTACAGCGTAATGTTGTTCCTCACCATTTTTGGTAATGATAAGAACAGAAATATCTACATTAGCTAAAAACTCTACATGATTAGGAAGAATTGTTAATTGCCCTAGTTCAGTTTGAACAGTCAAAGAATCTATCAATGATGTTTGATAGACTTTTTGTGGGGTGTATATTTCAAGTTTGAACTGATTAGGCATAGATTATTACTTTCCTTGAGAAGCTTTCTCTTCTAAAGCTTTGGCTTTCTTTACTGCATCGTCAAAAGTTCCAACATACATGAATGCTGCTTCAGGCATGTTGTCACCTTCACCGTTTAAGATTCTCTCAAATGAATCCAAAGTTTCTGATAAGTGTACATATCTTCCAGGATTTCCTTGGAATGCCTCAGCAACGAAGAAAGGCTGTGATAGGAAGTTACGAATTCTACGAGCACGATTGACTACTAATTTATCTTCATCAGATAATTCATCTATACCCAAAATAGCGATGATATCTTGTAAGTCTTTGTAATGCTGCAAAATTGCTTGAATTTGAGTAGCTATTGCATAGTGTCTCTTTCCTACGACATTAGGATCCAAGAAATTTGATGATGATGCCAAAGGATCGACAGCAGGATAAATTCCTAAAGCGGCGGTGTTTCTATCCAAGACCGTCTTTGCATCCAAGTGAGCGAATGTTGTTGCAGGTGCAGGATCGGTCAAGTCGTCGGCAGGAACATAAACAGCTTGAATCGATGTGATTGATCCATCACGAGTGGAAGCGATACGTTCCTGTAATTCACCCATTTCAGTTGCGAGTGTAGGTTGATATCCGACAGCAGAAGGCAATCTTCCTAGCAAGGCAGAGACTTCACTTCCAGCTTGTGTGAAACGGAAGATATTATCTATGAACAAAAGAACATCTTGATGTGCGACATCACGGAACCACTCAGCCATTGTCAAAGCAGAAAGAGGAGCACGCATACGAACACCAGGTGATTCATTCATTTGACCAAAGACTAGAGCAGTATTCTTCAAAACTCCAGAAGCTTTCATCTCCATATAGAGATCGTTTCCTTCACGAGAACGTTCTCCGACACCGGCAAAGATTGATGTTCCTTGTCTTTCAGTAGCGATGTTATGAATCAATTCCTGAATCAATGTAGTCTTACCGACTCCAGCACCACCGAACAATCCGACTTTACCACCTTTGATATAAGGGCAAAGAAGATCCAAAACTTTAATTCCTGTTTCAAAGATTTCTACTTTTGTGGGTTGGTCCTCAAATCTAGGAGGTTTGTTGTAGATGGATTTATAAGTGTCACCGACAAATTCACCGGCCTCATCGATAGGTTTTCCTGTGACTGAGAACATTCTTCCTAAAACCTTAGGACCGACAGGAACTCTAATAGGACCATGAGTGTTTACAACTCTCATGTTCCTCTTAATTCCTTCGGTAGGTCCCATGGCGATACAGCGAACTGTACCATTTCCGAGATCTTGAGCGACTTCCAAGACCAATGGGTCTTTTTTATCGTTGCTGTCGGAAGACATATCGACTGTGAGCATAGTTTTGATTGCGGGAGTTTTACCTTCAGAGAATCTAACATCGATGACAGGTCCGATTGCTTGGACTGTGTATCCAAAATCGGCTTCTTTCATTTGAGGTGTATCTTTTTTAACTTCAATCATTTTCTATGTCCTCCTTTCTTTATTTTGTTGCATTGGCACCACCGACGACTTCGGTGATTTCTTGAGTAATCTTGGCTTGTCTCATCTTGTTATAGGTTAGTCTCAACTGTTGAGTCAACTTATCTGCTGAGCTTGTTGCGTTATCCATTGAATTACGTCTTGCTGATTGTTCGCTCACATTGCTTTCTAAGAAAATTCTATAGATTAATGCATCCATATAATGGGGTGCTATTAAGTTTACAACTTGTGTTGCGTTAGGCTCGAACATAGGTTCTATATTTTCTAGATTTACTGGAGGAATTTCATCCTTAGTCAATGGGAGAATTTGTTTATTGACAACTTCCATCGAAATTGAATTCTTGAACTTCGTATAGATGACTTCGACTGATTTATATTGTCCTTCTCTATATAAAGTATCTAGCCAGTGACGGAATTCATTTGCATCATCATAAGTCATTGAAGAGGTGATGTGCATGAAGTTTGTGTAAGCTTTATGTTGTCTAGAAGCATAATGTCTATAGCCTTTTTCACCTATGAAAATAACATCATCTTCTGGTGAAACTACTGAATCATAGAACTTGAATAGATTGTGATTATAAGCACCACACAATCCTAAAGTGGAGGTTACAAATATATATAGCTTTCTTTCACTGTTATTTTGCATCATACAATGAGGAATCTCTTTGGCATGTGAGAAATCAACACGTTGGAGGCATAACAATAAAGACTCACGCATCGCTTGCTCATAAGGTTTATTTCCATCCCAAAGACTCTTCCATTTAGTGTATCTGGCTGTGGCTATCAGTTTCATAGCTTTAGTCATCTTACCGATGGAGCGAACGGAAGACAAACGTGTTTTTATACTGAGCAACGATTCAGACATAACTATTTGCTCTTTCTAACAGAGTTGGCTCTGTCGAGATTAGCTTTGACTTGGACGAACAAAGCTTTAATTTTTTCAGCTGTTTCATCAGACATGACTTTAGATTTTTCCAAATCTTCATAGATGCTTTTGTTTTGTGCACGTATGACATTGTCTGTAGCCTTAAGATAGTCGTGAATCTTATCGGCCGGGATGTCATCCAAAAGACCTTCATGTGCCAAGAAGATATCTACTACTTCTTGAGGCATGCTCAAAGGCATGTATTGCTTTTGTTTTAATACTTGCATCAAGACAGCACCATGAGTCAATATTTGTTGAGTTGTCTTATCCAAATCGGATCCGAATCTAGCAAAATCTAACATTTCGTGGTAGTTTGCTAATTCCATACGGAGAGATGAAGATACTTTCTTCATAGCCTTTGTTTGGGCGGCGGATCCGACACGAGATACTGATAGACCAGAATCGATTGCAGGTCTTTGACCTGAATTGAACATATCTGTGTTCAAGAATATTTGACCATCAGTAATTGAGATGACGTTTGTAGGAATGTAAGCAGAGATATCTCCAGCTTGTGTTTCTACGATAGGAAGAGCAGTGATGCTTCCACCACCCAATTCCTTTTTGAGTTTGCATGAACGTTCCAAGAGTCTAGAGTGAAGATAGAAAATATCACCAGGGTATGCTTCACGTCCGGGTGATCTTCTCAAAAGCAAAGAAAGTGTACGATAAGCGACAGCGTGCTTAGATAAATCATCATAGACAATTAGGACATTTTTGCCTTGATACATCCAATATTCAGCGATTGAAACAGCTGCATATGGTGCGAGGTAAAGCATTGGTGCAGGTTCACTAGCTGAAGCGTCGACTATAGTTGTGTATTTTAAAGCGTCGAATTCCTTTAGCTTAGATACAATCTGAGCCAAGGAAGAATTCTTTTGACCAATAGCACAATAAACACAAATGACATCTTTTCCTTTTTGATTGATGATTGTATCTATAGCTAAGGCTGTTTTTCCTGTTTGACGGTCTCCGATGATCAACTCACGCTGACCTTTTCCAATAGGAATCATGGAATCGATAGCCTTGATTCCAGTTTCCAAAGGTTCATTAATGGATTCACGATCCATGATTTGAGGTGCAGGCATCTCAATAGGTCTTAATCCATCAGCTTTGATTTCACCACGACCATCGATAGGTTGTCCTAGAGCATTAACAACACGGGAAAGCAGTGCGTCACCGACAGGTACAGAAACAACTTTGCCAGTCTTTTGACAGGTATCGCCTTCGATAATTTTATCGGAGTCTCCAAACAAGACACATCCGATAGAATTTTCTTCTAGGTTCATCACCATTCCATAAGTAGGACCGGGGAATACTACCAACTCACCATACATAGCTTTATCTAGACCATATACTGTGGCGATTCCATCTCCTACTGAAATGACTGTTCCGACATCAGATGTATCAATCTTCTTGTCGTATTTATCGATTTCATCCTTGATTAAATTAGCAAGGAAATCGTATTTACTTGATTCAGCCATTTGTTTCCTCCTTCCCCTATGATTTCTTCTCCATCAAATTCTCACGTATGTTATCCAATTGACTTTCGACTGAGAATTCATATGAAGTTCCATCTAGGACTACTTTGAGTCCAGCCAATAAATTTTTATCGATAACTTGACGTAGAACGACATTCTTATTTATCTTTCTACGGAATGCACGTTCGAGACGGCGTATTGACATTGAGTCCAATTCAAAAGCGGTGTAGATAACACCTTCAGCAATATTTGCTTGCTCATCAGATAGTTTGTTATATTCGGCACGTATTTCAGAGAAAGAAGATATTATTGAGTCGCGAACCAACATTTTTACAAAGACTAGAACTCCAGGGACTAATAAGTCAGTGAAAAAATCATCTAATGCTTTGCATTTGTCGTTGTAGCTTATAAATGGAGAATTTAAGAAATTTACTAATTCTTTGTTGTGAGACAAAACCCAGTCGACAAACTTTAAATCCTCACGATATACAGCCGCATTATCTCTTTCTTGAGCTACTTCGAAGAGACCTTCAGCAATCTGGCTATTGACATGCTGATCAGCCATGTTACTTATTGTCTCCTTCACTCAATTGGTTGATAAAATCATCGACCATCTTCTTGTTGTCGTCTTCATTTACTTCACGTCCTAATATTTGCTTTGATGCATCGATTGCGGTGCTGACTATCTGGTTATGAGCTTCAGAAATCATACGAGCACGTTCAGCTTCAATATCTTTATGAGCTTGCTCTTTTTGATTCTCAATAGAAAGTGCCAAAGCTTTCTGCTCATTCTGAGCTTTGAGTTCGGCTGTTTTTTGAGCTTCCTGAATGATATCTCCAGCTTTCTTTTGAGCTTCGATGACAGCGTCATCAGCCTCGAGTAATTTCTTCTCGGCCTGAGCTTTCTTGTCTTCGGAGTCTTTGATATTGTTCTCTATATAATCTTGTCTTTGCTTTAATTTCTTCTTCAATGGTTTATAAGCTAAGAAGATGACGACTGCTGCTGTGGCTAAGACTACGATGACTTGTGTCAAGGTGAGCCAAAGGTTAGGCAACAATCCATCAGCTACCTGTCCAAGACTTTCGGAGAGGTCACAAGATGATAAAGGTGCAACTAGAAGGAAAGAGGAGATAGCCAGGATCAATTTCTTTTTTGTAGTCATTATCCCTGGCCTCCCTGTCGTTAGGCAGCTTTGATGACGAAGGCCATCAAGATTGCGATGACCAAAATATAAATAGCGACTGTTTCAATCAAAGCAACACCGATAATCATTGAAGAACGAATTTGGTTAGTGGCAGAAGGATTTCTTCCAATTCCTTCCATACCTTTTGCAACGGCTATACCTTCAGCCAATCCGACAATAGACATTCCGACACAGGCGATTGCTAATCCGATGAAATTCATAATTTTTTACCTCTTTATAATGTTTTTCTACTCATCTAGTCTTTACTGAGCACGTAAGGCTCTTTTTTCTTCTCTTTTGACTGCTTTAATGGCTAACTTGTTCAATTTTTTCTCAAGTTTTGCATGCTTTCTCTTGGCTCTATTATTCTTGCTGTCAATCTTAGCTTGCTTCTTGGCATCTTGCTCTGCGATGAAGTCTTCCTTAGAAATAAATTCACTGGAGACATTTATCATAGTCAACATACAGAAGACAGCGAGTTGAATGGCACCATCGAATAAATCAAAGTAGAGATGCACGAACGGAGAGATTATTGGAGTTATAGCTAATCCAGCCATCGTTGTTGAGAACACCTGACCGAATCCGCTATAAATCAATGTCACGACACAGAATCCTGCCAAAGCATTTCCGAATAGACGCAAAGTCAATGACAATGTTCCAGACCACATAGTAATTAAGTTAATGGGTAGGAACAAAGGAATTGGATCTATGTATCTATGGAAATAATTCCAACCTCTACACTTTATAGCAGTGATATGCAACCAGAAGAATGTAATCAAGGCTATTCCTAAAGGCATTGCAGTATTGGTGAATGGGTTAGGCATAGTTTTGAGGAAGTTTGTTCCTGTTAAGATTTCACCAGCATCGTTGGTGTAGGTGAATCTACTTCCCGGTTGCAAGACATTAGGTAATCCTAGCATTCCCCAAACGAAGCCGAGGAGTATGTATACACCTAAAGTGATTATATATCCGCCGGCTATGCCTTTGGAGTAGACAGGACCCATAAGGTCATCCACTTGCTTGTCAGCAAAGGAAACTAATATTTCCCATGCATGAACAATTCCAGTAGGCTTTTTCAAGGGGTCATAAGCTTTGATCTTGAAGTAAAGAACAATACTTAAGACTATGATGATCAAGCATACACAAAGTGAAGAGAGAAATTCGGCAGGAAGTTCGTTCCATCCGAGCCATTTAATCATCTTACTTAAGTCCATGGCTATCCTTCTTTCTTTGCTTTCTTCGAGATGTATAAGATCACGAAGGAATAGACTATCAACACGACTGTAGGAGGGATTAAGGTGTAATAGTAACTTTGGGAAGTATAATAAAGATAAATAAAACACAAAGCTATCGCTAGAATAGCTAAGAGATATCTACCTATTATTCCTATAACACCTAATACTTTCTTACGATTTTCGGAACTGAGCAGGTACCCAGTAGTATTCCACAAGAAATAACTTGGAAATGCTAAAGCGTAGGAAATGCAAAAGCAGGTAAAGAAATCTGGACTGCTTATTACAGCCCATAAAACTCCACCGATAACTAAACCGATGATAGCTAGTCCAACGAAGAATATCGTTGGAACAACCCACGTTTTTTTACCTCTGACCTGTTCCATACTTTAAATCAAAGTGTTTATATACCTCTCTTAATTTTAAGTCAATATTACTAAGCTTGAAAGGGGTTTAAAAGAAACCGAAAGCATATGTATTATTTTCAAGAATTGTAGGAAAAGCAAAGGTTATTTTGCGGTAATATTTTTGTTCTAAACAAGAAATAGTTTTTGTTCATTTGACTGAGTTAAAAAGCGGGGCATTTTTAGTACTAATAGTTTATATATGTCTTTTGTAATATGAAATTCAAGTTTCAGCAAAGGAGAAAACTTGGGATAGAATGGATAAATCAGTTTGATGTATTTTTTGCAAATTCGGCCAATAGTCTTTTAAAAAGTGCGGGATCTTTTTTCACCCCTGTATTTAAAGGTATAACTGTTGCCGGGAATAATGGAATAGTCTTTATTGTAATAGCAGTTATCTTACTAATATTTAAGAAGACTAGAAAAGCAGGAATATTAGCTTTGCTAGCTATGTCGTTTGGATTTATATTCACTTATTTAATTTTAAAGAATGTCATAGCAAGACCTAGACCTTTCTTTGATCAGAATTCAATTTATTATGATTATTGGGTTCAAGCTGGAAGTCTTTTAGAAAAAGGATATTCATTTCCATCCGGACATACTATTTCAGCAGCTGCATTTGCAATGGGACTGTTCTTAGCTTTTAGCAAAAAATGGTCTTGGCCTTTCCTTTTGATTCCTTTTTTGATGGGATATACAAGAATTTATTTTTCCGTCCATTACGCAAGTGATATAGTCGGAGGATTGTTGGTGGGATTTTCATGCGGTGCTTTAAGTTTCTTTATATTCTGGTTATTAGATAAATATATTCTTAAGAAGAAAGGAATTCAAATTTAAAAATTTAATAATATTATTTAAGTTGTTAATATGAAATTGAATTTTAAAAGCCATGTGTTGAACATGGCTTTTAATAAATTTCTTACTTCCTATTTTTATACATGTCGTAGACAGGAGAAATGGACAATCCCGATTGAATTCTATCTATGACACTTGCAATCATAGGTGCGATAGAGACGATTTTAATTCTATCGCTCATATCATCAAATTTCTTGTCGAGAGGAATTGTATCTGTAAAGATTAATTCATCGAAGGCAGAAGATAATAATCTCTCATGGGCGGGGTCTGATAATACTGCGTGTGTTGCGGCTATTTTAACTGTTTTTGCACCAGCTTTTTTCAAAGCTTGTGCAGCTACTACAGCAGTTCCTGCTGTATCGACCATATCGTCTACGATATAACAATCTCTACCTTTGACGTCACCGATAATACTCATGACCTCAGGTTGATACTTGTCGTTTCTTCTCTTATCGATAATAGCGATAGGAGCAGAATTTAATGAATCGGCAACAGTTCTTGCTCTGACGACTCCACCATGATCTGGTGAAACGATTGTTACATTATCCAAGTTATCTTTATTTTCATTTGCGATAGTGTATCCGATCAAAGGCATAGCTGAGAGAGAATCCATTTGGCAATTGAAGAATCCTTGCTCTTGAAGAGCGTGAATATCAAATGTTACGACTCTATCTGCTCCAGCAGTGACTAATAAATCGGCGACAAGCTTAGCAGAAATAGGCTCACGAGGCTTGGATTTTCTATCTTGTCTAGCATATCCAAAATAAGGGATTATGCATGTTAATGAACGGCAAGAAGAACGTTTAACTGCATCTGCAAAAATCAAAAGCTCCATTAAATTCTCATTTACTGGAGGGCAGGTGGATTGAATTACATAGACATCTTTGTCACGAACAGAGCAAGAAGGCTTGCAGAGAACTTCCTTTGAAGGGAAGTGGTTGATTTCATCTTGAGATACTTCTATTCCTAACAACTTAGCAACGGATTTAGCTAATTCAGGATTAGCTGATAAACTGAACACCAAAGTCGACTCTTTTATAATCGATTCAGACATTGTCATTCCTCCGATTGAATCTTGATTATTTTAACATTTTAAGCACCTTTATGGGGAAATAAGGAAGAGTTGTAAATGGTTTCTTGATTGGTTAGATTTGTAGATGCAGTTATGGTGATGTAATTTAATGATGTGAAATAGTTTTTTGCTTTTTCTATTTGTTCTAAATCTTTAGATAGTGCAAAGCATGCGTTTCCACTACCGGTCATAGAGTAGAGAGGAAATCCCATCTTCTTGAAGTCATTCAATATTCCCGAGATTACGGGGCATAATAAGCTGGCGGGTTTATAAAGACCATTTTTCATATTTTCGAACATCTTTTGCTCATCTCCAATTTTAATAGCTTCTATTAAAGCGGAAATATCAGGATGTTCTCTTTCTTCTTCTGGAATAGTATCGTATTTTTCATAGACGTCTTTTGTGGATAAGCCTTTATGAGGCTTGATTATAATTACGTGGTAATCCAATTTGCTGTCTAAAGGAATTATATTTTCCCCTGTTCCTAAAACTCTGGCAGGTTTATTTAGCAAGCAAAAAGGAACATCGGATCCTATAGAACGAGCAACTTTGATTATCTTTGGATCGTGGGGGTCCATATTATAAAGCTTGCAAATAGCACGGATTATACCAGCGGCATCAGCTGATCCACCACCTAATCCGGCATTCATAGGAATTCTCTTATAAATTTGAATCCTATAACCTTTACTAAAAGAAAAGTTATCTTCCATAGCTTTCAAAGCTTTGAAAGCTAAGTTTCCTTCATCACATATCAAAGAGGGATCGTCAGAGGTTATGAAGATTCCATGTCTAGATATTAACTGCTCCATTTCTAATACATCGTGGAGAGTGATAGGAAGGGTAACCATATCTATATCATGATAACCATTCTCGTCTTTCTTTTTTACATCTATAGCTAAATTGATCTTTGCAAAAGCTTTAATGATCATGTGTTTATATCCTTTGAAAATGATTCGTATTAGAGTATATCTAAATCAGCCAATTTTTCACCTATTATTTTTGTTTCTTCAACACTTAATTGTCTCGCCCTCTTATTTACCAAGTCAGGTAATGCTTTTTCTATAGCTTCTAATACTTCTTTTGGATATCCGTTTTTGACATTGTTATGAATAGTTTTATTAGGATTCAAATAGATTTTCTTTAGTTCTTTATATATTTTGAAGTCTACATTGTTCTTTATGTCGATCTTTATAAAAGCTGAATCGACTTTTGGAATGGGATAGAAATCACCACGAGGAACATAAGTTATTATTTGTGCATCTCCTAATAGAGCTAAATAAGCAGATAATGCACTGTTTTCTGGATTGTTAGGAATGTATTTGAGTTTATCAGCCACTTCTTTTTGAAGCATAAAGCCTAATGTCTTAGCTCCTATTTGAGTTGTTAACTCTAATAGCTTAGTCGTTAAGTTATAAGGCAAGTTACCTACTACGAGTAGATTTGTTGTATCTAATCCATCGTGATTCCAGTGCTCAAAAGGTTCGTTTATTAAAGTGATGTTTTCTGAATCTTTTAATTCTTTAGATAGGATAGATGCCATATCTCTATCTGCTTCGACGGCAATCATTCTCTTAGCTCTTTCTTTTAAAGGGATAGTCAACGCACCTAATCCCGGACCTATCTCTAATACTGTTTCATAGTTTTCGACATCTAAACTGTTGATTATCTTTTCAATAATTGATTTATCTATTAGAAAATTTTGACCGAATGCTCTTTTAGGTTGAATAGAATTGTCTTCTAACAACTTCATTACTCTTTGTATTTCACTCATATTTATTTCTCCGATTTTAAATTATCTATTTGATTTACAGTTAAGCCTAGCATGTTTAAGTACATACATAATGTTTTTGATGATGGGATATGTATTCCCAAGTTCTTTTCTAAATGTTCTTTATTAGTTGAACTGTTGTCCCCCGTCAGTTTCATCTCATATAAACTATATATGGCGTAAGGAGGAATTTCATTGGATTTTATATCATGGTCTAGGAAAGGCTTAAGAAGTTCGACTAAATCTTTCATCTTCATTTGTGCTATTCCAACTTTCTTACTATTCTTAGCATTTTCTTTATCTGCTTTTAGATCAATCCAAGAATTAGAATCCAATTCTTTCTTTACTAAATATCTAATCTTTTCTCCCGGTCCATCAGGATCAGTCAATATGACTATCTTTCTAACTTTGGAAGTCATTTTGATAAGATTGATGATATCGGCTTGAATAAAGACTCCACCAGTTCTTATGACATATTTACACCCGGCTTTTTTTAACTTATCTTCATCAGTCACACCTTCAACTACATAGGCGTATATTCTATCTTCATAAGGTATATCATTTATATTCATAATCATTTAACCTCAAAGAAATCCATTGTATTCTTATATAACTTATCTGCTAATGAGTTTCTTTCTTCAAAGGATTTTAAATTCTTTAAAGAACAAATCTTATCAAAGATTAATGGAATATAAGAAGGTTCGTTTCTCTTTCCTCTATAAGGCATAGGACTTAAGCAGGGCGAATCCGTTTCTAACATCAACATATCTTCAGGAATGGATAGCATGGCTTCTTGATTGATAGCAGAGTTCTTGAATGTTAGAACTCCACCGAAAGAGAATTTAATATTAAGTCCTAAATCAATCAGTTGTTTTGCTTCTTCTTTTGAATAGCAAAAACAATGAAGTTGGATTTTATCCGGTCTTATTTCTTTTAAGATTGAATATGTGTCATCGAAAGCTTCTCTAGAATGAACGACTAAAGGTTTGTTGTATTTTTTAGCTATAGAAGCCATGACTCTAAATGTGTTCAATTCATCTTCTTTTGAAGTTCCATTTAAATAATGATAATCCAACCCACATTCTCCAATAGCATCGATTTGATCGATGTGAGACGTAATGAAATCAACAGCTGTATTCAGATAGTCTTCACCTTTACCAGAAAATTCAGGATGTATTCCTATAGCAGCTTTAATAATATTTGGATAAGTCTTTTTTGTGTTTAAGACATTTTCAAAACTATCTAATGAATCGGCATTATCTATGATATGAATAACGTCGTTTCTAACTGCTTTGCTTATTGTCTCATCTAAATCTAATGCGTAATCGCCTTGAGATAGATGTGCATGTGAATCGATATATTTCATTTTATTTTCCTAAACAGAATCTTGAGAAGATAGTGTTATAAATATCTTCTTCGGTAGATCTCATATCTAATCCTAACATTTCGTTTGCTAATGCTACAGCTCTTCTTAAATCATCTGAAAACGCATCTATAAGTCCACCATTGTCTAATGCGTGATTAGCTTTTATAACTAAGTCTTTAACTTTGATCAAGAAAGATAAATCTCTTTCTGACATAAATGAATTATCGGTGTTTGTCGAACTTAAGGATACTTCTTTTATCAGTCTATTTTTTAATTCTTCTATTTGTCCATCTTTGGCATTGATTTCAACATCAGCACCTAAGGCAAATCCTAAATCGGATTTGCTTCCAATCTTAATTACTTTCTTTCCTGTTGGAATAGAAGGCAAATCTTCATTCTCAAACGAAGAGGGTGAGACTAGAAGAATCAAATCGGCAGTATTTATTGCGTTCAACGCTCTTTCCACACCTATTTTTTCTACTTCATCATTGGTTTCATGTATTCCGGCTGTATCGAAGAAATGGAATTGAATTCCATTGATTTCAGTATCACCTTCGATTATGTCTCTAGTCGTACCAGGAATGGGAGTTACTATTGCTTTTTCTTCACCCACAAGTGCATTTAATAATGTTGATTTGCCAACATTTGGCTTTCCTACTATGGCAACTTTTATTCCATTATAGGCTTTTAAGGCATTGTTTGCTTTGCTTTCTAATTCTTCGATGTTCTTAATAAGAGGATAGATCTTATCCTCTTGGACTTTATGAAGTGTATCCATGTAATCTGGATGATCGGAATAGTCGTCTTCCAATAAGTATTCAGCTTCACTTATTGCATAGAGCAGAGTGTTTTTAATATCTTCTATTTGTTTTTCTGTTTTTCCTTTTACTGCTTGTAAAGCTAAGGCTCTGGCTAAAGTTGATTTAGCATTTATTAAATTATTTACTCCTTCTGCTTCTAGTAGGCCTAATTTATTGTTTAGGAATGCTTTTAAGGAATACTCACCTCTTTGTGCCGGCCTAGCTCCCCATTTAACGCACGCATTCATTAATGCGTCAGCGATTAAAGGAGAACCATGGATAGAGAATTCAGCGGTGTCTTCACCTGTATAAGATTTTGGACCTTTATAAAAAGTTATAACAGCTTGATCTATTGGCTTCTCTTTTGTGCTTATATCTTCATATATGTTTGCAAAGAAAGACTGGTTTGGAATGATGTTTTCAGCTTTTTTCTTTTGTATGTGCTCTAGTATCGACAAAGTTTTTGATCCAGATAGCCTTATTATCGCTAAGGCTGAAGTCATCCTTGGAGTTGCTAATGCTACGATGGTATCTAATTCAGTCATATTATTCTTCTTTCATTTGTCTTTCGAATTCTTTTAGAACTGATTTTCTTGTAACGATTCCAATAAAAATATTGTTGTCATCTACAACAGGAACAAAGTTTTGATTTTCGATTAAATCCATTAAGCTTTCTAAAGTAGAGGATATTTTCACAGGGTTATAGGTTCTTCTCAGCTTTATTTCTTTTAAAGGTATCTTTTCTGATGCTTGATAATTTAATTCATTTTTCTCTCTGATAGTCCAAAGGAGATCTCCTTCAGTAATTGTACCTATGTATCTACCTTTTTTGTCTAAGATAGGCATAGCCGAATAATGGTGGAAATCCATTTTTTCCACTACTTGTCTCAACGTAAAAGTATCTAAGCAATAAGCTACTTGTGACTTAGGGGTTAGAAAGAAAAGAATATTTTTGTTTTCCATCAGGGTATCTAGTCCTCCTATTCTTTGTTTTAGTTTAATATATAATCATTAGAATATTATAGGAATCTCAAGGTATATAATCAAAGCATGACATTATTAGAAAACTACCTAGCAAAACAAGAAGAGAGAAGACAAATCCTTATAGGAAATAAGGATTATGAGTCTTTTGAGATTTTAAATTCAAATTCCAGGAATTTGTTTTATTTATTGCTAGACGGTAAAGTTTTAAATTTGACAGCTAGTCATGATGGGCTTGTAGTTCATAGTTTTGATGGAGTATTAGCATTGGATTTAAATGCTTCTAGTGATGATATTGAGAAGATTAAAAATAATATATCTTTAAGCTTTATTTATATAAAAACAAATAAAGTAAGTGGATATCTTTTATCCATCGCTTTGGATTTCTCAGGATTTAACAACGGGATTTATTCTTACAAAGAATCTAGATTTAATCCAATTATAAATAAGCCTTTGATAGAATCTATAAAAAAAGAATATGGAGTAGATTTAAATAATCCATATGGATATGTCGATTATGATAAGTTATTAAAGTTTTATAAATCTAAAATAAATGACTCTATAGTTATAGAAGATAGATGTGTAGTATGCCAAAGTGTATTATTAGAGTATTTAAAATGGTCTTGCTTAGATAAAAATAACGAGCCTATAAGAAGAATGAATGATTTTCATCCTAATTATGGAATAGGATATAAAGTTGACAAATGTCCTTTATATCCGTTAAAGATGATTTATGAAAAACTAGATAACGAAAGTGTAGTTTTTGTTAAAGGAAATAACAAAAAACTGAATGATATTTGTTTTAAATACTTTCTTAAAGAAAAGCTAATAAAAGGAAATACGATTTTATTAGCTGCAAAAGATGAGGAAGAAAAAAACAAGATTACTTCCTTGTTGCGAGATACAAGTTATAGTGTAGTTGTTCCTAATTATTATTTTGGTGATAAGAAATATAATCTAATAAATGAAGCTAAGAGAGTAATTACGACTGATATAAAACCGATGAAGGACCTCCCTGCATTGTATAAGAAGAACTGGGACAGAGAATTAAATGAATTTATAAGATGCTATCACAATACTAACTCATCGATTTTAAAGACCGGAGAAGATACATTAACGGGTGTTAATAAGTTTTCCGAGTACCATAGTAAAAGATCTAAGTCTATTCCTTTAGATATCAGTAATTATAACGAAATTGATTTTGAAAATGATCAAGAATTCTTTAAGTTCTTTGAAAAAGCAATTTATGTTAATAAAGATAGAATGAGAAATAATCCATTATATTCTTTGAAAGCTTTAGGTGGGGAAGAAGTATTTTCTGCTATGCGTGAGTCTTTAAACATTGCATGGAATCATATCGATAAACTTCAAACACAAATAGAAAAAGCAAATTGTAAAGAATGGGGTTTTGGAATTATTAATTCTATAGAAGCTTTGGATTCGGCATTGAAAAAAATTAAAATTATTTTGGAATACAATGGTTTTTCGGATATCTTTTTTGACATTTCAAACAATCCCAAAGCTATGCCTATAGCTTTGACTTTATCTAATTTAAAAGAAAAGAAAGATCAATATTTCGAACAAATATGTGAATATGTATCTAATCTTTCTAAATTGGATGAACCTTTAAGAGATTATTTAATTTTGGCCAAGAGTCATTCTTTTCTTAAGAGAAAAAAAGGAAAGAGATTGTTAGCAGCAACTCTTCGTGATAAAAGAGATTTACTTGATTTCATAGTGACATTGGATAATTATTTTACTAGTCAGAATGAATTCGAAAAGAAGACCCAGGAATCCGAGGATTTATTCGGTCTTGTTTTATACAGTGATGAAGGACCTAAGAAGGCTTTGGATGCCTTAAATTTCTTGGATGAATATAAGAGATTGATTTCTTCCGATAAGAGATGTGACAAGAACAATAATAATTTTATTCAAGAGATATTCAATGATTATAATTTTAGAGAAGAAGAAAGAGATTTAGTTAGAGACGTAGAATTAGCATTAGCAGCTGTCAGAGAAGATTTTGTGAATTTAAAAGATATATTCACTCAATCATTCCATGAAGAAACTTTATCTTTCACTAATTTAAAACTAGAGCTGAAAAAGAAAGAAGAAGTTAATTACATTGAGTTTGAACAATATGTCGAGTTATTGACTAGAATTAAGAATGCCAGTTCGACAATACAAAACGCAATAACGATGTTTGATGCTGTCGATGAACCTTTAGACAATTTCGAAAATGATTATTGGTACTCTATTTATAAAGCTATTGCAATAGAAAAAGAAGAGAAAGGCTTCTATTCTCCTAATAAAGCTTCAATGGCTTTGTGTTGCTTTGAACCTTATACTATCAATGATGATGGTATACAAGTCAGCACAATTTTAAAGAATAGAGTTCTTTCTTATTGGACTACAAATTTAAACGCACAAAAAGCAAAAGACTCTTATAGATATGGAGGAAATTTGTATCCTTATAGAGTTTTAGATAATTATGAAGAATTTGCTAAATTAGTTTCTCCTCTTCAAATATCGACATCTAATTCATTATCGTTATCTAAAGTTGTATTTGACTATATTTTTATCTTTGATCCTAAGAAGTATGATACTGATGAATTAGTTTTATTATTATCCAGAGCTAAGAAAGCAATAATATTATCTGATGACGAAGATTCCAGATTTGACGGATATGGTGTGCAAAAACTAGATGTGGATTCTTTATATAGAGGTAACTTTAGATTCTCTAATCTATCCAATGAATTTATTGATGAATTAGCTTATGGATTTGAGGAAAATGGATTAGAACTACTTTCTAAAGAAGAATCAAAAAGTGCAATGTACCTATCCTACAAAGATGAGGATGGACAATTGCACTTCGTTGTTCCTAACTGTCTTATAAGCGACAATGATACTATTGCTACTTATGTGATTTTAAATGCGACTTTGATATATTTAGGCAAACAACCTATGACTATAATTCCATCGATGACTTTGATGGTAAATCCTCAAAAAGCTGTTGAAATTGCTCTCGATAAATCAAAGATTAAATTTGATTAGGCAAAATATTCTCTTGCGTCGAATTGATATCTCTTTAAAAGAATCATTACTAAATCCCAAATGTTCCAAATGATTCCTACAAAAATGAGGTTGTATCCGAACTTTACTAACCAAAACTTCCAAGTTTCTTTCCAACTAGGCTTTACATAGAATTTCTCTAATCCAAACCAACCGAAGAAAAGGGTTAAAAAGAATAAAGCCCAATCAATTTTTTCACTAGTTTTAACCATATTAATCAACTCCGCTATACTTTTCGATTATAACGCATGAAAGAAAGTAAATACTAGGTAGTAATTGATAGATATAGCAAAAACTATACTTTTTGTCTTTTTTTAATCCTTATTATTGAGTTATACCTTTATAAACAAGGTATCTAAGCGTTTTTAGATGGCTTTTTTCTTGAAAACAAAATACTTCGTATATATACTAGATAAGCTTTAAGCATACTTTTATTATTTAAGGAGTTTTTATTATGGCAACAAAAAGAACTTATCAGCCCTCTAAGGTAAAGAGAGCTCACACTTGTGGATTCCGTGCACGCAAGGCTACTGTCGGTGGAAGAAAGGTACTTTCCCGCAGACGTGCTAAGGGACGTAAAAGACTTGTCCAGGCCTAATGGCCTTTAAGCCTCCCTTGATCTAGTTTATGAAAAAGATCAATAGGCTGCTCGACAACAAGGAGTTTACAACTGTCCTTAATAAAGGAAAAAAAGCGAAGGTGGATGGCTATTTGGTGGCTGTTAAAACGAATAAAGAAGGTCATGCCCGAATTGGAATATCAGTTTCCAAGAAAGTTGGCAAGGCTGTGGTCAGAGTTCGTGTTAGACGCCAAATCCGTGCGATGATTGCTAGATTTGATGTTTTGAGTAAACATATCGATGTGGTCATCATTCCTAAGCCTTCTTTTCTTCAAAATTCGTTTGAGCAGAACCTCAGCAATTTAAAAGAAGCCTTGAATAAGCTTCTAGACGGGAGTGTTAAATGATAGAACAAGAAGTAACTATTGATAAATCTGAGGAAAAGAAGCACAAGGCAATAAAGAGGATATTCCTCTTTTTTGCCATTTTTGTTTGTGGCTTATTATTCCTCTCATCATGTACTAAGGCCTTTACATCTGATTCTGATAAAGCTAACCAACTTTATGTTCAAATGTACGGACAAGATAGTGCAAATTCGACTTATGATGAAACCACTAAGAAAGTGACTGAAGAGGCTAAATTTACCAAGACCGGTGAGAATTATCTCTATGCTTTGTCTTCAGGAACATACAATCAAAATTTAGGAGCTGTAGCAATTCCTGATCAGAAGTTCTTCGACTATATTAGTGTCGGATATGAAATTGACTTTAATACTGAAGTTCCTACTGTGACACCAATTAAGAAAGAAAACAATTTTTCCCTTGCTAATGGTCTCAGCAAACCTCAGACTTGGTTGAATGAAAAGCTTCTCACCACAAATGATGAAGCTACTGCTAATTCAATATTCGGTGAAGAGATTGTCCAAGCAGTCAAGCATGGAAAAACTCGCTCTGGAAGTGATTGGGCCAAGTTGGATTTCTCTAAGGAAGATGATAGAAATTATTATCTTTCTTGCTTCCAATCGGCAAAAGCAGTGACTTTGTTTGCTGGATACAAGGATAACAAGATTACGTTATGGGACAACATGGATTTATGGTTTATGTCTGCCCGTGATGAAATTGGAATTGCTAGTGCACCTTCTAATGCATTCGTGACCTATTATAAGCAGGTGTTGAATACAGCTATTTCTTCTAATCGTGCTGGATTGAATACTTCTGGTACTGGTGGAATGTACGGACAAGAAGGAAATAAGATTTATATTCAAAACAAGACTTGGGGACAAGCCTTTAGCGAATATGGATTCCTCGAAGGTTTGTTAGTATGGCCAATAGGTTGGCTGGTCAACACATTCGTCGATTTGTTCGGTGCAGGAAGCGGATGGGCTGAATTGGCTGCTATATTCTTAGTCACATTGATTGTTCGTATAATTTTGGTTATCTTCACAATCTTTACTTCTAAATCTCAATCTAGAATGACTGAGCTTCAAGGAGAAGTGAATGAAATCCAAGCTAAATATCCTAACGCACAGACTGATATGAATGAGAAGCAGATGATGTCTCGCGAAGTCAGTGCTTTATACAAGAAGCATCATGTCAAACCTTGGTTGCAAATCGTTCAATTGATCATTCAATTCCCGTTGTTCATTTGTGTTTGGGCTGCTTTGGAAGGATCAGCTGCTTTGAGTAGTGGTAACTTCTTCGGCGTTGAATTGACTGCTAAGATGTCTGATGTAATTATGAATTCAACCGGTACTTCATTAGCTATGGGAACTAGAGTATTGGCAGGAATCATGTTAGTATTGATGTTCTTGAGTCAGTTCTTCTCTATGACTACAGCACAGTGGTTCAACAAGTGGAAGACCAATAGGTTCTTCACCACTAAGAAAGCTGTGAAGAATCCTAACAGCGATATGTCTATGGATCCCAATAAGATGAGCAAATGGATGACCATTATCATGATGATATTCATGGTAATCATGGGTATAACATTACCTGCTGGCATGTCCATGTATTGGTTCTTCGGTGCTATCATTTCAATCTTCCAGGTCTTTATAACCGAAGCTATTGCTTCACGTGATAGACATAAGAGATTTGGAAAAGGTGGAACAGATAATAGCTTAGCTGCTATGCGTAGATCCAAACACCACCAATCAATTAGAAGCTCTCGTTAATTAAACAACCAGCCAAATTGGCTGGTTTTTAAATCTGAGTTGCTATTATACAAGAAGTTAAAATTAGTGGGATTTTGTAATAAATATCACATTAGTAAAGACTTCTTTTATTTGAATAAACCATAACTAATATTAATTTTTAATATTAGAATAAAGAAAAGGAGAAGATAAATGATTTCAATATTAGGTGGTGGTAGTTGGGGCTTAGCCTTAGCTTTTGTCTTAAATAACAATAGTGTTCCTGTAAAAGTATGGGCTAGAGATGAAAAGCAAGTCGATCTATTTAATAGAGAACATATAAGTAAGTATTTTGATTCTTTTGTCTTCCCGTCTTCTATTAAGATGACTTCTTCTATTGATGAAGCTTTATCTAATTCTGATACTTTGGTTTTGTCTGTTCCAGTCAAAGCGACTGTTGGATTAGTCGAATCGATAAAAGATAAAATTCATGATAAGAATGTTGTTTTAACTGCAAAGGGATTAGATAATGGAGAAATACTCTCTGAAAGATTAAAACCTTATATTTCTTCACTAAAGTTGTCTGTGTTGAGCGGACCTTCTTTTGCAAGTGAAGTAATTCAAAAGAAAACGACTTGCGTTGTAATAGCTAGTGAAAACAGTGATTTGAGTAAAGAGTTACAAAACGATTTTTCATCAGATTTCTTTAGGGTCTATACTTCTGATGATGTTATCGGTGTTGAGCTTTGCGGAGCATTGAAAAATGTCTATGCCATAGGGTCTGGATTCTTGGATGGAAAGAAAGTTGGATACAACACTAAAGCATCTTATTTGACTAGATCTTTACACGAATTAGGCAACATAGTATTGAATAGAGGTGGGAAAGAAACTACTTTATTAGGACTGAGTGGAATAGGAGATTTGATTCTGACATGTACTTCTCCTACCAGTAGAAATTACTTTTTTGGATATAATTTCAATGGTGATACAACTACAGCTCATACAGTAGAAGGATTATATACTCTTCCAAATATATTAGAGATGGCTGACAAATATAAAATAGACATGCCTATCGTAAAAGCTATTAACTCAATCATCTTTGATAACGAGCCGGTAGAAGAGGTTATTAAGAGGCTGATGGGAAGAAGCAAGAAGAGTGAAGAATTCCATAAAAACTAATAAATTGATTGATACCCTATTTAATTTTATACGTATATGGTAAAATTAATCGGTTAGAAAAAGGAATTGTTCCTTAAGTTTTAAATGAATCCAGACCTTAGGAGAGTTTTTCATTGTGAGAAAGACAGGAGGTAGTTATGAAGACATACGAAGGTAAAACTATTATGGAAGCATTGAATAATGCTTCTAAAGATTTAGGAATACCAGTGACTGTATTAAAGACTAAAGCTAATATTATCAGCCACAAAAAAGATTTGTTCTCGAGCAAATACATTATAGGAATATTTAATAACTTCACTGTATTTAGTTATGCGACATCATATTTGGATTTGATGCTAGCTTTTTTAGGTGCTAAGGCCACATATACTAGAAATTTTGATAAGACCTCTAGTGTGATCACTATCGATATTCAAACAGATGAGGGATCAAAAGTTATTGGTAAGAATGGAGAAACACTCAAAGCTTTGAATAACTTGACAAGATCTGCTTGTTTCAATCATTTTGGTGGAAAGTATAGAATACTTTTAAATTGTGGTGATTATAAAGAAAACAAATATGCAAAGATAACGGCTTTGGTTAACAAGTTAGCTCAAGATGTCGAAGAAAGTGGTGTTCCAACAGTTTTAAATCCTATGCCTGCCGATGAGAGAAGAGTTGTTCACAATGTTATTTTAGGATTTCCTGATCTTGAGTCACCATCCATAGGAGATGGTAAAGAAAGACACATCATCATAAGGAAAAAAAGACAATAACAACTTTATATTTGAACATGAAAAAAGCCTTGGCATTGACCAAGGCTTTTTTCTTTCTATTAGCGACGTTTGGAATTTGATAATGAAAGGATGTATATGACTTTAATAATCAAATAGATGAAATCTATATAGATTGTATACGCTGCATAATAAGCCAAGTTTGTCTCATTACCAATCCATCCGAGTTTAGCCATAGCATTGATTCTGAACATATCTATGCATATAGATAAGAAAATCAATGCGAAGATTGAATAATCTATTATCCAATAGATGACATTGGCAGCAGCTCCGTTGAAAGGCCAAACGAACAAGTTTATGATTGTTAGGATAAGTATTCCAACTGCTAAGATGGAGATAAAAGGAATTATCTTATGCATAGAATTTCTCAACACATATGACAATCCAGCTGCCATCAACATCAATCCAGCTGATATTCCAAACGCTAATGCAATGATTGGAACATTTGTGTCTCCAAGAGTCTCATAAGTAGCGACATAGAATATTGAGGAGCAAAGAATACCCATAGCGAATGCATAAATGTAATACATCACTGCCATGGCTTTGGTTTTCTTTGAAAATGCCTTTATAGACATTATTAATCCACCAACAAACATATATATTGCTGAAACTACAATTCCGACAGTGTTGACGACAGAAGCGACTTCATAATTTCCACCACTTACTGCTATGGCTAAGTATGGCCATCCATAACTGACTCCGAATGTGATAGCTAATGCTATAGCTAAGTATATGAAGACCCTGGTATAGGATAGGGTTACGGATTTCGTTTCCTCTTGTTTTTCAGGGTTCTCATAACGGTTCTTCTTTACATCATAAGTTTCCATTTCAAAAACCTCCTTCTTCGATTGTAATTATATAAATTTTGTATTGATGTTAAGAAAGAAAAAATAGGTATGGATTCTTAAAATTAAGTATAAAAGCAGAAAATACTAGATGAAAGATCATAGTTGATTTTATAAGACAAAATAAAAGGCTATCCGATAATTCGGATAACCTTTCAAAGGAGGATGGCTAAATGACTAATTATAAAGATTAGAGATTCTCGACAAGAGCCTTGAAGTCGTCAGCTTTCAAAGAAGCACCACCGACCAAAGCACCATCGATATCAGCTTGTCCCATAAGTTCGTGGACATTGCCAGGCTTTACAGATCCACCATAAAGGATCTTTACTTTGTTGGCAACACCCTTGCCGAACATATCTTTGAGTACATCACGGATGAATCCGCAGACGTTCTCAGCAATTTCGGGAGTTGCAGTCTTTCCGGTTCCAATAGCCCAAATAGGCTCGTAAGCAATGACAACATTATCCATGTCTTCCTTGCTGAGTCCTTCGAGTCCTTCACGGATTTGTGTTCCTACCCATTCATCAGTCTTTCCTGCTTCATATGTCTCTAAAGACTCACCGACACAGTAGACAGCAGTCATTTGGTTCTTTACAAGTGCCTTAATCTTGGCATTGCAGCCTTGGTTTGTCTCACCATTGTATTCACGTCTCTCGGAGTGTCCAATGATTGACCAGGTTACTCCTAATTCCTTCAACATAGGAATGGAGACTTGTGCAGTATATGCACCTTTCTCAAAAGCGGAGACATCCTGAGCACCGACGATGATACCCTTAGCTTTCTTTTTCAAAGTTTCCAAGCAAAGGTAGGAAGGGCAGACACCGATAAGGATTTTCTTTTCTTTTGCCAATTCCTTGGTCTCTTTGAGTGAATCACAGAAAACCTTAGCTTCGGCTATGGTGTGATTCATCTTCCAGTTACCGAGTAATAGTTTCTTTCTCTCTGGCATATTATTACCTCAATTCAAAAGCTATTTGATTACTTATCTTCAATGATGTCGATTCCAGGCAAGTGTCCATCGTTTTGGATGAGCTCCAATGAAGCTCCACCACCGGTGGAAACATGGCTGAACTTGCTGGCAAATCCGAGCTTCTTAGCAGCGGCTGCGGAGTCACCACCACCGATTACAGTGAAGGCACCTTCGTTTTCAGCGGCAGCTTTGCAGACAGCGATGGTTCCATTAGCAAATGCAGGAATTTCGCTGACTCCCATAGGTCCATTCCAGAAGACAGTCTTTGCAGAAGCAATGATCTTTGCATAATTTTCGGAAGTCTTAGGACCGATATCCAATCCCATCATTCCTTCAGGAATTTCATCGGAATTGACGGCTTCACCCTTGGCAGAATCATCTTCAGGATATGCAGCAGCGACTACGTTGTCGACAGGAAGAACAATCTTTCCGGAGCCATAAATCTTCTTTGCATAATCGAGTTGATCATCTTCAACGAGTGAAGTTCCAATGTGATGTCCAAGAGCCTTGAGGAAGGTGTAAGCCATAGCTCCACCAATCAAAATCTTGTCACACTTCTTGAGCAAGGATTCAATGACAAGAATCTTGTCAGAAACCTTAGCACCACCGAGGATTGCGACATAAGGATGATCCTTTTCAGGACACTCTACACAACGTCCGAGAGAAACGATTTCTTTCTCGACTAAGAATCCTACTCCAGTAGGCTTTCCTTCACTTCTGAGAAGTTCAGGTACTCCATAAGTGGAGACGTGCTTTCTGTGGTCGGAACCGAAAGCATCGTTGACATATGCATCAGCCAAAGAAGCCCATTCTTTTGCAAGCTCAGGATCATTCTTGGTCTCACCCTTTTCATAACGGGTGTTTTGCATGAGGACGATTTCGCCATTATTCAATCCTTTGACAGCATTGGCGAGCTCTTCTCCTCTAGTAGCAGGGCAGAAAGTAACCTTAACTTCATGTCCAACAGCCTTTTCAAGTTGAGCCTTGAGTTCGGGAACAATGATTGAAAGATCACCCTTCTTCTTCATGGCATCAATCTCTTCAGGTGTCTTCTTGAAATCAATCTTTCCAAGGTGAGAAGTCAAAAGGATCTTAGCACCCTTGTTGACTAATTCAGCGATGGTAGGAATAGCAGCGACGATTCTATTATTGTCGGTGATGGTAGCTCCCTTGTGAGGAACGTTGAAATCACAACGGACAAAGACAACTTTTCCAGAGACTTCCAAGTCTCTAACATCTTTCTTGGCCATTATTAATTACCTCTTTCTATAAGGACGTGCCCTTTGATAAAGGGTGGGCACAGGGTTCCCTTTTTTGAAAAAAGCACCATCCGCATACTGGGAGCGGATAGTGCTTTATTGCGTTAAGCCTTTAAAGTGTCTCCGCGTCGCTATTAGGCAACGAAGGAAGCAACCTTCTTGGCAAGACGGACAAACTGGCAGGTGTAAGAGAACTCGTTGTCATACCAGGCAAAGACCTTGACGAGCTCAGCACCATCCTCAGTCTTGATGACCTTGGTCTCGGTTGCATCGAAGATAGATCCCTCGGTGCGTCCAAGGATATCACGTGAAACGATAGGATCAGTGTTGTATCCGAGAACTCCCTTGAGTTCACCCTCGGAAGCTGCCTTCTCGAGAGCGTTGATTTCTTCGACAGTAGCTCCATGCTCCTTGAGCTCGAGTGTCAAATCACAGAGTGATCCATCGAGAACAGGAACACGAATTGCGATACCATCCAAACGGCCAGCCATTGAAGGAATGACAAGCTTGACAGCCTTAGCGGCACCGGTGGAGGTAGGAACGATGTTCTCAGCAGCAGCACGGCCACGACGGAAGTCCTTAGCCTTGATCAAGTCCAAAGTGGTTTGGTCATTGGTGTAAGCGTGAACGGTGGTCATGAATCCAGCCTTGACTCCCCACTTCTTTTCGATGACGGAAAGCATAGGTGAGAGACAGTTGGTGGTGCAAGAAGCTCCAGATACGACATGCATATCAGGAGTGAGCTTGTCGGTGTTGACACCATAAACGAAGGTAGGAGTGTCATCCTTGGCAGGAGCAGACATGATTACATATTCTGCACCAGCATCGATGTGGTCTTGAGCAAGTTCCTTCTTGAGGTAGAATCCAGTGGACTCAAGGACAACCTTGACTCCGAGTTCCTTCCAGGGGAAGAAAACGTTTTTGGTTTGATCAGCATTAGCGAAGACTCTCTTGGAGAGAGGTGCTCCAGACTTAGCGATAGCATAAACAGGGATCTTCTTTCCATCGACGATAAGTCCACCGAGGGTTCCCTCAGCAGCATGAGACTCATCCTTGTAGAAAGAAACCTCATGGTTGAAGATTCCGTGAGCGGAATCATACTTGAGAAGGTAAGCAAGGTTTGCAGGATCAGAGAGATCGTTGATAGCAACGACTTCGAGCTTGGGTCCTACTTCGACTTGGTTCTCCTCATAAGCACGACGGAAGGCCATACGGCCAATACGTCCGAAACCATTAATGGCAACTTTGACAGAATTAGACATTCTTTTTTGTCCTCCTTTTGGACAACGATATTATATAAGCATGTTGTAAAATTTGTTATGAAAATTCAGCAAGTTAGCACTTACATAAGACAAAAAACTTGGTTTTAAGAAAAAAATTAAAAAATATTAGCAATTTAGCTGTTTGAGTGCTAGCTAAAATTTAGTCAAAAAAAGAGCACGTAAAAAATGATAGATTTTTTGAAAAATTATCAAAAAAAGTGTCATATTTTTTCACCTTAAAAACACTCGAAATCTGACTATCTTTTGTTCTAAAAAAAGAGATGCTCTATGCATTTATAAAAAATAGGCTCTTTTTTGGAGTACTAAATACAAGATGAGGTATTACCAAATTTATGATTTTTTCAATATCGAAGTTGATTTCATAGTTCAAGTATTGCTTGAAGTAATCGCTCACTGCCTTTTGAACTAAAGTAGGCAAAGAAAATTGGGTTTGAGATTAGTTGGAACGAGAAAGGATTGTTGAATTATCATTCATATATTTGCTACTTACTTCAAATTGGTTTGTAGCAGCGACAAACTTGGCAGAAATGTCTTTCTCTCCAGGCGGATGGCTTCTTCCGAAGAAGCCCGATGAATACAACCTAGATTCGATACCATCTATTAGGAGGAATAAGACTATATGCCGCTGCTTCGAGATGGCTGGTTTAATGGAAAGGAGCGGAAGCGGCCTTAAGAAGATATACAACGTATACAAAAAGCTGAAGTTCAAGGAACCTCAACTGAATGATCAACACGATTATTTTCTGATTACCTTATACGATATGCTGGGTGAAAAGAATAATAGTGTGATAATCAATGGCAAGTATGATGAAGCGATATTGGTCTTCTGTAATGGCGTCGCTCACTCTAGGGAGGAAATTCAGGCTCACATAGGATATAAGAGTCGAAGCCATTTTATGTCTAATGTATTAAAACCATTGCTAGAATCCGGTGCCTTGAAAACGACAGCAAATGGCAAATCAAAACACATAAAATACATAGCGACAAGTAAGATTGACTAATACCAAAATGTTTTCACAAGGAACATGAGGAACATGATGGGAACATGAGGAACATGATTAAAAGCTCGGCATCGAACATATCATTGATTAATTTGATCCATAAATGTTTTGCTTTGAGGGATAGCGTCTATCCACCAACACTATCTATGTGTGTCATTATTGCCAGTTGCACAGTCGTGTTTGGAATGTGGTCGATATGTTCCTCCCGCACTGCGCCTCGTATTGGTAGACCTGTTCCTTGCGTCCAATCTATGCAGCTGTAATACTCTTTTCCATCAGAGTCTTTGAATATTTTGTAGTTTGAAGCAGTGTTAGGAAAATCTTCTTGCATCATCTATCCAGAAACTTTTTCAATTTTATTAGTAGTCATATTATTTAAACGATTGTTTTTCCAAACATCTTTGGTAAATGATAATTCGACTTTCTGTGTTTCACCAGGGTGACTTATATGAAGGATAGTGTCAGCTTCATATTCACCACTCATCAAAGGTCCTAATTCCATAGTAGCACTGGTGACCAATACAATTACGACTTTTCCATATTTTTGCTTAGCAGTCTTAATAGTTTCTATTTCATATAAGTTTAAAGCTAGATAGTGAGGTTATGGCCACTAATGGAAAAATAAAAGCATAGTAAAACAATTCTATCTCATTCAGAACATTATTATGAGATAGAACTGATTTCGATAGGTGAAGAAAAAAAGAATCTATCTTTTGATAACAACTATCTTTTATTTGCTAATAGTAATTAATTATTTCTCCATCAAGAATAAAGCTAAATTATAGTCTTTAACAACATAGCAATCATATGATTTTGCTGAATCATATTCGACAAAGTTGAAATTAGAATCTACTATCATCCCATTTGATTTATTTCTATGATCTATGCAGCTGTAATACTCTTTTCCATTAGAGTCTTTGAATATTTTGTAGTTTGAAGCAGTGTTAGGGAAATCTTCTTGCATCATCTGTCCGGAAACTTTTTCAATTTTATTAGTAGTCATATTATTTAAACGATTGTTTTTCCAAACATCTGTCACGACAGTGTTTAGGAATGAATCGTTGCCTTTATTTGTGTCCCACCAAAAGAAAATTGAGTCATTATTAAAAAATTTATCAATAGGTAAAATTCTTTCATACCCTTTTATTGAGACAGCCAGTGGCTCATCAGTTTCATCATAAAAATTAGTTTCGATTTGATTAGTTTCTTTGTTTCTTTTTAATTCATGTCTCTTATTAAACTGATCTAGAACATATATATCAGAACCTTCTACCATAAATTTTCCACTAGCGTATCCACGATTGTAATTGTAATGTATATCAATTATGTCGATTAGAATTTTTGCTGTTGAATCACTATTTTTGCAACTGAATAATGCCATAGGAATTAAACATAAAAAAAGTATTTTTTTTGTTGGTTTCATATTAGTTATAGCTCCTTATTATATTGATCATATAATTGTTGATTTTGACGGCATAGGCATGGGGATCTATTGTATTTTTCTCGATTATAATTCCCGCTACTCCTTGTACATCTTTGAAGGTGTTTCTGTCTTCGTAATAAAAGAATAATGGACCACCACTCATTCCATCAGTTGCATAATTACATAAGTTATATAAATCATTTTCTTTTGAGAAAGTATCAGGTTCACGTATTTCGCAAGCTGGTGAATAAGAAAGGTCCATATACTTTTCAGCTCCTTTTAAATCACCTCCTGGGTACCCACAGCTATAGTCAAATTAATAATATCAACCATAAACACATTCCTCCTTTTACTTTTGCATTTTCATTATAGTGATTTTAATTAATAGTGTAAATGCATTTCTTACTATTTTCGAAAGTAGTTAATTGTATATATTATAATTGAATGAGTAAATAAAAACTCGTCCTAACATAAGTTAAGACGAGTCTTTATTATTGAACTTTGTATTGTTCTGTGTTACTTATAACTTTATCTTTCTTGAATGTTCTTCTTAAAGCCATAAACATCCAGAATGCAATCAATAATCCACTCAATACATCGATTGAAATCAACACAGGTATCCACCATGCATATACTTCTTTACTTTGACCTATCAAAGATCCTTTATCCAAGCCTTGAGCAGTTTCAGCATAGTATTTAGTTGCTACATATGAATATAAGACATCTTTCGCGCTTTTATGAATGTATTTCTTTGCAGTTGCACTGGTGTAGTCATCAAACAATGTATGACTCATATCCGGATGCAAGACTTGACTGTTTCCGGCTCTAATTCCTTCATCGAAGTCATTGATGGTTCCACCACAATAGTAATCAGTAATTACTGTTCCATCAAATCCCCATTCGTTACGAACGACAGCAGTTAATAATGCGTAACTTCCAGTACTTCTCATTCCACCGGTTCTTGTGGCAGCACCCATAAGTCCATTTGCACCGCCAATCTTAATTGCCATTTCAAATGGCTTTAGATAATTCTCACGGAATGACTGCTCAGTCAACCATTTGAATGCACCGGTACCTTCGGTTCTTCCTTTATCGTCTTCGTTTGCTCCAATATGTTTTATATAAGCTAATACACCTTTTTCTTTAGCTCCTAAAACATGATATGCACATATAGTTCCAGCTAATAATCCATCTTCTGAATAATACTCAAAGTTTCTTCCACCTAATGCTGATCTGTGCAAGTTTGCACCAGGTCCGTACCATCCGTCTATTCCTAACGCATTTCCTTCGATTCCTATGGCACAGCCTACTTGATAAGCTGTATACCAATCCCAGGTTTGAGCAATCACTGTATCACAAGGATAGTTCACGGCTTTTAAATTATTTGTACCAGTTACGTTATTGTTGAATCCGCAAGGACCATCTGCATCGACTGTCTTTGGCTTAGCAATAGAATCTATTGCCATGGTTCCAAATCCAGCTCTTGTAATCAAGTCTGCTGCTTGATCCAATGATAATTGAGAGACTAATTCATCCCACATAGGATCATCATAATTGATACCGAACAATTCTTGAATAGACCAAGAAGTAGCTTTAGAATCGAATGTAGGTGCAACTGCTCCTTTTTCTTCGACAGGGGCAGAAACTCCTAACATATCATCTTTTAGATTTCCAGCCTTTTTATCTTCACCTTTTTCTGTGGGGAACGTAGAAATGAAATCGTTTCTGGTCATGTATTGAATAGGGCCACCTTCATTCTCGGATCCATCCATAGAATGAGCTTTTGGATTGAAAGGCTCATCGATTTTACTAGATGCACCAGAAGTGCTGTTGGTGTAAGTGGTAAATCTATTCTCTACTTTTTCACCTGTCACACTATCTGTCTTATATCTAATATCATCAGCCACTTTAAATGTGAGCCTATTAGTTCCATCCAATGTTTCTTTTAAAGTGTGAGCATCAGTTCTTAGGGTTAATTCATAATCACCTTTTTCTAATTCATAGCCCATGAATCCGTTGTTGTTAGCATCATAACAATCATAGGATTTCATCTCTTCTACATCCATAGTCAATTTGACGTTTTCGAATTGTCCAGGTTTTAATTCGGCAGTCTTTGCAAAGGCTCCTAGTTTGATTGCTGGTTTTTCAATTCCACCTTTGGTGTATGGTGCTGAATAATAAAGCTCTACTACATCTCTTCCAGGTAAATCTCCAGTGTTTGTTACAGTGACTTCAAGTTCAATCTTTCCGTCTTTTGTAATCGTAGCACCATCGTTTAAATTACATTTATTTATCTTCCAATCAAATGTTGTATATGACAATCCATATCCGAAGGGATATTGAACAACATCTTTATATCCGTTCTTGATACCCCATCTTTCTTTAGCAAAATTAGAATCCCAGAATCCTTCTTTATCTGCTGTTTCGTACCAATAGTAACCAGTATAGATATTCTCTCTATATTCAGTGTAAGAGGCTGCAGCGTCTGTATATCTTCCTACACCTTCTAATCCAGATGTTGCGTATGCAGCGGCAGTAGATAAATCATATGCCCAGGTATCAGCTAATCTTCCTGATGGATTTACTTTTCCAGCGATTATTTCTCCAATTGCTATAGTTCCACGGGTACCGGGCATTCCCATATCGATTACAGCATCGATATTATCGTTGTCTGCAAATCCTAATTCTAATGGATTACCGTTGTTAGTCACTACGATGACGTTTTCGAAATTTTCAGTAACCTTTTGAATCATGTATTCTTCACGCTCGGAAAGTTGCTGAGTCTTTCTTGTAGGATCTTCGCCATCCTCTCCAGGTAATTGTTTGCTGTTTTCGGAAATGTATTGAGCTTTAGAGAAATCGTTTCCTTCACCCATCATACGTCCTATTACAACAATAGCAGTATTTGAATAATTAACTGCATCGGTCATAAGAGAATCTGTATAGAAACTTTTAGGTGCTTCTGCAACTCCATAGAAATCTTTATATTTTTGCCCATGAGCTTCGATGACGTATGAGCCGCCGGAGACTCTATTCCAACCTAAATCATTGTAAGCTTTAGCTAAATTCTCATTGTATTCAACACCAGCTTCTTTTAATCCACCCAAGAAAGTTACTAGATCATTTCTTGAACCTGTTCCTGATCCTGTGCCTTGTGGCATGAAACCAGCATCGCTTCCAGACCAACCGAAGACATTTACTTTTTTATTGGCTAATGGAAGTACTTTATTATTGTTCTTTAATAATACAGCACCACTAGCTTCGACATCTTTAGCTAATTCGTTTCCACTTTCTCTTGCTTCTTTGGAATTTTGACCATCGTCATCAAATCCATATCCACACAAATATGAAGTAATTAAATTTTTATTAGCGAAACAAGCTATGTTTCCTGCAATTAAACCTCCGATGACGCCAAGGCTTATCACGCCTGCAACAATCGGGTATATATATTTTTTCTTAAAAGTCATTTTTACCTCCTTTATTAAATTGTTAAATAAATAGAATTATTTAGAAACGGTAGTATTTAGGATAAAGCAGTCTATATTTGCATTTGAATTAGTCAATGTTTTTAAAGTTAATGTATATGTTCCTGCACTCAAGGATTGAACACCACCAAATTTAACATCAATCCAATTGTGCCAATCGTTAGAACCATCTTCTGCTCTTCCTAAATTCTTCTCTTCTACTGCCAATGTTGTGTCATTTAATTTGACTTCCAACTTGTCTTTTGTTGAGAAGCTAGACTCATATTTAGCCATCAATGCTGATATTTGAACATTTGCATCTATATCAAGCTTGAATGTGAAGCTCAATACACTATTCACATTCATACCACAAACACAATAATTGCTTGGATTTTTAGAATCTACTTCAGTATTTGATGACATTCCTGTTTGAAGAGTTAATTTGGATAAGTCGAGATTCTCGGCTTCAATTCTAGTTTCACCGGCTTTTGTAATTGTTGTGTCAGGCTCGGGTTCAGGCTCGGGCTCGGGATTAGCCAAATTGGAGAAACTAAAGTAATCGAGATTGAATCCACCATTAGTAGTCATGCTGAATGTGTATGTTCCAACTTCAAGATCTACCTTTCCTAAAGAAACATCAACCCATTTCCAATAATCGCTACCATCTCTATGGCCGAAAGTTCCTGCAGGAACAGGTGTTAATGTTTGTCCAGCAAAAGTGATTACTGTATTTGAGAAATCATATGTCTCACTGTCATAATAAGACATTCTCATTCCTACTCTTAAATCTTTAATAGCTTTTTTGACTTCGACAGTAGCGGTGATGACGGTTCCGTTAGTCAATCCTTTAACGCTGGTTCCTGATCCAAAATCGTTGCTCCAAGATTCAGTGAATCCCATTCCGGCATCAGCTAAGTCTTGCCTTAATACCCAATTTGTTTTATCGAGATTCTCGGCTTCTATCTTATATTCTCCATCAGCGCTTATTTCTAAATCGGCTTTAGAAGGCTCCGGTTCTGGTTTCTTTTGATTATCTAAGGCTGAACCTAATTCATCATAAGAGCCACTAGATACTACTGTGAATTGCACTCCATCGATGTTGCAATCGGATCCAGTGTTCTTTATCAAGAAGAAGTGATCTCCTTCAGTTAAGTTATATGATCCTAAATCAGTTGAAATCCAATCCCAATATTCACCAGCAGCTGCATTACCACCTTTGATATTTCTATCTTCGACTAATTCAAGCTTGAATCCATCGATATAGAATTCCCAGTTTTCTTTAACTTTGTAATCATCTACTTTAGCAGCTATAAATTCCAATTTTATTGTTGAATCTTTAGCTAATCTCATTGTGGTTGAAAGTTGAGATCCTCTATTTAAAGCAGCCACTGATTTTCCACCACTTGTAGTCTTTCCCTCGGATTCCTTAGTTACTGTCTCAAGTCCTAAACCATTCACTATTTTATCTGGGTTAGCATTTGCCCAATCTTCTCTTGTAGATGCATATTCAGTATCGAAGGTTTCTAAGTCTTTCATCAATGTTCCTTCTGTCAACTCTGCTACTGAACTGATGTAACGCATTCCTACATAGAAGTCGATATAATCGATATCAGGAATATCGTTGGATAAGGCATCGAATGTAAGAGTATTTGTTCCTTCTTTCAAAGCGATATTTCTAATGACTATATCTTTCCAAGTACATTCACCTTTTTCTAAAGATCCGACTAACGATAATTCACCTTTTTCTTCTCCATCTACTACTTCTCTGTTCATATAAACTTTCAAATTATTTTGTACATCGATTGAGCTCTTAGATCCGCTATAAGCCATTCTAAGGACTAATGTTATTCCTGTATATTCTTTGTCGGAATTGAAGGTGAATCCGAAATAATTATATTTAGTACCATAGCTGGTGAGATACTTTCCACCACCTGTGATTTCAGCACCTTCAGGTGCATCTTTGACGAAGCTAGTAATCCCCTCGCCTTTTTTGACATTGGTCATATCGATGTTTTCTGCTTCGACTCTATATGCAACTGATTCGTTTTCACCGGTGATATTTAACAATGAAGTTTCTGAGATAGTAGGATAGACTCTATCCTTTACAGTTATTTGATATCTAGCAGTTTGTCCGGAATAAGAAATAAGTACTACTCTTCTTCCTGGCAACTCCATATTAGGCTCTGTGATTTTGCAATCGGATAAGCTGACATCTTTAGTTGTTCCATCACTCATTTCAGCAGTGACTTTTAATCCGTCATAAGAGAAAGCTTCATTGAAATCAAATTCTGTTTTGACTTTAGAAGTGTCGAGATTCAACTTACTAACTTTGACTTCACTCTGGGTTGAATTTTGAGTTGAATCATTGTTGGTTCCACAACTAGCCAATAAAACTCCACTGGACATGACTAATCCCATAATCATCAACAACGAACAAATTTTCTTGCTTTTCATTTTAAGCTCCTTGTGTTTTGATTAATAACTTTCAGCTTTCTAGATAGGATCCAATGTCTTAGAAAGAAGGAAATTATTTCCTGTATTGTGATTTCAAAGCGCTTTCTTAGCAATTTTAGAGCCCTTAATTTGTCGTTTGCTAAACCTAGATTGTCATTTGATGGTTAAAGAAATGGTCATTTTGCTAGTTCTTTGTCGATTATTATTTTTTGCTGTTAGGTTGAGTATTTTTAAAAAGAATATTCACATTGAAAAAATTATTCTCAGGACAAATGTCTAGAGTACCGTCGTATTTTTCACAAATGCGTTTAACTGATTTGAGCCCAAAGCCATGAATATCTTCATGCTTCTTAGTCGTTTTTGGTAATCCATTAGAAAATACAAATTCTGAATCTATGCAATAGTTATATACAGTGATAGACACATATTGATCTAGTTTATTTTCTATTCTGATTCCCATAGTTCTTTTCCCTATTGGACATTTAGATACAGCTTCAATAGCGTTATCTAACAAGTTACTGAATAAACTATATATATCCTCTTCGTCTATAAAAGAGATGAGACTTCCATCAGCCATATAACTAGCTCTGATTTTATTTTTCAGACAAATTTTATTTGTTTCATTTAAAACTACATCTAATGCTGAATTTCCAGTCGAAGCTATAGATAATTTGCTAGATAACGAATCAATCATTTCATCTGCTAAATCAGGTGGAATTGTAGATGTTTCTTTCAGTCTATTAATTTCATGTTTTAAGTCATGACATTTTATATTGACTATATCCATAGCTTCTTTGACTGCTTCATATTTATCTTTTTCATATCTTCTTATCAGTTTGCTCATTCTTAATTGTGAAAATAAATCCCATCTCAATAAGACTTCAAATTGCAGGAACAATCCTAAAATACAGCAAACGATGTTATATACACCGGTTAGAATTAATCCTTGATAAGTTTGTATTATATAAACTGCTGCAGCATTTAAAACTACATCGACTAATAATAGAGTCGATGTAAGTATAAAGCCAAATAAAGGAGGCATTTGGAATTTTTGATTCAATAGTTTTCTTCCAAATATATAGAATCCAAAAAAATAGATATATACGAAGAAAAAGAAATATACGACAGTAAAGAATGGATTTGAAAAAGTAGGCATAAAGCTTTGACCATACATTCCAGATATAGTTGATTTACCTTTAGTCATAGCTAAGACGGCGATGTTATTCATTTGATAAGCTAAATGTTGAATTGTGTATCCAGCTACACAACAAAAAGATAATTTCAATAAGCTTTCTTTGAATAGAAACTTCGATAAAGCTATTGTTGTGACGAATAAGAATATAAACATAAATGATCTATATAGGAAATTATCGGATGCTATTGGGAAGAAATAAGAAATGGTAAATATTGCACACAATCCAACAACTAACCTAATAATAAAATATTTTCTTCTCTTCATCGAAATTAGAAACAAAGATTCACCTACCATCAGTTCTATCATGAATTGAAATGATTTATAGAACTGTAATTGAGTCATTTCTATCATAATTATTTGCCTAAGAATCTATTCAATGCAGAAAGAAATCCTTTCTTTCTAGGACGTGAGATATTTAGTTTGGTCGTATTTACATATATATCTAATCCTTCTACATTCTTTACGTACCTAAGATTTACTAAATAACAGTTATTGCATCTATAGAAATTATTTCTTTCTAGTTTAGATTCATATTCTCTTAAGGATCCACTTCCTTTGTAATCTCCATTGGTAGTATGGAATAACAAGCTATGACTTATAGCTTCTATATAGTAGATATCATTTATAGAAATGATCTTTATATTATTTCCAAATTTTATTTCTACTGTATTGTTGTTTATATCTTTATTTATATGCTTTAAAGCTCTGGTGAATCTCAAAGAAAAATCCTCATATATAATAGGTTTTATGATGAAGTCAAAAGCCATGACTTCATATCCTTTGACTGCAAATTGCTCATAAGATGTTACGAAAATCAGTGTTGTTGATGAATCTTTTAATCTAAGTCTTCTAGCAGTTTCCATTCCATCGATATCATTTTTAATTTTGATATCCATGAATATGATGTCGTATCCACTATAGTTGGTTAGAAAATCAGTAGAAGATTGGAATATATCCATATTAATATCTATATTCTTTTCTTTAGCGTATTTATTTACATAATTGGATAGAATGGAAGACATCTCTTTCTCATCATCTATTATTGCAATTTTTATCATTTTTATAATCCTGGGTATAAGTCTTAATAATATGATTTGTGTATGCGCTTTAAAACACATGCCTTTTAAGTATAAACTAAAAAAGGTCAATTGCAATGTTTAAAAATTAGGGTTATTTAAGAGAAATTTAACACTTGTATATATATTCATTTATACAATGTAAAAAGTTAAATTATTGGATTTGCTAGCTTTATTCACTAGATTTTTCTTTCAAAGTCACATTTAAAATAAAAATGTTGTCTTCGATGTATAGATACGGAACCGTTATATTTATTGGCAATCATATTTATGGATTTAAGGCCATAGCTATGATTAATCTTGTCTAGTTTTATAGTTATTAATTTTTCATCTACATTCTTAGGAGCAATCTTAAAGTTGTTTTCTTCATGTTCGGTCAAGTAGAGGCTTTCTCTACAACTATAAATAAGCCTGTAGGAACTGTTTAATTAAGATTTAGTAAATACAGAAAATAAAAAGACTTGGAAATTATAAAATCCAAGCCTTTTTATTTTTGATATCGGATTAAGCTACTTTAGTAAAAGCAAAATCAGGGTCTGCTCTAAAGTAGAAGGATTCAATATCCACCTGTGATTTTGAAGTTAAAGTATTCTTGGTTGAATCATAAACAAAGACCACAGTGTGACCATTTAAAGCTACAGTGATTTCCTTGGAGGCTTCATCATAAGTATATTCCACATTTTTGTTATTTAAATATTCACCACCTTCAACATTTGAAGCTGAAGCTCCATCACCGGCTGAGAATGATAAAGTTTTTTCTGAAGAAGAGAACTTTATATAAGCATCATAAGTCTGTGAATAAGCATCGTCGTATTCATCGATATAGTCAATCCTGCCTTTGAATGTTTGACCTACAAAAGCTGGAAGGGTTAATACTTCAGTGTTTGTAATTGTGTATGTGCTATTTGCTAACGAAATTGTGTATGTCGTATTGCCTTCTTTGACGGTGATTACATCTTTGGAATTCACTTCATAAGTTATAGCTACATTGTTTAAAGTTCCAGTACCATCGTTTGATAAAATTAGTTCGCCATGATTATTTTCAGTGTCTGTATCAGTATAAGTTCCAGATACATCTATAGCTATTTCTAATGCACCATTGTTATTTTTCATACTGATTTCATGGTTGTCTTCAGTGACAAATATAAACGATGTTCCCTTAGTATCGATGGTTGTGTTGTTCTTGATACTTCCAAATACATAATTGATTCCATCGAAGTATACAGCTTTTTTAACAAGAGAACTTGAGCTAGTATTAGCGTCGTATATATCAGCAACAAACTTTTCACCTGTCTTTAGAGTTCCGTTAGTTAGACCGACTATTTCCATACCTACGCTGCTGGCACTATATGTTGTTATATCCTTTGATAATAAGTATGTGTTATTACCATCTCTTACCAAAGCTAAGTCTTTATTATCTGATAGCAAAACTTTATATGAACTAAAAGTAAATGTTTGATCATCGTTGAATGTAATTACTGAGTTACTTCCAGATTCCCATTTTCCTTTAAAATCAGCAGTTAATTGCATCTTATAGTAAGAATGCGAGGAAGAAACTTTTCCACCGATATATAAACCAGCAGAGAATTTTAATTCTTGATATGTGTTAGTGGCTGTATCGACTTTTAAAGTATGCTCCTTCCCGTCAATAATTATTGTTAAAGATTCCCCATCCATTGAATAGGTTGTATCTATAGTATTGCCGTCTTTTGTCACGGTTGCATTGCAAATGCCATCGGTAGTAATTGTTCCTAAAGATCCAGTTAGGGTCAAAGGATTTGTTGTTGAATAATCCGTTAATAGGCCATTTCTATTAATAAAGTATTTATCTTCACCTTTTATTGTAGCTTTAAAGATTGCACCTTCATCAGTAAAGCTGGTCAATCCATTTGCAACTTGGATAGAAGTAATCTCAGATATAGTAGCTTTTTTACTACCTGTTTTTTCAGCATATACATAAATGTCTTTAGTGTCATTTTTAAGTCTGGCTATATATTTTGTAGGTGTGCTATCTTTTGAATCTGCTAAATACTCAGTTTCAAGATTGCTTGAGGTAGAGCCTTGCAAGAATACAAGATCATATGTGAGGTTGCTATATGTTGAAGTGGGTAAGATATATATAAGTCCATTGTCAGTCCATCCACCTTCATAATCTGAACTTTCCATCTTAAATGTTTTTGTAGTGTCATCTACTGAGGTAATCTTAGTAGTAGTTGAGGAATAACTAGTTGGGAAAGAAATATTTCCAAATCTATCAGCAACTAAATTAGATTTTGTCTTAGTTAATGAAACTCCTGATGAATATGAATAATTGATATAAGCACCTGCATGTGATCCAACTATTACATGGTTCGCATCAAATATAGGTTCGACTTCAGTTAAGGTGAATTGTAATCCATATGTCATATCGCTTACTACTGCGGAAGAATTGTAGTAATATCCATCTGAATTGGTGTATAAAGCACGGGTGTCATTCTCACCAAGTTTTACTTCTACCTTGTCGATGCCGTAATCTCCTTCATTTACTCCAGCCTTGGGTGTGACTTTGATATATAACTTTTCATCCCATCTAACCTGGGTCACAGGAGTATATGTGTTAGCTTTTTCATCGTGTGTATAGGCAGTCATCATCAAATGTTTAGAGTTGTTCAATATGATAGGAGCAAATCTCTCTTTTTCAGTTACGACTAGACTTACTGCTCTATCTTTCATGGTGAATGAATACTTTCCTTCTTCATCTGCAACCAATTCAACATTATCTAGTGTTACTTTATCAACTTCATATTCATTGGTGGAAGGAACGACAAATTCCACTTTAGAATTAAATGCTGCATAATCAGGAACTTCGACTTCCAAATGCTCACCGATAGTAGCATTGATTTTATATATTGATACTGCTGTTTCTTGGCTGATGGTTACGCTTGAAGCAGGCATTACAAATGAGTAAGTTCCATCATCATTTGTCATGACTTCAACTTCATTATCACTGGCGGTAACTTTAATTTCACCAGCAAATTCAAATCCAGAGTCTAAAGCCATTGAAAAAGTAACTTTATCTCCAGCTTTAGCTGTTTTAGGTGCATTTACTACAACTGCACCATCACCAGCTTTATCAAGAATTGTATATTCTGCAGGTGCATCCGAAAGTGTCACTAATAAAGATACATCACTTCCGGGTTCAACGAATGATCCTTCAAATGTTTTAGTTTCATTTTCTACTAAAGCCATTGAGACATCGATATCACCAGCTTTTACCAGGGGTGATTCTTTGGTTGAATCGGTGATTGCTACTCTAACTTTTATAGTTTCACCTTTCTTTGCTAAGGTGGAAGATACTGCAATTGTAGCTCCAGCAATTTGTTCCACATTTACTGCATATCTCATATCTTGAGTTACAGCTTTTACGGTTACAGCGTGAGCTGGCATTACGAATTTATAGACACCATTCTCTGGTGTTATTATATTTTCTCCATCTATAGTGACATAAGAAATCTCTTTTTCTTCTTTCAATTCGACTTGGAATTCGACTTCATCGCCTTCACTTGCTTTTTTTGGAAGACCGGAGATTGTGGCTCCATCATCAACATCAGTCGTGATGTTGAATTCTTCTTTTGTTACAGTAGAACTGGGTGTGGGTTTTGGTGTTGTTGGAGAGATGGTTGAATTTGGTGTTGCTGGAGATGCAGTACTGCCAGGTAAATTACCATTACATGAAGCTAAAGAACTTAGAATGACTAACAGCGATAAGATTGAAACTTTTTTAGAACTTTTCATAGATACTATTCCTTTCTAGCTAAGTTTTATGATACACCAAGTAAGCACATACAATCAAATAAAATCTTAAAATTGACATATGTTTTTCAAAATTTAGCTAAGAATAAGGAAGACTTAAAAGTTATAAAACACGATAATTGAACGAAAAAAAGTATAAATAGTAAACAATAGCTTTAATATTGACTACCAAACAAATTAGATAACTAATGTAAATTAAAGCATAGAAATGTTTTTGATATGAAAAGATTATTAGCTTTAGCGTTAGTGTTTCTTTTAATGGTTGGAATAAAAGGAAGAGATAGTGTTTTATCTGAGACTATCAAGGCTTAACGATTATGATCGAGTAAAGATTATTCCAATTTCTTTTTTAATAAAGGAGATGTAAATATTGAATTTAATTTTGAATATGGGTATTTATCGAATTTAATTGTATCGAATTATTATCATTTTGCATTGGTCATAATTACACTTGGTGTTTTGGAATTTATCGCTCCTATTTTGCTGGGATTATTGTTTTCTTTTATGTTTACATTGATTCCTATTATTCTTTTAACTAAGAAAAGACCTATAGATATTATTAAATTCAATCAATAACCTTATTTCTTACTATTTATATAAGATAAAATAAATAGCATTGAGGAGCATTATATTATGAGTGAAGAAAAGAAGGAAAAGTTGTCGTTTAATGAATATCAAAAACATGCATATAACTTAATATCTGAAGATGGTAAGAAGGATATGCTTACTAATGGTGTTTTGGGATTGGCTGGTGAATGTGGTGAATGCTGTGATATAGTTAAGAAGTATAAATATCAAAAACATGATCTTGATAAAGAGCATCTAAAAGATGAATTAGGTGATGTGCTTTGGTACTTAGCAGAAACTGCATCTGCTTTAGGCATTACTTTAGAGGAAGTTGCTCAATTTAATTTGGATAAACTACATGCTCGTTATCATGGTGAAACATGGTCTAAAAATGATGATGTTAATAGAAAGGATAAACTTTAATCATAAAAAATTAGAATTGATCTATTATAGTTATCTAGGAGCAAAGAAAAATAAATCAAAAAACCAGCCGATAGGCTGGTCTTTTTTAGTGCTAGCAAATAATTATTAGTATCCGAGCATTGTCAACAATGTGACAAAGAAGAAGACGATTCCGGTAGCAAAAGTGATAATAGACAATATTTTATCAACACCTCTTTCCTTAGTCCTAGAAAAGATGTTCATGGTGTTACCACCGGTAATAGCTGAGGAGGCACCTTCGGATTTTCCTGATTGCATTAAGCAAATGATGATAAGGAATATTGAAACGATGAATAAGACAATTTCTGCAGCTGACATATAGATAACCTCCACTACAAAAAGAGATTATAAATCTATATTTAATAAAAATGTAGTATTACTTTGTGTTAAACCAATTATTTATAAGAGATGATCTTTGACTTCACCTTTGTCATCCCATACAGCATAATTCTCATTTATAGAATCATTGTAGAATATCTCTATCAAATCACTGAATTCAGGAGTCAGTTTATAATTTTTTAGATTTTTCTTTTCAACCCAAAAGACTTTTCCTTCTTCTGATGATTTCAATTCACCAGAAAAGGTCTTGGTCTTAAATAAGAAAACTAAATATCTATTGAAATTCGGACTCACATTGTTGTTTACACCAACAAGCTTTAAATCTTTTATGTCTAATCCTGTTTCTTCTTTTACTTCTCTGATTGCTGAATGGACGATGGATTCATTGGGGAGCAAATGACCACCTGGAAAGGAAATTCCTTTCCAATTTGGATCGACTTTGTCCTCTACTAATATTTTTCCATTCTCATCTTCGATCATGACCATGTTGGTCAATGTAACTGTTTCTTGTCTAGACATATATCAAGTCCTCGTTTTTCTTATATATGAAAAAGGATAAGGCTCGCTAGGCATGGCTTAACCCTATCCGTACTTTATTTTACTCAATGCCTATATGTGAGTAAGTACACATTTTTACTCATTTATGAATTGCTACTGGGTTTATTTAGCAAATCCATTCTTTTTTGTAATGCTTCCTTTACTTCTTCTACAAAATAAGATGGTGCAACTGGTATGAAATCTTCTCCATATTGCATAGACCAGTATATTAAAGAATCTTTATCTATCTTTACATCAAAGTAACAATTCCCATCCTTTTCATAAATCATAGCCTTATCGCCGAACCAATCTTTCACTACATCGACTTTGGATCTTTTTGGATTGGTTGATTTGAATTTGGCATTAATTAATTCAGTATCGTCTCCAAATATGTACATATGAGTAGCTAAATAGTTATTAATATCGAATTTAACATCGTTTTCATCTTTAATTGCATTGACTTCATCAATTGTTCTATATCTTCCATCCTCATCATTTTCTAGAATTGAGACATTTTTCATATAGTCGATTCTAAAGGCGCTGACATATTTGCTTTCATCAGCTGTTTTGAATCTTTTATAATTGCAAAGAAGGTAGTATCTACCATTATTATTTACCAAATAATAAGGAGATACAGCATATTTTCTATATTTGCTTGGATCTTTGGTAGCTCTTCTCAGTATCTTATTACCGCTGTTATCGAATCCTATATAGTTAAATATTACTCTTTTCTTTTGATTGATAGCTTCTGTAATGATTTGAACATTTAAGAGAGTTTCTTTTAAGAATTGATTTTTATCGCTTTTTCCTTTTTCTTCGTGGTGGATGGATAATGATGGTAATAATTTCTGTTGGTTAACACTAAAAGTACTATTGATCTTTTTAATCAATTCAGAAGCTTCATGTCTGTTGATGAGTTTAGATGAATAAATAGAATCATCTAAAAGACGTGCTTCTTCTAATTCAAAAGTCCTTTTAGTTATAGCGTATCCTATTCTATTGTCGGGTTGGCTGATCTCATAATTAAAGTCTTCAGGATATTTGTTTGATAATCTTTGTAATAAGAGTATAGAATTAGAAACACTCTTTCTATCTAGTTTTACTCCGTATTCATTTTCAAGAATATCTATTATTTGGGCTTGTGTTAAGTAGCAATCGCTATTTTTATCATCCTTGCTAGGCTCGTTAGAGTACTTGTCTAGAATTTTTAGTATCAATAAAAGCGAAGCTTTCTTTTTGGCTTTAATCTCTCCCTCATCGGCATTTTCATCTTTTCTTTTGTTAGCCATATTAATATCCCCATCCTCCTAATGTTAGCATATCAAAGAAATAATAATGTGTCAATTATTTCCCATTCTAGCAACATTAGTTCTGCTCATTTATGTTTTGTTTGCTAACTAATGGATATTTATAAAGCAATGAGCCATTAAGATCCACTTTATTCATATTTATTGAGTTTATTTGATTATTATCATATGTAGTGTAGTAGTAAATTCCTTTTTGAGTATTCATACAAGAAGAATATATAGTTATCTCGTATTCATTTGGTTTAACTTCGCAACACCCTTTTTGTTGCTCTATACTATGTAAAATATGGAAGAATTGAGTTACTGATGATTCCTCATCTTCCTTGCAAATAGAATGATTTCTTGTGAAAGCAACTTTAACAAATCTAGACATAGATGATAAGTCTCCAGGAAGACCTATAGCTCCCATTCCTCTACTATAAGTTTCAAGATTTATATTGGAGAAAGCAGTGTTTTTGGGATCTTTCTCAGATAGAGACATGTAGTTGTTTAAATTGAATAATTGCTTATCAAAGGGTGGATTATTTGTTAAAACTCCAACAGGATTGTTATAGACTTTAATTCCATCCTTCATAGGTTCAACTACTATAGTTTCATCTTTATCTCCAATAATATAATGTAGTTGGGAAGGTGGAAATTGTTCATTAAATGGAGTGTTTGTTATGACCAGATTCTTTAAAGCTTCTCTCACTTCTTTAACTGACGAATAATTCCTTAAAATATATGGAATGAATTCAAACTGAGCTATATTTGTTTTACCACTAGTCGCTTTGCTATAAACAGCGTTTCCGACAAAGTTTAGTCCAGCTATAGCTAAACCTTTTTCATTCATTCCATCATAGAATAAAGGATAATCTTCTATAACACATGCCATTCCTATAATTGCATAGTTATTTCTTGCATTTCCTTCATGTCTAAAAGAAAGAGGATAGTTACGAGGAAGAATAACTACTTGTTCACCATAGGAAAAATCATAATCTAGATTTCTACCGAAATAGAAGTCTTTAGTCTTTAATGTTGCTGCTGTACACATATTATTACCTCCTATTGATAATATAATTCAAAATGAAGAAAAAGATTTAAAAATTATTATTTCTGGTGCATGGAATTTGCTTGAAAAAGAGCTTGAAAGCCAAACTCGCTATAAAAAGGTGCAAGATATACTTAAAACTCGCTATAAAAAGGTGCA
>ERZ1034949.7-NODE-7-length-136414-cov-53.828805_pt1 | contig 136414 bp, 111 predicted proteins | sample MGYA00520590_ERZ1034949 | MGnify/ENA primary metagenome ERZ1034949 (study PRJEB33766, sample SAMN09781752) | gut metagenome | biome: gut microbiome | host: Homo sapiens | place: Madagascar | study: EMG produced TPA metagenomics assembly of the PRJNA485056 data set...
TGAGGAAGCAAATGAGCAAATCCTTGTTCATTGCTGTTCCAAAAATTCGCTTGAAACCGAAGTCGGTCAGCAAGCTGATATATCTTTCTTCTACCTGCTTCATAATCATCTGTATTAAAAATCCATGCCGCAAAGTTACGGTTTTATTTTCATATCTGCAAGAGATTTCTGGGAAAAGTTATGGAAAAAGTTAGGAACCCACATATTTTATGTTATAAGGTAAATATATGTGTAAATCTGTGACAAGGGTCTATATGCCACGATGAACAGGAGGCGTATAATTAGTCTTTGATGATAATTACTTTTGTTCATATTAGATTATAGGTTAAATAGTCATTTCTCTACGTTTTAATAGTTCCAATATCTAGAATTGTACGATTGCTGGCATATGCCGGCAACCTTGCTGGCAGCTGCCGACATCGTTGCTGCCATATGCCAGCAACCCTGCTGGCGTATGCCGACAATCTGATTTATCTGATTCTTTAAGCCAATAGATATGTTATCTCTGATGATATCATCTATGAGTTAAAGGACGGTAAACAAGCGTTTCTTAGCTCTTTAAGATACTTATCACTATTTACTACAGATACTTTTATTTATCAATGCATCTGACTGAAGAAACATAAAAAAACTCCTGAAGTTTGTTTCAAACAACTTCAGGAGTTTGATTATTATGTATTGATAGTTTATTTCAATAGCTTTTTATAGTCCTTGTCAAATCCTTGAGGATGACGTCCGATAAAAAGAACATTGAGTAAGCAGTTAGCTGCCAGTTCTACATCATTGAGATCAGCGCCTTTGCCTTTTTTGACTTCCTTTCCCAGGCATACATCCCATGTGGACTGGAAACAGCTATCATTTGCTCCAACAAACATATCATTTGAGTTGGGATCTTCCATCAGTTCAAACTTGATAACCTTTTTGGATGTGATGGGTTGGATATTGCAAAGCATATCGAATGCTTTTTCAAAAATATCACGATGCAACTGTGCATTTGGAAACATCACATTGACTGTTGGAAAAATCTCTTCAAATTCAAACGACTGCAATAGCTGGTAGAGTTTCATATGCTTATACCTTATTATATATATAACATTCAGTTTATCAACTCTCGTTGTGAAGACTAGAACTTAGCCATCTTGATAGCATCTATAGCACACTCATCACCCTTGTTACCCAACTTGCCGCCGCTACGATCCTTAGCTTGCTGCAGATCGTTGGTAGTCAAGAGACCATAGATAACAGGAATTTCCTGAGTAGCATTCAGACGGGCAATACCGTAGGTAACACCCTCGCAGATGTAATCGAAGTGAGGAGTTTCACCACGTATCACACTACCTAAAATGATGACTGCATCATAGCCGCCATTCAAAACCATTTGATGGGCTCCATAGATAAGCTCAAAGCTGCCTGGAACAGTTTTCACATGGATATTCTCAGTGAGTGCTCCATGTTTTTCGAGTGTTTTTACTGCTCCCTCGAGCAAAGCGCCCGTTATCTCAGGATTCCATTCTGCTACAACGATACCAAAGCACATGTTACTGGCGTCTGGTATTTTAGTAAAGTCGTATTCAGATAAATTATGAAGTGCTGTTGCCATATTGATTTCGAATTGTTATCAGTACAGATTAGTTAGAAGCGCGCTCGATGTACTTGTCGATTTCGCCACTCTGTACGAGCATAGCGTTTACATACTTCTTCTTAGCATCCTGATAAAGCTTCAAAGCTTCGTCTTTCTTACCCTGGCTTTCGAGAATCTCGCCAGCCTTGATAATGAATGTAGGAGAAAGACTGTTGTTTGTACCTTCGTCGGCCTTGCTGTCAGCCATAGAAGCAGCCTTCTTGAAAGCATCTACAGCCTTGTCAAGCTGGTTGAGATGCGCATAGGCATCACCTAAGGCAGCTTCAGCAGCAGGACTGATCATCTGGTCGTCTTCTGAAGAGAAAGATTCCAGACTCTTCTGAGCTTCTGCCCATTTGCCGAGGTTTGCATAGCAAAGACCAGCATAGAGGTTTGCCAGGTTACCTGCATCTGTGCTGCTGTATTCGTCAGCAATCTTAGTAAAACCTACATAGCCAGCGCCATCACCCTTCAATGCCTGCTCATACATCTGGTTAGCAAAGTAGGTCTGACCCTTAGCAAGCATAGTGCTAGCCTTGTCCTCACGAGGACCTGAGATCTGAGATACATAACCGAATACACCTGCAATGATAACAATGATAGCTACTACTGCAATGATAATTGCCTTCTTGTACTTCAAGAAGAAGGCCTCACGAATGTTTAGGCTCTCTGTTTCCTGAGCCTGTACGTTGTTGTTTGCCATTTTTATTTTGCTTTTTTATTATTCTATACTTTTTAGTTTCTGGTTTTGGGCAATCTGTTCAATAGAAAGTTAGCTTTCAAATTGTGGAATGCCGCTAAACTTCTGCAAATTTACTCAATTTTATTCAATTATTGAAATTTCTAGCCTCTTTTTCTGCTAACTTTGCACTATAAAAGCAGAAAAGAGACTATGATTTTAAAGAATATTTCCATTATTAACTTTAAAAATATAAAGAGCGCCAATCTGGAGTTGTCGCCCAAAATCAATTGTCTGATAGGACATAATGGCATGGGAAAGACTAATTTCCTTGATGCCATCTACTATCTCTCTTTCTGTAGGAGTGCCTATAATTCTATCGATTCCCAGATTATTACTCATGATGAGCCTTTCTTTATGCTGGAGGGAAATTATGATAATGATAAGGGGGAGATAGAGAATGTTTACTGTGGCATGAAACGGGGTACCAAGAAGCATTTCAAGAGAAACAAGAAGGAGTATAAGCGTCTTTCGCAACATATTGGGCTTATCCCTCTGATTCTGGTTTCTCCATCTGATGTTTCTCTGATAGAAGGGGGGAGTGAAGAGCGCAGAAAACTGATGGATGTGGTCATCTCTCAGTATGATTACTCTTATATAGAGGCTTTATCCAACTATAATAAGGCTTTGCAACATAGAAATGCTTTGCTGAAAATGGAGGAGGAGCCTGATATTACGCTGATGGAACTTTGGGAGCAGCAGATGGCGAGTAATGGTGAATTGCTGTACCAGAAACGGCAGGCTTTCGTTGACGAACTGGTTCCGCTGTTTCAGCAGATTTATCAGCAGATTTCGGGTGACAAGGAGCAGGTCCGTCTTCACTATGTTTCTCATTGCCAGCGAGGTCCTTTGTTGGATGTTATCCAGCGCGACCGGTTTAAGGACCGTGCTGTAGGGTATTCTCTGCATGGTGTTCACCGTGATGATCTGGAGTTTTTGCTGGGTGATTATCCGATGAAGAGAGAGGGAAGTCAGGGACAGAACAAAACTTTTGTGATTGCCCTGAAACTGGCTCAATTTACATTCCTGCAGCGCACGAGTTCCAATACACTTCCTTTGCTCCTCTTAGATGATATCTTCGATAAGTTGGATGCACAGCGGGTTGAGGCTATTGTGAAACTGGTTGCCGGTGACCATTTCGGACAGATCTTTATCACGGATACGAACCGTGATCATTTGGATAAGATTCTCCAAAACATGCAGGGAGATCATACGATATTCTATGTAGAGAATGGGGAAATAATGAAGTAAGAATATGTTTAGAAGAAAAGTTAAGTCTATAGCAGAACTCTTGCCCGAATTTCTGAGAAAGGAAGGGTTGGAGACTCCTTTACAGCAGAAACGCCTGATAATGAGTTGGGATTCTGTAGTAGGGGAAAATATTGCTGCATATTGTGGTGAGAAGTTTATCAAGAACCAGACTCTCTATGTAAAGATAGAGAATGCTGCATTGAGGGCTGATCTCACGATGAGCCGTGCTACTCTTGTAAACCGTTTGAATGAACAGGTTGGTGCACAGGTTATTGCGGATATACGCTTTTATTAATACTCCCCGCTCTATATACTCTATATGATTTCGTCCATGCATATATCTGTAGGGGTAACAGGAAGGAGTCCTTCCTCTGTTATCTTCTGGAAGTCGAAACAGATTCCTATTTTATATGCATGTGGAATCTGGACAAGAAATCTGTCGTAATAGCCTTTTCCTCTTCCTAACCGGTTGCTTTTCATATCGAAACTCATACCTGGGATTACGGCAAGTTCTATCTCAGGATATTTCTCTTCCGGATAAATCCTGCCTTTCGGTTCAAGTATATGATAGGCTCCTTCCTTCAGGTCTTGAACTCCGGTATATTCTCTCAGTTCCATATTCGTATCGTCCAGCACAACGGGCAGTATCACCCGTTTTCCCCTGGAAACAAGTTGGTCTATATAATGATGGGTGTCCACTTCATCAGGAAGCGAATAGTACATCAGTATGGTTTGGGCTTTCTGAAGATGCGGGTTGGAATCTAAACGTGATAATACTGAAAGCGACAGTTCCTCAAGTTGTCTTGAGGAATACTGTCGCTTTCTGTCTTTTATGATTTTTCTTAATTCTTTCTTGTCCATGCCTTAAGCATTTGCTATCATACAATTATTATGGTGTAAGGAAGAATAGTTGTAGGGCGTATTCGCCATAGCTATCTTTTCTTTCTTCGCAGCGCGTTTTTTGGCTGGCTCTGGTTTCTTTGGAAATGCTGCATGGTTCTCAAATACATCCAGCGTCTTTTTGATGACTGGATCATCAAGATTGATGTATTGGGTCCATGCCTGCTCGTCCAACATATTGTAGATGATACGGCTGTCGATGACACGGTCTAATAGTTTGTGTGATTTCTTGATTAAAAGATTTCTACGTTTCAAACCACGTTTATCAGCATAGCTGGCAAACTTTTCAACCATGTCCTGACTGTCAAGATAATCGGCAAGTTCCATCATCTCCTTGAAGTTGTTCAACTTCGGACGGTTATCGTCTGTATAAGTGAAGGCAAACTGCAAGATGAGACCACTCAGACTAGCTTCCTTGAAATAGGATGTCATGCCGAGCGTATCTTCAGGAACAAAGATGTCTGGAGTGATGCCACCTCCACCATAGACAATACGGCCGTTACCTGTATGATAAGCTGGTCCTGTATGCTTGATGCTATCCTGTGAGAAGAACTCTCCGTGCTGGTATCTGTCAAGCAAGTCTTGCTCATAATCCTTGTCATCGCCCAGCGTATATGGCTTCTGGATGCATCTTCCTGAAGGAGTATAGTAGCGCGCAATGGTCAGACGGATGAGGCTGTGGTCAGGGAATTCTATCTGTTGCTGAACCAGTCCCTTACCAAACGAGCGTCGTCCGATGATGGTAGCACGGTCATTATCCTGCATGGCACCCGCAAAGATTTCTGCAGATGATGCAGAACCTTCATTGATGAGAACTACCATCGGAATCTTCTGGTAGGCACCCTTACCGTCACTCATATAGTTATGTCTAGGCGATTTGCGTCCCTGTGTGTAAACGATGAGTTTCTTGTCTGGCAAGAATTCGTTTGCCATGTTTACTGCTGCCGTCAGGTAACCTCCTGAGTTATCCCGAAGGTCAATACAGAGGTTGGTAAATCCCTGCTGTGAGAGTTTGGCCAGAGCAATCAGCATTTCCGGATAGGTGTTCTCGCCAAAGTTCTTGATACGGATATAGCCAGTTTTATCGTTTAGCATGTAGGCAGCTGTAACACTCTTTGTTGGTATTTCACCTCGGGTTACGGTAAAGGTCTGAACCTTCTTGCTTCCATATCGGATAACTCCGATTTTTACCTTGGTATCCTTTGGTCCCTTCAAGCGATGCATAGCCTCCTGATTGGTTACAATCTTGCCAACAAAAGGTTTGCCGTCTACGGCTACAATCTTATCTCCTGCCAAAAGTCCGGCTTTCTCGGCAGGTCCATTCTGTATCACATTCTGTATATGTATTGTATCTTGGCGGATGACAAACTCTACGCCTACACCCGAGAACGAGCCTTTCAGATCGTCGGTGGCCTGAGCTGCGTCTTTAGCACTGATATATACGGAATGTGGATCCAGTTCTGCTAAAATCTGTGGAATTGCCTTATCTACCAGCGAGTCGATGTTCACGGGATCTACATATTGGTCATCAATAAGATGGAGCAGGTTGTTCAGACGGTTGCTTCCACTATTGATAACGTTGAGGCGATTTCCAGAGAAATGGTTGGAAAAGAATGTTCCGATGATAATACCTATCACAACACAGAATGCCATGATGAATGGCATAAAGCGGTTGGTCTTATTCTTACTCATGTTCATAACAATTCTCTTTTTACTAACGTTTTATCTATCTTATCTCTAATCTTCTACAGAAGATGTCTTTTCATCAGGATTGAGGTATTCTACCTTGATTCCTGCTCGTTGCATCAGTTTGATACCATCGTCCAGACGGTATTTCTCTGCATATACAACACGTTTGATGCCCGACTGTATGATCAGTTTGGCACATTCTATACATGGAGAGGCGGTGACGTAAAGCGTACTTCCCTCACTGTTATTGCTGCTGCGAGCCAATTTCGTGATAGCATTAGCCTCCGCATGGAGAACGTATGGCTTGGTCACGTTGTTATCCTCACAGACATTTTCAAATCCGCTCGGTGTACCATTGTAGCCATCACTGATAATCATTTTATCTTTTACAACCAGTGCACCTACCTGTCGGCGTTTGCAATAGCTGTTTTCAGCCCATATACGTGCCATTCGCAAATAGCGAAGGTCGAGCTTGGTTTGTTTGGAAAGTTCGTTTGCCATCCTCTTATCCTTTATGTTGTACCTTGATTTCGTTACGTTCCAGCAGTGCATCGATGGTTGGCTCTTGTCCACGGAACCGTTTGTAGAGAACCATAGGATGCTCTGTTCCACCCTTAGAGAGTACGTTGTCACGGAAACTTTGAGCAGTCTTCTGGTCGAAGATTCCATTTTTCTTGAATACACTGAAAGCATCAGCATCCAATACTTCTGCCCATTTGTAGCTATAGTATCCTGCGGCATAACCTCCTGCCATGATGTGGGAGAACTGTACGGTCATACAGGTTTCCTGCAACTGTGGCAATATCATCGCCTTTTTCCAGGCTTCCTTTTCATAAGGCATGATGTCGGCAGTAAATTCTTTCTCTTGGGTGTAGTATGCCATGTCAAGCAATCCGAAACTTACCTGGCGCAAGCAACCGTAGGCTGCCATGAAGTTGCGACTCTTCATGATGCGCTCTATGAGTTCATCTGGCAATGGTTCACCTGTCTGATAGTGGAAGGCAAATGTGCGGAGAAAATCTTTCTCTATTGCATAATTCTCCATAAACTGTGATGGCAATTCTACGAAGTCCCACCAAACGTTGGTTCCCGAAAGACTCTCGAAGCGGGTATTGGCAAACATGCCGTGAAGACTGTGACCAAACTCATGGAGGAAGGTTTCTACTTCTCCTAATGTCAAGAGAGCAGGCTTTTCTTCTGTTGGCTTGGTAAAGTTCATTACCACACTTACGTGAGGACGTATGTTGTTGCCCTTATGGTCTATCCACTGTCCCTGGAACTCTGTCATCCAGGCACCTCCTTGTTTGCCCTTGCGAGGGAAGAAGTCGGCATAGAATACTGCCAGATAGCTGCCGTCTTTATCAAATACCTCGTATGCCTTGACGTCTGGGTGGTATACCGGTATCTCTTTGTTCTCCTTAAAGGTGATGCCATACAGTTTGTTGGCGAGGCCAAACACACCGTCTATCACTTTGTCCAGCTGGAAATAAGGGCGAAGCATTTCTGCATCGAGATTATATTTCTCCATCTGGAGTTTATGAGAATAGAAGCCGAAATCCCATGGCTTCATTTCGAAATCTTTACCCTCCAGCTTCTTGGCAAGGGCTTCCACTTCTTTCACTTCCTTTTCTGCCGTTGGTTTATAAGCCTCTATCAGGTCGTTGAGAAGTTTATATACATGTTCTGTATTGCTTGCCATACGGTGGCGAAGAACATAGTCGGCATAGGTTTCGAAACCGAGCAACTGAGCGAGCTCTCTGCGCAGGTTTACCAATCGTTTGCAGATTTCCAGGTTGTTCTGCTCGTTATCATGGGTACATACCGTATTGCGTGCCATATACATCTGTTTGCGGAGCTCACGCTGGGTAGAGTAGGTCATAAAAGGAGAATAACTTGGATAATCGAGTGTGAAGATCCAACCTTCTTTTTCCTGTTCTTTGGCGGTATGTGCAGCGGCAGCTTTTGCTGTTTCTGGAAGTCCGTCGAGTTGTGCTTCGTCTGTGATATGGAGCGTAAATGCCTTGTTTTCTTTTAAGAGATTCTGTGAGAACTGCAGAGTGAGCATACTGGCTTCTTCTGTAAGTTCGCGAAGTTTCTCTTTACCTTCTTCATCTAAGAGTGCACCGCTGCGTACGAATCCGTCATAGCTGGTGTCCAGAAGCATCTTCTCTTCAGGAGTCAGTTCTCTGTTTGGATGATCGTGAACGAACTTGATGCGCTCGAAGAGTTTCTTGTTCAGCGTGATGTCATTTGCGTGCTTGGTGAGAATCGGACTCATCTTCTGCGCAATCTCTTCCATCTCATCGCAGGTTTCAGCACTCATCATGCATGAGAAAACGTTAGATACACGGCTTAAGAGGTCGTAATAGTGTTCGCCCTTTTCGGTATCAACTCTTGCAATGGTATTCTCAAAGGTTGGTTCTGCCGGATCGTTTACGATCTTGTCTGTGGCTTCGTCATCACGGCGGATTCCCTCCATGAATGCTGGTTCATAATCTTCGAGACGGATTCGTTCGAATGGTACTGTATCGTGCGGTGTATTGTAAGGCACGAAGAATGGGTTGGTTCTATTTTGTATTGTATTGTCTTGCATGTTGTTACTTTTTTAGTTGCAAAGTTAGCAAAAAAATGCGTTATTGCCTTGATAATAAACGTTTTTAACTTATATTTATCGGTCGTTATACTTTCTTTAGCGTTTGATGAGATTTTCCAGTGCTGGGATATAGATTCTGCCTCGTTGCAACTGGATAAGTCCTTCTGACTGTAATTCGTTGAGGGCTTTGGATACATAGATGCGCTTTACATTCATCTCTTCTGCTAAACGGGTCATCTTGATATGAAAGATTTTCTCGCCTGCCGGGCGGACGCTATGGCTCTCGAAGAAACGGATCAGACGCTCGCTCAGTGTCTTGGCAGGAACTCTGAACAGTCTGCGGTTGTTCTTCTGGGATTGGGTGCAGACCAAGTTCAGAAGATTGATGCGGAATATTTCATATTCATCGGATAACTTCATGATCTCCTGTTTGCTGACTGACATGATGCTGCAGCTGTTCTTTGCCACATAAGTGTGGGTGAAACGCTGGGTAAGACCGAAAAGTCGTTCCAGTTGGAATGATTCCGGTGCCGAAATGTCTTCTTCTACCTGATAGCCGTAGTCATCTGCCTGGGTTATCACCTTAATATCTCCACTGATTAAATAATATAGACGTGTACAACTGGTGCCTTCTTCAACAATAGTTTCACCCGCTTCCAGTTTTTGAAAGTCAAAACGGGTTTTACCTGCTACATTTTGGAAGTCATAGCGAGTCATTCCCAGGAATAATGGGAGTGATAATAAACTGTCGTATAGTCTATTGGTTGACATGTAAGTTTATTTATTTAATATCTTGTTTTTGAGAGATGGTGAATACCATATCTTGTTTTGTCCTTTCTCGTCAGCATAGATGAGATATGCACAGAGATCCGGATGCTTTTTCAGAATCTGTTTGGCGCCCTCCATTCCCATCACCATAAACGAGGTAGCATAGGCATCGGCTGTTGCACAGTTCTTGGCTAAAACCGTTGCTGATAATATGTTATGCTGCACAGGATAGCCTGTCTTTGGGTCTATGGTATGTGCATACTTCTTGCCGTTTTTATAATAGAAGTTTCTGTAGTTACCACTTGTAGCCATGGCGATGTCGGTAATATCAAGTACATCCTGTATCTCCTGGCTTGTATTGGTAGAATCGTCAGTTGGCTTGTTGATACCGATATGCCAAGGCACTTGTTTCTCGCTAACACCGTTTACTACGATTTCTCCACCAATCTCAACCATAAAGTTGCTGATACCTTTCTTTTTCAGGAATCTGGCAACAATGTCGCTGCCATATCCTTTGGCGATAGCAGAACAGTCAAGCATAATCTTTGGATTTTGCTTGATGATGCGTCCCTTTTCCAGGGCTACTTTCTCATAACCTACCAGCGTTTTGATACTGTCTATCTTGGCTTTCGTAGGAGGTACCCCCTGCTTGAATCCAAAGCCCCAGAGGTTTACCATTGGGGCAACCGTGATATCAAAGGCTCCATCTGTTTCTTTTGAGATGCTTTCTGCCATGCGGAATACCTCGGTAAACATTTCGTCTACTTCGATATCTTTACCTTGGTTTACCTGTGTGATGACAGAGGTTTTGTTGAAGGGAGACAAGGATTGGTCCACCTTCTTGAGTTCTGTTTCTATCTCTTGCTGGTAGTTGGTATCACTCTGATAGGTGATGTGATAGATGGTGCCAAAGATAAAGCCGGTATCTTTCTGATAGGGCGTATTATGCTGCTGACGTATGATAACGATGGTACCAATGATAAGTATCAACAGAAATGGAATTTGCCAGATAAGTTTCTTTTTTTTCATTCTTTACACATTATGATGTCTTTAAATCTCTAGGGTTACATTGAATGTTCCGCCAAGGCGTGAACCTCCCTGCTTACCGTAGCCTGGCACATACCAGGTGTTGCCTAATTCTCCATCGTTCTTGAAGAGGCGGCGTTTGTATCTGAAACTCCAGCCCATACGGACTGGCCCCCAGATTTTAGCATCTATACCTATCACGCCTTCCAGCCAATGATAGTTACAGGAAATACCATTTCCGCCATAGGGCGTTTCACCGCCCCATACTGGGTCTGTAACGGGTGGAGCGCTCAGGTCATATTCATAATAGGTGCAGGCATAACGGAAACCGCCAAACAGACGGTAGTCGTCGTGTTTGTTCTTCAGAAGATTCCAGTCTACACCTAATCTGAAATAGGGAGCGCTGGTCTTGTAGGTGATTTGGGTTGCCTCATCGCTGGCATCTGCCTTTCCATAACCCAATTCGAAAACAGGATAATACTTGTCTTTCAGATTGATACGGAGAGATGCTTCATACTGGCCATAGTCGCTAACCATCAACTGTACGGGACCTATCAGGTCAACCCCTACAGCCATGCCTCTAAAAAAAGGTATGGTATCTGGCTGCTGCTCTATGATCTTCTTCTTGCTTTGGGCCTGACATGGGAGAACAGCAAATAAGGATAGCATACTAGTTGCGATTGCCAAAATATATGTAGAAATGTGCTTTGGATGCATCATAATTTACCTCTTTTTGATTGATGACTATTGAGTCGATATAATTGTGAGTAGTCTTTACATCGGTTATCGTATGGAAGAACGATGGACTGCAGTCTACCGACTCAAAATGAGAGCGGTTTTCCTTTGATACAGTCACGGTGTCCTTGAATACTTGCTTCGATAGGGTATGTATCTCGAAAAACAATACGTCTTCATTCTGGCTGTAACTCATAGGCAGACTGAAACTGTCTACTTTTACATCCTTATTAATCAGCACGCTATCTGTTCCTTCTATCTTTTTCGTAGAAATTGTTAGCGTGTCTTTTAGCGTTTTATTGTCGCCCATCAACTTGTATTTGGTATATACAGTATTGTTGAGTGGGCAGTCGAGAGATGTACATCCCATCATGGCTAGAACCATGAAAACGACGAAAGGTATTATTTTCCGCATCTTATTTCTTTTTCTATTTGATAATCGTTACGGTTTGGGTTCTGGCGGCTGATAAGGTCGCCCAGGAATCCGGCAAGGAACAACTGACTACCCAAAACCATCGCTACAAGAGCAATGAAGAAGTAAGGTGAATCGGTAATGAGATGTCCGTAGATACCGTTGTGCAGATCGATGGCCTTGTCTATGCCTAAGCCGATGAGCGATAGGAAGGCAATGAAGAATACAACGCTGCCCAGGAATCCGAATACGTGCATTGGCTTTTTGCCAAAATTGCTCAGGAACCAGAGAGTCATCAGGTCAAGATAACCATTTACAAAGCGGTTCCAACCCATGAACTTTGATTTGCCGAACTTTCTTGCCTGATGATGAACAGGTTTTTCGCCAATTCTGGCAAAGCCTGCATTCTTGGCTAGATATGGAATATAGCGATGCATCTCACCATATACCTCGATATTCTTAACTACGTCGAGGCGATAAGCCTTCAGACCGCAGTTGAAGTCGTGCAGATTGTGTATGCCGCTTACTTTGCGTGCAGTAGCATTGAAGAGTTTGGTAGGGATGGTCTTGCTCAGAGGATCTCCTTCTTTACGGTTCTGTTTGTAACCGGACACGAGGTCATATCCCTCTTTCATAATCATCTGGTAGAGTCCCGGAATCTCATCTGGAGAATCCTGAAGATCGGCATCCATGGTGATGACAACATCGCCCTGCGCTTCTTTGAAACCACAGAAGAGTGCTGGGCTCTTTCCATAGTTTCTGCGGAATTTGATACCCTTTACTTGCTCATTCTTCTCGGCAAGTTCTTCAATGACGTTCCATGAACGGTCGGTAGAACCATCGTTCACAAAGATGACTTCATAAGTAAAATCGTTTGAGTCCATTACTCGCTTTATCCAGGCGAAGAGCTCTTGTAACGACTCTTCCTCATTAAAGAGAGGAATTATTACTGAAATATCCATTATCTTGTATTTATCTGTTTGTTTCTTATTTATTGTTATTTTGTATGCTGTTGTTTATTCTTCTTTACCATTACAGCAGCAATAATTGGGCTGAGTACTGCACCTGCTACCAGGTCGGTAATCATAAACATCGAAGCCCAGGCTATCGGTTTCATCATACAGACAGCATCAAGAAGGGCTTTAGATTCCTCTGCAGTTAACTGATACGCTTGTGCTACAATCTGATAGTTGGTTTGCAATTGGTTCAGGAATAGACCTGTATCCATAAAACGGAACCAAAGATATTGTACAAGGGTAAGCAGGATGGTTGCATTGAAGAATGTCTGGATGCAATAGTAGAAAGCGTGACGGAAAGAGATATGCCCGTCTCTTGCATAGTCACGGAATGCCTTCAGTCGCTTGCCCACAACAAATGGGGTTGCTATGATGAGAATGTTGGAAATTAATCCCAGCATCTGATATTGCGGGTTTACTGCCAGCATGGTACATGCGAAACTGACAATCCAGACAACTCCGAGGATGGCGCCGTCTTGCCGAGCGAATGCTTTGGTCTGTTTTATCTTTCCAGTGTCAATGATAATCGTTTTAACCTTATGCATTTGTTGGCTTGATTTCTTTTCTTCTTGATTCTCGTTATTTTCTGTATTCATTTTTTTTATTGTATTTCTACGGATGTGACATATCAATTTGCAAAAATACAACTTTTTTATTATATAAGGTGTAAAGGGTGATAATATTTATATATAATTAAAGATAGAACCTCGTAAAATTGAGGTTTCAGCTGTAATGTTGTGAAATATAATAAGTAAAAGGGTATATAAACAAAAAAAAGAATCCTCTAAAAGAAGATTCCTTTTTGAGCCTCTTGTCGGATTCGAACCAACGACCCCGAGATTACAAATCACGTGCTCTGGCCAACTGAGCTAAAGAGGCGGGTGGACAAGCGATTCATATCGCACCGCTACAACCAAGTACCCTTGCTATGTTCCCATCCTGGGGGATTCCGAGGGAGCTGGTCGTATGAGACTTGTCCGTCTCAATTTTTAAGCGGGTGCAAAGGTACGGTTTTTCTTTGAACCCGCCAAACGTTTTGCTAAAAAACTTTAGTTATTTAACGTTTGTTTGCTAAAAATCAACTACTGTAATGCCTGATCCACCAAATTGTACGTGTTCATCTGCATAATGGGTCACATTAGGCACACTACTCAGATATTGGCGAATGAGCTGTCTTAGGATACCATTTCCCTTTCCGTGAAGAATTCTGACTCGTGGCATTCCTACCAGGATAGCGTCATCGATGAAGTATTGTACCGCATTAAGTGCTTCGTCGCCTCGCATGCCGCGAACGTCCAGATCCTGGTGGAAGTTGGATTTATGTGAGTCAATGGTCTTTCTGGTTTCCTTACTGATACCGTATGAAGCCAGATTTTCCTTGCGCTCTTCCGTCTTGTCTGTATTTTCAATAGGGATTGTGGCAAGCTCCAGACGGTTCAGGCGCATCTTGGTTCTCATTCCTCCAAATACGGCAGTTGCTGTATCTCCAGTAATGTTTTCTATCTTTCCGACAGTAGTCAGTCCTTTGATGCGAACAGTATCACCAATCTGAATTTCACGTTTACTATCTGCTTGAGTCTTGTTCTGTGCATTCCTCAGTGCTGCTGCAGCCTTCTCCTGATTCTCTTTCTTTTCAGCCTGGCGCTTGGCATGGCGTTCTTTGCGTTGTTGGATCTGAGCTATCTTGCGGGCAATTTTGTCATCGGCCTCCTTAGAATCAATTTCTTGAACCTCTTGCTTGAAGGCATCAAGTTCCTGACGGATACGGCGGGTTTCTTCTTTTTCAGCCTGGCTTTCTTTGATTTCCCGGATGGCGTTCTCGATTCTCTTGTTACTTTCTTTTAAAAGTTCTGCAGCTTCTTCTTTTGCCTTTTTGAGAATTGCCTTTCTGCTTCGCTCAATATCCTCTATGTCGTTTTCGTACTTGGAGATTGTTTTCTCCATGTCTTTTTCACGCTGATGGATATTCTGTCGTTTGTTTTCCCAATATCGCTTGTCACGAACAATATCCTGCAGATACTTGTCGCTTTGTATGTATTCTGAACCAACGATATCTGATGCTTCTTTGATTACTTCTTCGGGTAATCCTATCTTTCTTGCAATTTCAATCGCAAAGGAAGAACCTGGTCTGCCGATAGCTAATTGGAAGAGGGCTTTCATCTCATGGCGGTCGTAGAGCATGGCGCCGTTAACCACTCCTTCATGGCTGTCGGCAAAATGCTTCAGGTTCTGATAGTGGGTGGTAATCACACCATAAGCTTGCTGCTTGCAGAACTTGTCGAGTACAGCTTCGGCGATAGCACCACCGATGCCTGGCTCTGTACCTGTACCAAACTCATCTATCAGAATGATGGTCTCGCCATTGGCTGCCTTCATCATATTCTTCATGTTCAGAAGATGAGATGAGTAGGTACTCAAGTCGTTCTCCAGACTCTGTTCGTCACCGATATCAATCATGATGTTCTGGAAAACACCTGTCTTTGAACGCTCACTTACAGGGATGCTCAAACCGCATTGCAGCATATACTGTAATAATCCGACGGTTTTCAGACAGACAGATTTGCCGCCTGCATTTGGACCGGAGATGATAAGAATGCGTTTGTCCTGTGTAAGCATGATATCCAACGGAACTACTTTCTCGTTTTTTTTCTGTAGAGATAGCTGCAATAATGGGTGTATCGCACGGGTCCAGTCTATGTGTGGATGGTTTTCTACCTCGGGTTCTATGGCTTTGAAGATATCTGCCAGTTTTTGCTTGGCTTGTATCAGGTCAATGATGGCAAGAAAGCGGTAACTGTCCAGAATTTCTTTGGAGTATGGGCGTACCTTGTTGGTGAAGTCGGTGAGGATGCGGATGATTTCCTTTCTCTCTTCTCCTTCCAGTTCGCGTACACGGTTGTTTGCCTCTACCACCTCGGTAGGTTCTATGAAGACAGTTTTACCTGTGGCACTCTCATCGTGTACGATACCTTTGATTTTGCGCTTCAGAGTAGGGATGACGGGAATAACCAGTCTGCCGTCACGCAGGGTTGGGGTTACGTCTTTTTCTACGATGCCTTCACTTTGTGCCGAGCGCAAAATACTATATAAGGTACGCGAGATGCTACCCTCTGTCTTTGCCAGTTCTCTGCGAATCTGAAGAAGTTCGGGGGTTGCATTGTCTCTTATCTTTCCGAATTTGTCAAGTATCTGGTCGATGCGCTGAATCAGTTGTGGAAAAGTAACTACATCCTGTGAAAGGCGATGTAGGGCTGGGTAGGGATACTTTTTCTCTCTTTTCCATCCGTCTTCCGGCTCGTCATCGTCATCGCTGTGATTCAGTATCTTTACCATATCGGCTATGGTAGACAGTGAGCGTCTCAAGTCAAACAGTTCGTCCTCTTCCAGGTGACTGTTTTCAACACGGATACGGAGGATGCTCTCCCTTACGTCATAGAAATATTGTAGGGGAAAGTCTTCTACTTCCTCCATCAGTCTGCGGAACTCACGTACTTGCATGAGCCATTCGTTAACTTGTTCTGCATCGCTACTGAATGCCATCTTGTCTACCTGTTCCTTGCCAAGTGGAGAGAGGCATCTTTCGCGTAACATCTTGCGGATTTCGTTGAATCCTATCTTGTTCTCAAAATTATCTGGATATATCATGGATGCAAAGGTAGTGTAAATCGAAGACAATACAAAATAAAAAAAGCATTTTTTTTTATTTTTATTGTTGAGATTCGACCTGTCTTATTAGAAAGTAGTGTATTTCCCTCTACCAAATGTTTGAACTGTTAAGCGTATTCTTGGTATTTCCGGGTGTAAGTTTCTGCTTAATTACGGCAAGATATTCCGTCCATTTTGCATCAGTTCTTCTGTTCCAGATGTCACCTAAGAATGCAGCTCCGCCAAAGTTCCATGCTCTCAATTGTGGAATATATTCAGGGGTGACACCTCCTAATGCGACTACTCGCTCATTGATGATTCCATTGATGCCTGCTTCCTCTAAGTCTTTGTTAGAGAAGAAATGCTTGTAGCCTTTCTTTGAAATACTGTCAAAGATTGGACTGAGGAAAACATATTGGCAGGCGGGTTTGAGAATCGCGCTCTTTTCGTCTTTGCTCCTGGGTGATATAGGCTGGAGAACTTGTTCTACTTCCTTAAAACTATGGCAGGATTGTGAGATGCTTCCTTGAAAGCCTTCTGGAATCTCGTGGTTTCTTCTGTTAAGGTGAATACCATGAAGATGAAATTCCTGACAAAGTTCGAAGTGGTCGTGTACTACGATCTTTTTATGCCATTTTTCGTCGATTTCCTGTATCAGTTGCTTACACTCCTCTATATTTGATTCTGGTTTGCGCAGATGTAGCAGGTCTATACCTGCTTTAAAGAGTTGGTTGATATAGGTTGATTCCTTCTCGATAAAATCGGGAAGAGTGATTACTATCCATTTCATATTCGTTGTGATTTTGTTTGTTTATATAAAGGTGTTGGCTGTTATTTGATAAACAGTGCTTTGGGTTCATAGAAGTGATTCACCGGACCATGCCCTTTTCCTATCTGCACATCTTTTCCTGCCAGAATGGCTCCGGAAAGATAGGTCTTTGCCATGGCGATGGCTGTATTCATATCCATTTCTCTTGCCAGATACGAAGTGATGGCTGAGGATAGGGTACAACCTGTACCATGGGTATTACGGGTGTTTATGCTAATGCCTCGATAACTGGTAATAGGCTTTCCGTCTTCGAAGAGGTAATCAATCTTTTCTGCTCCCTGGAAATGACCGCCTTTGATGAGTACATATTTACAGCCTAACTTACTGATGGCTAAAGATGCGTTCTGGATGTCTTCCTTATTCTGTATCTTCATTCCTGCCAGTATCTCTGCTTCCGGGATGTTAGGTGTTAACAGGGTAGCAAGTGGTAATAACTCCTGGATGAAGACGCTGAGTGCATCCTCCTGCATGAGTCTGCAACCACTGGTGGAAACCATCACTGGGTCTATGATAAGATGCTGATATTCTCCTTGGTATCTCTTCAGGGTTTCTGCGATTGCTTGGATGGTGGCACGGTCGTTCACCATACCTATTTTGATGGCATCGGGATGGATGTCCTCCATGACGGCTTCTATCTGTCCCTTTACGATTTCGGGGTTGATGTCTTGGATGGCATAAACTCCCAGGGTGTTCTGTACGGTAATGGCTGTAATGGCCGATGCTGCATATACGCCTAGTGCCGACATTGTCTTGATGTCAGCTTGTACACCGGCTCCTCCACAACTGTCTGAGCCGGCTATTGTCATTGCTGTATAATATTTCATAATTCCTATTAACTTCTTGCTTTTCCTCTAAAACTGTTTCTTATCAGGGCTGATTCACAGGTCTCACAGAGATGTTCTGTGGCTTGATGGTGTTTGAAGCCTTCTATCATGGCTTGGGTGCGGGGTGAAGCCAGAATTTCTTCTAGCGATTGTTTGAGCAGGTTCCCCAGTGCCACATCTCCGTTGTGGTCCAGGCAGCAGGGTACCAATGTGCCGTCAGCCAATATGCCTATCTGTTTGAGTAGGGCTTTACAGAAAACTTCTCTTTTTCCTTCTCTGATACCTGATTCCGGGTTTCCTCTTACCATTTCGTTTTCTTCGATATGGTTATCGAAATTGGGCCATTCGAATTTCCTATCAAACTCCAGATAGAGATTGTTGGCAAGTCTGTAACCATCAGGTCGTTCTTTCCAGGGCTTGGGAACAAATTTTTCGATGTGCTCCATCACTTCTTCATTTTCCCGGTCTTTTCCTCCTTGGTTCCAGAGTCTGAGAACTATGCAGGTTCCTTTTTCTGCGGCTTGGGTTGAAAAAGTCATCACCTCGTTCATGTAACTGGCGAGTTCTCCCTTGGCATTACTCTCGTGCGAGTGGAGTGAGAGCTGTATCTTGTGGGGAAGTGTATCAAGGAGGTCCATGGCTTTATGTAGCAGAGTGCCATTGGATGTAAGTACGGTTTTGAAACCTTTCTCTCTTGATATGCTGATAAACTCGGGTAGAAGGGGGTGTAGTAGGGGTTCGCCCATAATGTGGAAATATAGGAAGCAGACCTTCCCACGTATCTTGTCGGTGAGCAGGTCGAATTCCTCAGCACTCAACTGTCTTTTCTTTCTTGTATGTTTTGGACAGAAGTGGCAGTTGAGATTGCATGTATTGGTGATTTCTATGTAACAGCGATCTATCATTGTCTTGTCTTTTCTTGCATGTAGCTTACTTTCGAGCAAAGTTACATGTTTTCTTTGATATGACCAAATAATATAGCATAATTTTGCATTTGAAGTCTTCTTGTAATGGAGATGGTGAATGAATATGAAGGAAATATTCAGATATGAAAAATAAAAAAAAGCCTTCTGAAATTTCTTTCAGAAGGCTCTTGCGGAGAGAGAGGGATTCGAACCCCCGGTACCTCTCGGTACGACGGTTTTCAAGACCGTTGTAATCGACCACTCTACCATCTCTCCATTGTTTTAGTCTGGATGACTATAGCTTGGTTTTCTTAAGCGGTTGCAAAGGTACGACTAATTTCTGGTTCCACCAAATTTTTCGCCAACTTTTTTTCATTTTTCTTCAAAAAAATGCATTTTTAGGCCAAATAAGTGGTTAAAACGGCAAAAAACAGGGAGGTGGGGCTGAAATAGATAACAAAAAAGGGCTACCGCTGTAGCCCCAATCTTGATAACCTTAAATCTAATACTATGAAAAACACACCGCAAAAATACGAAATAAATCTATTCGTTATGTCAAAAGAATAGAAAATCTGTATTTTGAAAGGGCGTTTTAATCTTTTTTAAGCCTTAGAGGTAACCTTTCTGCTTGAACTCTTCCATCAGTGGCAAGGCTAAAATCTTGGCATCTGGATGTGGTGCACCGGTAGTACCTAATGCGCGGAGGTCGAAGAAATGCTTCCAGTCACTCACGAAAGCGGTATGAACCAGTTCTGTGTTGCAGTCCAATGGTAGGATAGCACGTGCTTCCTGTGGTTTGCAACCTGCCTCTATCAGTTTCATATAGGCATATTCGGCAGCCTGGTTGGCGAAAATCCAAGTTGTGAGCTTGTCCCATTCTGCTGTTCTTCCTTCTGCGATGTCAGCACACATATCTTCTATGCGGTAGTCGCTGGGATCTTGTGAACCATCGAAACCTTCTGTTTCTACCCATGTAGGCAGATTGATGGTAATTTCGTTATCAAACTTATTCTTCGAATAATTGCAGTAACGGGTACTCTGTTCTGCCATAGAGTTGGCGCGATGTCGGTTATATTCTCTAGTAATGGAAATCTGAGTCGTAAAATGAACGGTAATGCGGAGTTCGTGCTTACCTTCTTCATAGTTGCTGAGGTATTTCAAATCATCCATCGCCTTGTTTTCTGCCAATACACGGAGGTTGGTTGTAATATAGTCTTTGCCGTCTATGGTGTTTAGGCGTGAGAACTTGTTGTGGGTATAGAGTGGTAACTCTCCATGGTTGCATACCAGATACACGGTTCCATGCTCCAACATGGCAAAGTGTTCACTCTGCACCATACGCTCCACGAAAGGCTTGGCTGATTCCTCTGTGGTATTGTTCTCACTTTTATAACATACTCTCCCAGCTCTTTCTATCTGCTGGTAGATACCGAGCTCGCCTGGTTTCTGTAACCAGATTTCATACGATGGTCTTTGTATTTTCATTTCTTTTTGTTTTTTATTTTTGTCTGCAAAGGTACATTATTTTGTGCATACAGCAAAATAATTCATGGCTTTTTTCGTCCTATATATAATAAGGTGTAATAATTAGTAAATATGGAGATAAAACCAATAGCATATTTTCGTTCTCCCTTCAGTAGCAAGTTTGGCATTCCCAAACAGGCTGGATTGGTAGCAGGATTGGAAGGACAGATTGTTTTTGAACCCGAATTCCGCAACCCTGATGCGTTGCGCGGTATGGAGGGATTTGATTTCCTTTGGCTGATTTGGGAATTTTCTGCCAACAGGCATAAGGCGAATAGTCCGGTTGTCCGTCCTCCTGTATTGGGAGGCAATGAGAAGGTTGGGGTCTTTGCTACCCGAAGTCCTTTCCGCCCCAATAACATAGGTCTTTCATCTGTAAGAATCTCTCATATCGATTGGGAGACTCCTCGTGGTCCTGTCATTTATGTAAAAGGAGCTGATCTTATGGATATGACGCCTATTTTTGATATAAAGCCTTATGTTGTTTATGCCGATTCTCATCCTGATGCCAGGAGCGGTTTCGTCGACAACCGAAAATGGAAAAAACTGGATGTTGAGATTTCGGAAGAAGTGGAAAGGTATTTGCTTCTGCAGGGATTGGCTGCAGAAAAAATAGAGGTTTTGAAAGATGTACTTGCTCAGGATCCCCGTCCGCATTACCAGAAAAACCCTCATAAGGTATATGGAATGCCTTATGAGGGGCTTGATATTCATTTCACAGTTTGTGAACAAACGCTTACTGTTGTCAAGTAGACTTCTTGAATATTGAGCTGCAAACTTACTTTGCGAAACTTTCGAAACGTACGTTTTCTAACTGAATCTTGCAGGTTGCATCAATATTCTTGGCTTCCTTGGTGTAGAAGATATTGGAGTTTTTGATAGTGATATCGTGTACCATACCTTCTGCACCATGTGCTTCTATACCTGTTTCGCAACCTCGTACATAGATGTCGCTCATGTGGATGTCCTGAAAGTTTGGCAGGAATTCCTGTTTTACAGGAGCGGTCTGTTTCTTGGCACCTACGTGGTTATCAAAATAGGTGGTCTCGAAGGTTATGGCTGCATCCTTGATATCGGTCATATAAATATGGTCGATATAGATGTTTTCAGATGTTCCGCCTCTCTTCACGGCACTCTTAAAACGTAAACCGGTATCTGTTCCCTGGAAAGTATTGTTGCGAACTACAATATTCTTCATGCCGCCAGAGAACTCGCTGCCGATAACAAAACCTCCATGTGCATGGTATACGGTGTTGTCTTGAATGTTGATGTTTTCGCAAGGACCTGCTGCCACACCTGCTGCGCCGGCACCACCCTTCATACAGATTCCATCATCACCAGCATCTATCACATTGTTTACGATGAGTACATCCTTGCAGCTGGAGATATCAATCGCATCACCGTTCTGGGCATTCCATGGACATTTTACGGTGATTCCGTCGATAGTCACATTCTTGCATCGGGTAGGGATGATGTGAAACTTAGGACTGTTCAGAAGTGTAACACCCTGTACGAGTACATTTTCGCAACTGGTGAATCTGATCATGTGTGTTCGGGTTTTCTCCTGTGCGTCCATATTCTCTGCCACGTTAGGTTGATGTTTCAGATTGAATGGATACCAGATGTCACCTTTTTCATTAAGAGTTCCGCCCGTAGCCTGGAATTCTTTCCATTCTACATCGCTAACCTTGCTCCGCTTTACTGGTCGCCACCATTCGCCGTTTCCGTCAATAGTGCCCTCGCCTGTGATGGAGATGTTCTTTCTCTTGCTGGCATTGATGGCTGGAGTTGCACGGTTTTCTTTCTTTCCCGTAGTCTCGTCTATCTTGAAGTGATCATTCTTGTCTTCAGAAAGAACGATGATGGCATTCTTCTCCAGATGCAGGTCTATATTGTCCTTCAGGGAGATGAGACCTGTAAGATAGATACCTGCAGGCACATTAAGATGACCGCCACCCATTTTGTTCAGTTTACTGATGGCTTTGGCGAATGCCTGGGTATTCATGGTGAGTCCGTCACCATTACCGCCACATTCCAAGATGCTGACATGATTGGCTGGGATGCTAGGCAATGTAGGTTGCTGCATCTGAACAGGTAAGTTCTGATAATACTTACTGTAATCTTTGGCATTGGCTGTCACAAATGAGAAACAGACCAATAAAGCTATTAAAATCTTCTTCATAAGCTTTTTAAGTTTAGTTTGTTTGTTTATAATTACTATCCTTCATCTTTTTTGTAATATCTGTTACCTTGAGGTATGGATATTAAAAAAAGGCGACCCTAACCGCAGTTAGTAATCGCCTTTTATGAAAGGAGGAGTGGTACCACCAGGAATCGAACCGGGGACACAAGGATTTTCAGTCCTTTGCTCTACCAACTGAGCTATGGCACCATTTTGCTTTTGCGGTTGCAAAGGTACAATAAAAATTTTAATTGAGCAAGAGAAAACGAAATATTTTCTCTTGCTTAATGTTTATTAACTAAATACCGCGTTGTTTGAAATTAATCTTTCAGCGGATTCCAACCTTGTGCTTTCAGTTCAAATTCCTGTCCATCTCTGGTAATGAGGAACTTGCCCAGATTTTCTTTGGTGATGTAGCCAATCTGCCTTACACCCTCCATTGACTCAATCTTCTCGTGGTCACCGATAGGTACGGTAAAGAGAAGTTCGTAATCTTCGCCGCCGTTCATGGCGCAGGTGGTAAGATTCATGTTGAATTCTTCTGCCTGCACGGCTGTCTGGTAGTCGATAGGTATGTTCTTCTCATATACTCTGCATCCACAATGACTCTGTTCGCAGATGTGCATCAGTTCACTGCTCAGACCATCGCTTACATCCATCATGGCTGTAGGACGGATACCAGCCTCTCGCAGTTGAGCAATTACATCACCACGAGCTTCTGGTTGTAGCTGTCTTTCCAAGAGATATTCCTTACCGGCGAAATCTGGCTGGAAGTTACGCATATTCTCTAAGTCTTTGTTCAGGAGCGCCAGTTTCTCGTTGTCTCCGTTTGCCTTAGCTTCTGCCATCTTCTTTCGGATATCTTCTATCTGTCCGTAGTATACGGCCTTTTCGCGTTCCAGCAGCTGCAGGCCCATATAGGCGCCGCCCAAGTCACCCGATACACAAATAAGGTCTGTTTCCTTGGCTCCGTTGCGGTATACGATTTCTTCTTTTGCCGCTTCACCAATACAAGTGATGCTGATAGCAAGACCTGTGAGCGAAGATGTGGTGTCACCGCCCACGATATCTACACCCCATTTGTCGCATGCCATTCGTAAACCTTTATAGAATTCATCTATGTCTTCTACTTTGAATCGCTTGCTCAATGCGATGCTTACTACCATCTGTCGTGGTGTACCATTCATGGCGAAGATATCACTGATGTTTACCATAGCACTCTTGTAACCCAAGTGAGCCATATCGATATAGGTAAGGTCGAAATGCACGCCCTCCATCAGCATGTCAGTAGTTATGAGCACCTCCTTGTCGGGATAATGCATCACGGCACAATCGTCGCCTACACCATAAACGGTAGACTCGTTTTTCTTTTCATAACCTTTTGTGAGACGGTCAATAAGACCGAACTCACCCAACTTTGAGATATCCAAAATAATTAATAGTTTATAATTTATAATTAAGATCTGCGAATAATTTCTCGCATAATCTCTGTCATCTTAGGCTGTGCAGCATTTGCTGCAACCTGAACCTCCTCATGACTGACCTCTACTGGTACATCGAAACCTCCAAGGTCGGTGATGATACTGATTCCGAAAACCTTGATTCCGCAATGGCGGGCAACAATCACCTCTGGTACGGTACTCATACCTACGGCGTCACCACCCAATACACGATACATGCGATACTCTGCCGGTGTTTCGAAAGTAGGTCCCTGAACGCCAACATATACACCATGCTTTGCATCAATTCCCTTCTCCTTAGCGATATCGTCGGCAAGGTCGCGGAGTTTCTTGTCGTATGCTTCGTGCATGTCAGGGAAACGCGGACCGGTAGGGAAGTTCTTGCCACGCAATGGATGCTCTGGGAAGAAGTTGATGTGATCATCGATAATCATCAGGTCGCCAATCTGGAATTCCGGATTCATACCGCCCGAAGCGTTGCTAACAAAGAGGGTTTCAATGCCCAACTCGTACATCACACGTTCTGGGAAGGTTACAGCCTTCATGTCATATCCCTCATAGTAATGGAATCTTCCTTCCATTGCCATGATGTCTTTACCTCCCAACTTACCGAAAATCAGTTTGCCGGCATGACCTTGAACGGTTGATACTGGGAAATTTGGTATTTCACTATATGGGAATTCGTAACTGTCAGTTATTTCTGAAGCTAATTGTCCGAGACCGGTTCCCAATATGATTGCTGTCTTCGGACTTGTTGTCATCCTTTCTTTTAGCCAGGATGCTGTTTCTTGAATTTTTTCGTACATAGCTAATGATTTTGTCGTTAAAATTATCTTGCTGTTCCTGCATGAAACTTACCTTAATAGGCAGTTCGTATATGCTTTTTTTAACCGTTTCATAGAGACCCTCCGTCTCCTTCAGTCTCACGGCATCCTTCTCTGTCGTGATAATCAGACGGGGTTCAGGCATCTGTTCAAACGTCTCGTTGATGCGTGTGATGTCCTTGCTCTTGAAGCGATGGTGATCACCGAAACTCAGCGACTGCATACTCTTGACCATCGGCTTCAGGTCGTGTTCCATCTGCTTAGGCGATGCAATGCCAGTAACCAGCAGTACATGATAGTCCTTCAATTTTTCCTGTGATATCTGCTGGTCTTCGAATACGCCCTTTGGTGTATCATAGTTAATGCAGGTGAAGTAGAGCTTCTGGAAAGGGTAGAGGTCCATGGCCTTGGTGAGTACACGGAATTCCATAGGCTTCAGGTCCTTTGGACATTTGGTGATAATCACAATGTCGGCACGGTTCTTGCCGCTCAGAGGTTCTCTCAGTCTTCCCGCCGGCAACATCTTGTCATAGATAATCAGTCGGTGATAATCTACCAGCAGGATGTTGATGCCTGGCTTTACATAGCGATGCTGGAAGGCATCATCCAGTAATACTACGTCCACATCCTTGGTTGGCTCTTCGTTCTGCAACTTTTCGATTCCTCTTACGCGTTTGGCGTCTACAGCTACATAGATGTCGTCAAACTTGCTGTGCATCTGGAATGGTTCATCGCCAATTTCGGACATTGTCGTATTCTTGTCTGCCAGCACATAGCCACTGGTCTTCCTCTTGTAGCCACGTGACAGCACGGCTATCTTTACCTTGTCATGTAACAAGCGTATCAGATATTCCACATGGGGAGTCTTGCCCGATCCGCCTACTGTAATATTGCCTACAGAGATAATCGGGATTGAGAATGATTGACTCTTTTTCAGTCCAATATCGAAGAGCCAATTGCGAAATCTGACTATGCTGCCATAAATCCAACTTAGTGGTAGCAGCCAGTCGTTGATCTTGATAAGATCGCCTTCTGTTCTCATGTCTGTTTCCTTTCTCTTAATTCGTTATGCTTATATATAAGGTACGCATACCTTATTATAAATATTATTGAATGTTCAATACATAAGGAAGTGCTGCCTGTATAGGCTCTTTTTCCTTCATATTGCGTATCATGATGAATGGTTGGTATAGGTCCCCCAAAGCCAGACGCAACTGTTCGTCGAGGTAGGTTCCCTTATTTCCACCCGCCATATCCATTAACTGTTCCATCCATCCTGCCAATGCCGGATATTCTACAGCTTGATAACTGCTGAGATGAGCCAGCTCTGCAGCCTTGTCGATGGCATCGCTCAGTCCGCCGAATCCGTCAATCAACTTGATGTTCTTGGCGTCAGTTCCTAGCCAAACTCTTCCTTGAGCTATTTTTTCAACCTGTTCTGTGCTCATCTTTCTTCCTTCAGCTACACGTTTGCGGAAGAGGTTGTATCCACGATTCACATAGTTTTGCATGGTGGTAATCTCTTCTGCACTCCATGGGCGTGACATACCTGCCGAGGCATAGGCACTATTGCGGTTGGTTTTTACCTCATCATACTTGAAACCCAACTTTTTTGTCATCAGATCACTGAAGTCTGGAAGAGCTCCAAAGATACCGATGCTGCCGGTCAATGTTGTAGGTTGTGCCATTATATATTGGGCACCCATACTCATGTAATAAGCACCCGAGGCAGCCATACCACCCATAGAAACTACTACCGGCTTCTTTTTGTTCAACTCTTTGACCGCTCTCCATATCTGTTCTGAAGCGTAGGCATCGCCACCACCCGAATTGATGCGCAGAACTACAGCCTTCACCTGACTGTTGTCGGCGAGTTCCTGTAAGTCCTTAATCACCTTGGTGCTTACAATCTGCTGCTCAGAGCCATAGATGCTAGGAGTCTCCATTCTTACGATGGAACCCTGGCAGTAGTAGACGGCAATTTCTTCTCCCATCAGGTTCGAGTCGTCTATTGCCATATCAACGTCGTTATAGTCTACCTGGTTGATGGTTTCGTCTGCCTTCAGACCTAACTGTCTCTTTACCACGTCTCTGATTTCGTCATAATAGCAGAATCCGTCTACCATCTTACGTGATTTCAGCAGTTGGGCATCATCAAAGACCATTAATCCGTCGGCATAGCGGTTCAGCGAATCCTTACTGATGTTTCTGCTCTTGCTCACATCTGCCAGCATCTGTTGCCAGAGTCCGCCTATATACCGTGAAACCTGCTCTCTGTTTGCATCAGACATCTTGTCTTCTGTATACGTTTCGGTATAACTCTTGTATTTACCTACCTTCACTACCGTAAAGTGTACGCCAAACTTAGCTGCCACATCTTTGATATATTGTGGTTGTGATGCAATACCATGCCAGTCAACATTGCCTTCAGGGTTTACGTATACCTTGTTGGCAACTGAAGCCAGATAATATCCACCCTGTGAGAGTGCATCACCGTATGCGATAATCCATTTGCCGCTCTTCTTGAAGTCGGCAAGTGCATTTCTGATTTCCTGCAAAGTGGCATAGTCGGATTCTAGGATACCTGTCTCCAAATAGATACCTTTCACCTTTTCCTCATCCTTAGCCTTGCGGATAGAAGAAAGAATCTTGTTCATGCCGAGGTTGTTGAACTGCTCGCCCGTCAGTTCGCCGAGCCAGTTGTCTTCCGAACGGTCTTCAATCTGCCCCTGTAGTTTCAGTACCATTACAGCATTGTCCTTCAATGTCGGTTTGCTGTTACTCGATGCGATCATTCCGATGATACAGATGAATCCCAGGATGGTCATGATAAGTCCGAAAGCAAACAGTCCTACGATCGTGGCTGCCACATTTTTGAAAAAATCCTTCATAATTCTATGTTAATATTATATGTGAGACTGCAAAATAAATGCTGGCTGCAGCAAAGAGATATTGTACTCTGACTGCTAAGTGCAGCAATTTTTCTGCAAATATAGTAAAAAAGAATCAATAATCAAAGCGATTGGAACAAAAACACCAAAAAAAGAAGAAAAAATAACATAGGGTTAACGAAAAAATGCCTATCTTTGCAAAACTGAATAAAGATATAAACAACATAACAAAAAGAAAAATGAAAAAGACAATGATTTCTTTTCTTCTGATGCTGACAGCAATATCAGCATCAGCGCAATCCACAGCTCGCAAGTTCGTATTGAAGAACAGCAGCGATGGACAGAGTGAACTTACCTGTTATCTTCCTAAGAATCCTTCAGGAAGAGCCGTAGTAGATTGTCCTGGAGGTGGCTATTCCCATCTTGCGATGGATCATGAGGGGCATCAGTGGGCCGAGTATTTCAATAAACAGGGTATCGCCTTCTTTGTTCTGAAATACAGAATGCCTTATGGAAATCGTAATATTCCGTTGAGTGATGCTTATCAGGCGATGCGTACCGTCCGTGATAGTTCTGTCGTATGGAAAATAAACAAGCAAGATGTCGGAATTATGGGATTTTCTGCCGGCGGTCATTTGGCTTCTTCCGTAAGTACCCATGCAGAGGCGGCTGTACGACCTGATTTCTCTATTCTTTTCTATCCTGTGATTTCCATGGATGAGCGTATCTCTCATAAGGGATCATGCGTGAATTTCTTGGGTGAAGAGCGTAATACCAATAAAAAACTGGTCGAAGAGTGGTCTAATGATAAGGCTGTGCGTCCGGGCGCTACCCCTCGTGCCATCATCCTAATGTCGTTTGATGATAAGGTTGTTCCTCCTGTAACCAATGGTGTAGCCTATTATTCTGCCATGAGTAAGGCGGGTAATGAGTGTACCATGCATATCTATCCGACTGCAGGACATGGATGGGGATTCCGCGATGCTGCCCATGGTTTCCCATATCACGACCAGATGTTGAATGACCTTACCTGTTGGCTCAACAGGCTTCCGTCTAATAAGTAATGAGTACAGAGTATTCCTATATACCTAAAAAGAGGGTGTGTCATAAGTTAATGATACACCCTCTTCTTGTTGTTGGAAAAGCTAGAATATGTTCTTGGAAGAGATAGGATATGCTCTTGGAAGAGATAGGATATGTTGTTGAGACAGTTAGTATCTCCGGTCGCACAACAGCTGTTGTGCGCTTGCATAACAGCTGATATGCGCATGCACAACAGGTGATGTGCGTGCGGTGACCAACTGTTGTGCGCCAACTGTTATTCAAACTTATGACACATCCTCTTTTTCTTTTTATAATCTCTTAATAAGCATTCTTGTCAGGACAGATGATGCTCTTGGCTGTCATGAAGATAATCTTGATATCGAGCCAGAACGACCAGTTCTCAATATACCAGATATCGCGGCGGATACGTTCCTCCATCTGCCAGAGTTCCTTTGTCTCACCACGGTAACCTGTAACCTGAGCCCAACCTGTGATGCCCGGTTTGGAAAAGTGGCGAACCATATATTTGTCAATCAGACTTCCATATACCTCGGTATGGTGCAGCATGTGAGGACGAGGTCCTACGATACTCATATCACCCTTCAGAACATTGATAAACTGAGGGAACTCATCTATGTTGGTCTTTCTCATAAAGTTGCCGAAAGCAAACTTGCGAGGGTCGTTCTTGGTAGCCTGTGCTTTGTCGGCATCCTTGTTTACATGCATGGAACGGAACTTCAGACAATAGAACGTATCACCGTTCAGACCAGTTCTTGCCTGTTTGAAGAAAATAGGTCCCGGACTCTGAATCTTGATGATAAGGGCGATGATAGGGATGAATGGCAAGACGCACAGACATGCGAATCCGCTCACCACGATGTCGAAACTGCGTTTGATGAAACGGTTTGAAATACTTGACAGCGGTTCTATATGGTTTGAATATACTGTTCTGCCCATGAAATTTTGAGCGTCAAGATGTAACTTGTACTCACCGAATACACGTGGCAGATAGTAGAAGTGTATCACATTCTTATCACAGAAGTGCATAATGTTGATAATCTCCGGAGATTTGTGTGACAGGCAGCAGAATGCCTCGTCAATGTTGGAAGGCGCACCGTTGATAGTATCATTCATGGTAGAAGAGATGATTTCCTGGAGCTGTTTCATAGTTCCAATTCTCTTCAGGCCTTCTGGAGCTTTTGTAATATCTTCATCAGCATAATATCCTTTTACGATATAACCGGCAGAAGGATCCTCTGTCATCGTCTTGTACATCTCGCTCACGGCAGGGTCGTTACCTATAAAGACAACTGTGCGTGAGTTGCGGCCTTTTGAACGGAAGTATTTCAGTATGTTAAGTTCTAAGAGTCTGCTTATGATGAGTGACAGATAGAATGTAATACCGAAGATTATATAAAAGGAGAACATCTTATCATCATGACTGAGAAGTCTCACAAAAATAAAGAAACTCAAAGTCATAGTTCCTGCCAGGCATAAGGTTCGTTTTAAAACTTGTAAGAAACCGATTTTTCTAACATGTATGATAGTGGAATAGAAGTATTCGCCTAAGAACAATGCTACGTTGGCAACGAAAAAAGTAATCTTCGTTGCTGAGTCGAAATAGTCTGGTGTTAATTCTGGACCATATTTAGCATAGGCCAGCAATACGATGTTTAAGATAATGAAATCGGTACACGTAACCAATCTCTTTATCGTTTCGTTTCCTTTGTAGTTCTTGTTTATCATTTGTATATTCTTATAAAATACTCCTAATTATGTTTGATATCTCCTTTTCAGGAGGTATGTTTAAGTTCTTTTTCGGTCGCAAAGTTAATAATAATTGTTGAAAATCGGAAATAAATTGGCAAAAAAATATCTAAATGGACCAACTTGAACCAATTTGAACCAATTTTCTAGTCCTGCCCTCTTTCAAAATGACGATTTTTGTGCTCGTACTTTTCTTTCATGTTCTTGCAAAATTGTCAGTGACTTTGCAGATTTTCATCGATTTGCTTGGTGGTTTCAAAGGAAAAGCGTACTTTTGCAAACGGATTTCACGGATAGGTGTGAATTTTAAATATGATTAATAAACTATTTAGATAACAAAAGGTATGCAATTGATTCTATTATCGGGTGGTTCAGGTAAAAGACTTTGGCCACTAAGCAATAATGCTAGAAGCAAACAGTTCCTGCCATTGCTCGAGAAGGAGAATGGGGAGATGGAAAGTATGGTACAACGCGTGGTACGCCAGGCGCAGGAGGCGAATCTGACCAACGATATAACACTGGCTACCAACGCCAGTCAGCTGGATATTATCCAAAACCAGTTGGGAGAGCGTGTTTCTGTGGTTACCGAACCAGAGAGACGTGATACCTTCCCTGCCATTGCTCTGGCTGCAAGTTATCTGAAACTGAAGAAGGAATGCGAGGACGATGAGGTTGTGGTTATCATGCCTTGTGATCCTTATACTGAACTGGAGTATTTCCATACCATCGCCCGTATGGTAGATTGTGTGGAGAAAAATGTAGCAGATCTCGTGCTGATGGGTATCAAACCTACTTATCCTAGTGCAAAGTATGGATATGTGGTGCCTTTCCCAGAAGAAAAGGAGTATCAGATGGTGAAGAGATTTACAGAGAAGCCAGATGTGCCTACTGCAGAGAAACTCCTGGAAGAGGGGGCTTACTGGAATGGTGGTGTCTTCGCCTTCCGCTTAGGCTATATGATGCAGATTGTACGAAAGTATATGCGGAGTGAAAGCTTTGAAGATACTCGTGCAAGATACGGCGAATTCCCAAAGATTTCCTTTGACTATGAGGTGGCGGAAAAGGCAGAATCTGTAGCTGTAGTGCCGTTCAATGGGGAATGGAAGGACCTGGGTACCTGGAATACGCTGACTGATGAGTTACATCATTCTATTATCGGTAATGCGGTGATGGGAAGCCACTGCGAGAATACGCATGTCATCAACGAACTTCAGTTGCCTCTTTATGTGGATGGTCTGAAGGATGCGGTCGTCGCAGCGAGTCCTGATGGTATCTTCGTGTGCTCTAAGAAATATTCTGAGGATATAAAGAAGGCAGTAGAACATCTTACTCCGCGTCCGATGTATGAGGAGAGAAGATGGGGTACTTATCGCGTGATTGACGATTCGAAGTATGCTGACGGCAATCATTCACTCACCAAGAGTATTACCTTGAAGCCAGGCAAGAATATCAGCTACCAGCTTCATCATCATCGTTCGGAGGTGTGGACTTTCGTGGAAGGTGAGGGAATCTTTGTGCTTGATGGTGAGGAGAAACATGTGAAAGCGGGTGATACCGTGGTGATACCTCTGGAGCACTATCATGCCATCAAGGCGATTACACAGTTGACTTTCATCGAAGTTCAGAATGGTAATCCGCTGGTTGAGGAGGATATCGAAAGATTCGATTATCAATGGAAAATGAAATAACCACAAGAAATTGTGATATAGTGTCAGTATAAGAACGTGCCAAAGTGTCAGTGTGGATGCTTTGGCACGTTTTTCGTATACTGGCGGAAAGATGGGTAGCAATATCTGTCGACAAAATAAATGTATAACAATTAAATATTATAGAATCATGAACATTAAACCATTAGCAGACAGAGTGCTGGTACTTCCTGCACCAGCTGAAGAAAAAGTAGGTGGAATTATTATTCCTGATACAGCAAAAGAGAAACCACAGCGTGGTAAGGTTGTTGCTACAGGCAAGGGTACGAAAGACGAAGAGATGATTCTCAAAGAAGGTGATACTGTACTCTATGGTAAGTACGCTGGTACGGAACTCGAATTCGATGGCACTAAATATATCATGATGCGTCAGAGCGATGTGCTCGCTGTAGTGGAAGAGTAAGAATAAGTGAAGAGTGAAGAACGAAGAGTGAAGAATTCAGTTGCTTTGTTTTAACTCAATATTCAACATTTAACATTCAACATTAAAAAGATAAAAGAAAATGGCTAAAGATATTAAATATAATATGGATGCCCGCGACCTCTTGAAAAAGGGTGTTGATCAGTTGGCAAATGCAGTAAAGGTAACTCTCGGTCCTAAGGGCCGTAACGTGGTAATCGAAAAGAAGTTTGGTGCTCCTCAGATTACTAAGGATGGTGTTACCGTTGCTAAGGAAGTAGAGTTGGAAAATAAATTCGAGAACACTGGTGCTCAGCTCGTTAAAAGCGTAGCCAGCAAGACTGGTGATGATGCCGGTGATGGTACAACAACTGCTACTATCCTGACTCAGGCTATCGTAACAGAGGGTTTGAAGAACGTTACTGCAGGTGCTAACCCAATGGACTTGAAGCGTGGTATCGACAAGGCTGTGGCTGCAGTCGTTGCCTTCATCAAGGATCATGCTGAGCAGGTAGATGACAACTACGATAAGATTGAGCAGGTGGCTACAGTTTCTGCCAACAACGATGCAGAGATTGGTAAGCTCTTGGCTGACGCTATGCGTAAGGTTTCTAAGGATGGCGTCATCACTATCGAGGAGAGCAAGAGCCGTGATACAAACATCGGTGTAGTAGAGGGTATGCAGTTTGACCGTGGTTACCTGAGCGGTTACTTCATGACAGACGCTGACAAGATGGAGTGTGTAATGGATAACCCATACATCCTTCTTTATGATAAGAAGATTTCTAACTTGAAGGAGTTCTTGCCAATTCTCCAGCCTGCTGCTGAGAGTGGTCGTCCTTTGTTGGTTATCGCAGAGGATGTTGATTCTGAGGCTTTGACTACATTGGTAGTTAACCGTTTGCGTGGCGGTTTGAAGATTTGTGCTGTGAAGGCTCCAGGCTTCGGTGACCGTCGCAAGGCTATGTTGGAGGATATCGCTGTATTGACTGGCGGTGTTGTTATCTCTGAGGAGAAGGGCTTGAAGTTGGAGCAGGCTACTTTGGATATGCTGGGTTCAGCAGATAAGGTAACTGTTAACAAGGACAATACAACTATCGTTAATGGTCATGGCGAGAAGGCTAATATCCAGGATCGCGTAGCTCAGATTAAGAACGAGATAGAGAATACTAAGTCTTCATACGATAAGGAGAAACTTCAGGAGCGTCTGGCTAAGCTCGCCGGTGGTGTAGCTGTCCTCTATGTAGGTGCCAACTCTGAGGTTGAGATGAAGGAAAAGAAGGATCGTGTTGACGATGCTCTCTGCGCTACCCGTGCAGCTATCGAGGAAGGTATCGTTGCTGGTGGTGGTACTACTTATATCCGTGCTCTCGAGGCATTGAAGGATATGAAGGGTGATAACGCTGATGAGACAACAGGTATCCGCATCGTAGAGCGTGCTATCGAGGAGCCTTTGCGCCAGATTGTAGCCAATGCAGGTGGCGAGGGTTCTGTAGTTGTTAATAAGGTACGCGAGGGCGAGGGTGACTTTGGTTACAATGCCCGCAAGGATGTTTACGAGGATATGCGCAAGGCTGGTATCGTAGACCCTGCCAAGGTAGAGCGTGTAGCTTTGGAAAATGCAGCTTCTATTGCTGGTTTGTTCCTGACAACAGAGTGCGTATTGGTTGACAAGCCTGAGCCTGCACCTGCTGCTCCTGCTGCTGCGCCTGGAATGGGTGGAATGATGTAATCTAGTGAATGGCTTGCGCAAACAAAGCACATTCTAAGGGTGCGGGTTTGCAAAGTGAAAATATCAAATAGGGGTGATTCTCAGCGAATTACCCCTATTTTTTTGTTTTTTTAGTTATAAAGATGCAAAAAATAGCAAAATTATTTGGTTCGAATAATCTTTTTTTGTACCTTTGCATCGTAAATAAAAGAAAGTATCATCTGAAAGGATGACAAAGATATTTTTTTTGATTTGTTTTAGTAGATTAGTTTTTAAGTAGTTTGTTTTTGGAAATCGGTTGTCGTGAGACATCCGATTTTTTTTTGTTTTTATTTTGTTTTCTCGATATAATTGTGTAATTTTGCACCATATTAGAAATTTGATGGCATGAACAATATTGATTGGAAAAAAGCATTGGTCTTTCTGATTGTTATCGGAGGACTGATTTATATTACAAAAGCTGAGTTGAGGATGACGACTACAAACTCGTTCCTGACTACGCTAGGTATCTTATTGCTTCTCTTTATCGGAGATAACTTCGCACAGAAGATTGACGATGATCGGAAACGACGTAAACTGAATAATGATGGAAAAGCTGATTGAACTTTATAAAAAATGGGCGGGTGAAGAACCTGCTGATGTCATAAAGCTGGCAGGGCAGGGGAGTAATCGACAGTATTTCCGTATCATCAGGCAGGATGGTGATACAGTGATTGGTGTGATAGGAACCAGTCGTGACGAGGATCATGCCTTTATCTATCTGGCTCGGCATTTCCAGCTCAGGCAGTTGCCTGTTCCCCAGGTCCTGGCGGTGAGTGACGATGAACTTTGTTATCTTCAGACGGATCTTGGTGGTACTTCGCTTTTTGATGCAATCAGGGGCGGACGTGATGCTGGCGGACGTTATAATCAGAAAGAGAAGGAACTCCTGAAGAAAACCATTCGTGAGCTACCGAATATCCAGATTCGCGGAGCTAGAGGCTTGGACTGGCAAAACTGTTATCCTCAGCCAGAATTCGATGTTGACAGTGTTCTCTTTGATCTCAACTATTTCAAATACTGTTTTCTGAAGCCTACCGATTTGGATTTTCACGAATTGAAACTTGAAGCCAACTTCCGGCTTTTTGCCAAGGATCTGACATCAGAGCCGATGGATTGTTTTCTGTATCGTGATTTCCAGGCGCGCAATATCATGTTGGATGATAAGGGAAATCCATACTTTATCGATTTTCAGGGTGGCCGAAAGGGACCATTCTATTATGATCTGGCCTCATTCCTTTGGCAGGCATCTGCTAAGTATCCGTTCAAACTGCGCAGAGAACTGGTTTGGGAATACTACCAGTCTTTGAAACATTATACCGAGGTACCTACGGTGCGACATTTTGTAAACCGGTTGAGTCTTTTTGTGCTCTTCCGTACCTTGCAAGTGTTGGGTGCCTATGGATTCCGTGGTTATTTCGAGCGCAAGAAGCATTTCATTGACAGCATTCCGCCGGCTATCCAGAATTTACGCGATCTTCTGAAAATGGGAGACAAGGTATTCCCTTATCCTTATATGATGGATATGCTGAGAAGACTTACTGAGCTGCCGCAGTTCAAGGTGATAGAGAGCGTGGCGCTGAGTCGTGCAGATGGCTATAAGACTACCGACAACAATATCTATCGTGCGCATCCGCAGGACGGACCAGCCACCTATTCTAAATATGATGGTAAGGGACCGCTGGTAGTAAGAGTGTTTAGTTTTTCTTATCGCAAGGGAATTCCTGAAGATCCGTCTGGCAATGGCGGAGGTTATGTCTTCGACTGTAGAAGTACCCATAACCCTGGCAGATACGAGCCTTATAAAAAGCTGACGGGTCTGGATGAGCCTGTTATCCGATTTCTGGAGGATGATGGTGAGATATTGAAGTTCCTGGAACATGTCTATGCACTTGCCGACCATCATGTAAACCGCTACATGCAGCGTGGCTTTACCTCTCTGATGTTCTGTTTCGGATGCACCGGCGGGCAGCATCGCAGTGTGTATTCCGCCCAGCATCTTGCCGAACATATTCACCAGAAGTTTGGTGTAGAAGTGCATATTTGTCATCGTGAACAGCATATTGAACAGGTTTTACCTGCAAAACAATAGAAAATAGCGTGCAAATTTGGCTATCTCGCAAAAAGTTAGTAAATTTGCACGCACATTTTAAAATAGCTAATTAGCAATGATGCAAGCAATGATATTCGCAGCAGGTTTGGGCACTCGCCTTAAGCCACTTACCGACCGTATTCCGAAGGCTCTGGTAAGTGTCGGGGGAGAACCTTTGCTCAAACGTGTCATCTTTCAGTTGAAGGATGCCGGTTTCACTCGCATTGTAGTGAACGTGCATCATTTCTCCCAACAAATTATCGATTATCTCAGAGAGCATGACAACTTCGGTATGGACATCCGTATCAGTGATGAGAGTGAAAAGCTGCTCGAAACGGGTGGAGGTATCCGGAAGGCATGGCCGCTCTTCAACCAGTCAGAGCCTATTCTTATCCACAACGTGGATATTCTGAGTAATGTGGATCTGAAGAAGTTCTACCAGATGGAGAGTCAGGATATGATAGCCGCCCGTCTGATGGTGAGCGAACGCAAAACCAAGCGTTATCTCCTCTTTGATGACAGTATGCGGCTGGTGGGATGGACGAATATAGAAACGGGTGAAGTGAAGAGCCCTTATCCTAACCTCAATCCCAAAGATTATAAGATGTATGCCTTCTCTGGCATTCACATGGTAGCCCCATCACTCTTCCCGCTGATGGAGGATGAGCCGGACAAGTTCCCTATCATGGACTTCTATCTGAAGCATTGTGACAAGGTGCGTATAGAGGGATATGTTAAGAACGATCTCAAACTGATGGATGTGGGAAAGCAGGAGACGCTGAAAGAGGCGGAAGCATTTCTAAAATCGTTAGTAAATAGTTTATAGTTAATAGCGGCTATGCCGTATAGCAAGAGTGCTATAAACTATAAACTATAAATTGTAAACTGTAAATTAAAATTAGATATTATGCAACAGAAGATTATTATTTTGGATTTCGGTTCACAGACCACACAGCTGATTGGCCGTCGTGTTCGTGAGCTTGATACCTTCTGCGAGATTATGCCTTACAACAAGTTTCCAAAGGATGACCCATCTGTCATTGGTGTCATCTTGAGCGGTAGCCCATACTCCGTTCATGATCCGGAAGCTTTCAAGGTAGATTTGAGCCAGTTCATTGGCCGTATTCCTGTGCTCGGCATCTGCTACGGTGCTCAGTTCCTCTCTTACGCCCAGGGTGGTAAGGTGGAAGCTGCTGACAGCCGTGAGTATGGTCGTGCCAACTTGGAACATTTCGATGTTGAGAATCCTTTGTTCAAGGGCTTTGTTGAGAACTCGCAGGTGTGGATGAGTCATGGTGATACCATCACTGCTATCCCTGAGGATTATAAGTGCATCGCTTCTACTGCTAATGTGAAGTATGCTGCATATGCTTCAACCAAGCAGCCAGTTTGGGCTGTTCAGTTCCATCCAGAGGTATTCCACTCTTTGCAGGGTACACAGTTGCTGAAGAACTTCGTGGTTGATATCTGCGGTAGCAAGCAGGATTGGAGCGCTGACTCTTTTGTTGAGACTACTGTGGCTGAGTTGAAGGCGCAGTTGGGTGATGATAAGGTTATCCTTGGTCTTTCTGGTGGTGTTGACTCTAGTGTGGCTGCTGTTCTCTTGAACAAGGCTATCGGCAAGAACCTTACCTGTATCTTCGTAGATCATGGTATGTTGCGCAAGAATGAGTTCCGTGACGTGATGGAAGATTACAAGTGCTTGGGCTTGAATGTAATCGGTGTAGATGCATCAGAGAAGTTCTTTACCGACTTGGCTGGTGTTACCGATCCTGAGAAGAAGCGTAAGATTATCGGCCGCGACTTTGTTGAGGTGTTTAATGCTGAGGCTAAGAAGCAGACCGGTGCCAAGTGGTTGGCTCAGGGTACTATCTATCCAGACCGTATTGAGAGTTTGAATATTACAGGTAAGGTTATCAAGAGCCATCACAATGTAGGTGGTCTTCCTAAGGAGATGAACCTTCAGTTGTGTGAGCCTTTGAAGTGGTTGTTCAAGGATGAGGTTCGCCGTGTAGGTCGTTCTATGGGTATGCCAGAGCATCTGATTACCCGTCATCCATTCCCTGGTCCTGGTTTGGCAGTTCGAATCTTGGGCGATATCACTCCTGAGAAGGTACGTATCCTTCAGGATGCTGACGATATCTATATCCGTGGTTTGCGCGAGTATAAAGTGAAGTTGAGTGGTGAGGAAGCTCGCCGCGTCTTGGCTGCCGGTGTTCCTGCTGATATGCAGAATGGCGAGATAGAGGTATCTCTTTACGATCAGATTTGGCAGGCTGGTACCGTATTGCTCTCTACTGTCCGTTCAGTAGGCGTGATGGGCGATGAGCGTACCTATGAGCATCCGGTTGCTTTGCGTGCGGTAACAAGTACCGATGCAATGACTGCCGATTGGGCACATCTTCCTTATGATTTCATGGCTAAGGTAAGCAATGAGATTATTAATAAGGTGAAGGGTGTTAACCGTGTATGTTATGACATCTCTTCAAAACCACCTTCGACAATCGAGTGGGAGTAAACAGAATAAAAAAGTCGCCTCGAAAGGGCGACTTTTTTTGTTATTTCTGATTCTTCAGGAGATCACGTATTTCCATGAGAAGTTTTTCTTCGTTGCTTGGTTCCGGAGCCTTGGGAGTTTCAGCCGGTTTTTCCTCTTCTTTCTTTTTGGAAATCTTGTTCACCACCTTGATGAGCATGAAGATACAGAAGGCAACGATGAGGAAGTCGAAGCAGGTCTGGAGGAAGTTACCATAGTTGATGGTAGCCGCCTTCAGTTCCTCGCCCGCTACATTGACGGTAGGGAGAGTGAATTTGAGGTCAGCGAAATTCACGCCGCCAATCAGCCATCCAATAGGAGGCATGATGACATCATCTACAACGGAGCTCACGATTTTGCCAAAGGCACCACCGATGATAACACCGACAGCCATGTCGAGCACATTGCCGCGCATGGCGAATTCTTTGAATTCATTCAAAAATTTACTCATACTTTCGTTGTGAAAATTAAAACTATAGTTTGGTTATTCGTCATTTCCCCTTTTCTCATATATATAATAAGGTGTAGAAAGTGGAGACTTTTCTTTGCTTTTTGCAATATGGAGTTGTCAGTATGGCATGTGAAGAGTGAAAATAATGCCAATATTAAAGCTCTACTATTCTTTTTTAACTTATTTAATACTCATTCTGGTTGCAAAGTTAGAAAAAAATTAGTAACTTTGCGCTCGAAAAGAAGAAAAAATGCTCTAAGGCGTAAAATTTTGAATGTTTCAGCATCGGATGAACGCTTGAAAGCAGTAAAAAGGTAATTTTATTAAACTTTTAATTTAAATATTAAGAACAATGATTAAGATTGGTATTAACGGATTTGGCCGTATCGGTCGTTTCGTATTCCGTTCTACAGTTGAGGCTGAGAACGCAAAGGAAGTACAGGTAGTAGCTATCAATGACTTGTGCCCAGTAGATTACATGGCTTACATGTTGAAGTATGATACAATGCACGGTCAGTTCGACGGTACTATCGAGGCTGACGTTGAGAAGAACGAGTTGATCGTTAACGGTAACCACATCCGTGTTACTGCTGAGCGTGATCCAGAGAACTTGAAGTGGGATGAGGTTGGTGCTGAGTACGTAGTTGAGTCTACAGGTCTCTTCCTCGCTTATGACAAGGCTGAGAAGCACTTGAAGGCTGGTGCTAAGTACGTAGTACTTTCTGCTCCTTCTAAGGCTGACGCTAACGGTAACCAGGCTGATATGTTCGTTTGCGGTGTTAACACTGACAAGTACAATGGTCAGAAGATCGTTTCTAACGCTTCTTGTACAACAAACTGCTTGGCTCCTATCGCTAAGGTATTGAACGATAACTTCGGTATCGAGACAGGTTTGATGACAACTGTTCACTCTACAACTGCTACACAGAAGACTGTTGACGGTCCATCTATGAAGGACTGGCGTGGTGGCCGTGCAGCTGCTGGCAACATCATCCCTTCTTCTACAGGTGCTGCTAAGGCTGTAGGTAAGGTTATCCCTGAGTTGAACGGTAAGTTGACAGGTATCTCTATGCGTGTTCCTACTTTGGACGTATCTGTTGTTGACTTGACAGTTAACTTGAAGAAGGCTGCTTCTAAGGAGGCTATCTGCGCTGCTATGAAGGCTGCTTCTGAGGGTGAGTTGAAGGGTGTACTCGGTTACACAGAGGATGCTGTTGTTTCTTCTGACTTCTTGGGTTGCGCTTTGACATCTATCTTCGACGCTAACGCAGGTGTTTACTTGACAGACAACTTCGTTAAGGTTGTTTCTTGGTATGACAACGAGATTGGTTACTCACACAAGGTTGTTGAGTTGATCAAGATCATGAAGAAGCACAACGGTTAATTCGTTGCCTCTTAACGATTAAGTATATGGCCGTCCAGCATTTTTTCAATGCTGGACGGCTTTTTTGTTTTTATAAGTGAGATTTTCTTTTCATTTTATTTTGTTTTCTCAATAATTTCATTTAACTTTGCGGCATGAAATATTCGATGATAACCATATTGGGACCTACAGCGAGTGGCAAGACGAGTCTTGCGGCAGCTCTTGCAGCCAGGATCAGCAGCCTGGATGCTGATTTGTCGGGTATCCCTGCCAAGGGTGCTGAAATCATTAGTGCAGACAGTCGGCAAGTGTATCGCGGCATGGATATAGGTACGGGTAAGGATTTGGCTGACTATACCATTCATGGTAAGCAGATACCTTATCACCTGATTGATATCTGTGAGCCTGGTACGAAATATAATCTCTTTGAATATCAGCAGGATTTTTATGATGCTTATCAGGATATTCAGAAAAGAGGGGCATTCCCGATATTATGTGGAGGTACAGGACTCTATATTGAGTCGGTGCTGAAAGGTTATCATCTCTCACCTGTTCCGCAGAATCCTGAACTCCGTGAGTCGTTGGCTCATAAGAGTTTAGATGAACTTGCAGAAATGCTGAAAGAACTCAAGGCGAAAACAGGTTCTAATATGCACAATCGCACAGATGTAGATACGGCACAGCGTGCCATCCGGGCGATTGAGATAGAGAGCTATAATCTAGAGCATCCGATGCCGGAACGAGAACTCCCGCCGGTTGATTCGCTGATTATCGGTGTCAGTATTGACCGGGATTCAAGAAGAGAGAAAATTTCCCGAAGATTAAAACAGCGATTGGATGATGGAATGGTGGATGAAATCAAGGGATTGTTAGACCTTGGTATTCCAGCCGAAAATCTCATCTATTATGGTTTGGAATATAAGTTTATTACAGAATATGTGATAGGTAGGACATCATACGATGAGATGTATCGCGGTTTGGAAATTGCTATCCATCAGTTTGCTAAACGGCAGATGACGTGGTTCAGAGGTATGGAACGCAGAGGCTTTACCATTCATTGGGTAGATGCTTTGATGCCGATGGAAGAAAAGGTGGAGACTGTCTTGGGGCTGATGAGAAGCTAGGCTGCGGCCTGGAATCTGGCTAGGGCTGGCATCCGATGGAATCGGATGCAACGGTGGCTGGGCGGAAGTGATATTTTATACAACTTTCAAATTACAAAGAAGAGACAATGGTAAACGAGAATAAATGGGGGCTTCTTTATTGCCCTAGAGGAGGCTGGCGAAGTAACAAGCGCTGGGAAAAAATTGAGAAGGTGCTCAAGCAGCAGGGTGTGGATTACGACTTTGTGCAGAGCGAAAATCAGAAGAGTGTAGAGCGACTGATCAGAATGTTTATCAACAATGGCTATAAGACAATTATCATTGTAGGAGGAGATTCTGCTCTTAATGATGCCGTAAATTGCCTGATGCAGATAGATCAGAAAGAAAGAGACGAGGTGGCGCTGGGAGTGATTCCTAACGGACTGATGAACGACTTTGCCCACTTCTGGGGATTCAGCGACAGTGATATCGAGAAAACGGTAGCTTCGCTGAAGAAACGTCGTGTCAGAAAGATTGACCTCGGTTGTATCCGCTATGTGAACAAGAAGGGGGAGAAATGCCGTCGCTATTTTCTCAACTGTATCAATATCGGACTTATTGCTGCAATCATGAACCTGAGAAGAAAAACCCATCATATCTTCGGTTCACGTACCCTGTCGTTTCTCTGTTCCTTTATCCTGATGATTTTCCAGCGTCTCGACTATAAGATGTATGTGAAAATCAATTCGGATGTAATCAGACATAGGGTGATGACGATGTGTATAGGTAACGGAACAGGTTATGGACAGACACCGAATGCTGTGCCATACAATGGATTGCTCGATGTGTCAGTGGTATCTCATCCTAAGATGACCCAACTCTTTGAGGGTATCTATCTCTTTGTGAAAGGCAAGTTCCTGAATCATAAGAGTGTGCACCCTTACCGTACCCGAGAGATTGAAGTACTCGAGGCCCAGTATGCTCTGATAGGTATCGATGGCCGATTGATGAATACACCGGTAGGTCCATTCCAAATAACAGTAATTCAGGAGGTTATCAACTTTCTGATACCGGCATAACTTGTATTTCGGTATAAATAAAAAACATATAAAGAAAAAATAGCAGAACTTTATCCAAGTTCTGCTATTTTTATGATTTCTTCTTCCTGTAAGATTTTGATTTTTCTTCCTTCAGTCTTAATGAGTTCTTCTGCGGTAAAGGCTGAGAGCGTACGGATGGCATTGCTTGTTGTCATATTACAGAGGTTTGCCAAATCTTCACGACTCAAACGGATGTCAAGAGTTTTTCCGTCTTTTTCTACACCATAAGAGTCTTTCAGGAACATCAGTCCCTCGGCAAGTCGGGCTCTGATATGTTTTTGTGTGAGATTTACGGTACGGTCGTCCGATTTTCCTATCTCCACACTGAGATATTTGATAAAGAAGAAGCCTATGTTAAAACTTTTGGAGAGCAACTTCATAAGAACCGCCAATGGGAACTGGGCAATAACACAGTTTTCTAGCGACATGGCTGCCGTCTTGTATATCTCATCCGCAAAATAGGCTCTGAAGCCGAAGAATTCAATCGGTTTGATGACACGGATAATCTGGCTCTTGCCACCGATACCCTCTTTGTAAATCTTCACTTTTCCCGATATGAGACATAGAGCATGTTCAGGAGTGCCCTCGTTTTTATAGATGATTTCGTTCTTCTTATACTTCTTGATTTCGAGATGTTCTTTCAGTAATTCGAACTGGTCATCAGCGATGCCTCCCCATAGCTTAGCAATCAGCTTTGCTATATTTCCTTTATCGTATTTTCCTCTAGCTGCCATGTGTACAAATCTTTTAAACCGAAAACTATGTGCAAAAGTAATGCTTTTTCTTGAAATAATCAAGTATTTTAGTGTAAAAATATGTTTTATAACATAAAAAGGCATTTTTTTCTAAAAATGGCACACAAAAAACTTTGTTATACCACAAAAAAGTGTTACCTTTGAAAGCAATTAATATAGTCAACAAAAAATATAGAACCTTAATATAGATCTATGAGTTATCTAAAATTCGAAAAGGCCCTTATGACGAATCTTCAAGAATCGTTGCCTAAGGAGTTGTTGAGAACCAATCGGTCGGGTGCATATTCGTGCTCAACGATTGTAGACTGTAATACCCGCAAGTATCACGGATTACTTGTCGTTCCGGTTCCTGAACTGGACGATGACAATCACGTGCTCTTAAGTTCGCTGGATGTTACAGTAATTCAGCATGGCGCTGAGTTTAATCTCGGCTTGCACAAGTACCAGGGCAACAACTATAGTCCGATGGGCCACAAGTACATTCGTGAGTTTGATTGTGATAAAGTGCCAACTACCCTTTATCGCGTAGGTGGTGTTATCCTGAAAAAGGAAGTTGTATTCCAGCATTATGAGAATCGCATTCTGATTCGCTATACGCTGGTAGACGGCCATTCGGCTACAACCCTTCGCTTCCGTCCATTCCTGGCTTTCCGCAGTGTCCGTCAGTTTACTCATGAGAATGCTACCGCATCTCGTGATTATGCTGAGGTTGATCATGGCATCAAGACCTGTATGTATGCAGGTTATCCTGATCTCTACATGCAGTTCTCCAAGAAGAACGAGTTTAAATTCTGTCCAGACTGGTATCGTGGCGTGGAATATCCAAAGGAGCAGGAGAGAGGTTATGCTTCTAACGAAGACCTCTATGTTCCTGGCTATTTTGAAATGGATATCAAGAAAGGCGAAACTATTGTCTTTGCTGCTTCTACCTCAGAAATCAAGTCGGTAAGCCTGAAGAAACTCTTCGACAAAGAAGTGGATGAGCGTTCTCCTCGTGACAATTTCTTCCATTGTCTGGTCAATGCGGCACATCAGTTCCATCGTCGTGAAAAGAACGATGACCGCTATATCCTGGCTGGTTACCCTTGGTTTAAGTGTAGAGCCCGCGATACATTTATCGCTCTTCCTGGTCTCACCCTCTCTATCGAGGAGGATGACTACTTCGAACTGGTGATGAAGACTGCGATGAAAGGTTACTACGAGTTTATGGAAGGTAAACCGGTCAGTGTTCATATTGCCGAGATTGAACAGCCTGACGTACCATTGTGGGCTGTCTGGGCTTTGCAGCAGTATGCTAAGGAAACCAGCAAGGAAGAATGCTTCAAGAAGTATGGACAGTTTATCAAGGATGTCATCTCCTTTATCCAGGATAACAAGCATCCGAACCTGAAGCTCGAAGAGAACGGATTGCTTTATACTGATGGTAAGGATAAGGCTGTTACCTGGATGAACTCTACAGCCAATGGCAGACCAGTCGTTCCACGTACAGGCTATATCGTAGAGTTTAATGCGCTGTGGTATAATGCCTTGTGTTTCTGTGCTTCTCTTGCAGCAACAGTAGGTGAAGAAGACAGCCAGCAGCAACTTCTGGCTCAGGCTGAGAAAACCAAGCAGGCGTTCCTCGATACCTTCCTCAATGAATATGGCTATCTCTACGACTATGTAGACGGCAATATGATGGATTGGAGCGTTCGTCCGAACATGATATTTGCAGTGGCTTTCGATTATTCTCCATTGTCGCAAGACCAGAAGAAACAGGTACTTGATATCTGTACACGCGAACTCCTTACTCCTAAGGGATTGCGTTCACTCTCGCCAAAGAGCGGAGGATATAATCCTGTTTATGTAGGTCCACAGACCCAGCGCGACTATGCTTACCATCAGGGTACAGCGTGGCCATGGCTCGGTGGCTTCTATATGGAGGCAAGTCTGAAACTCTATAAGCGTACCCGCTTGAGCTTTATCGAGCGTCAGATGGTAGGTTATGAGGACGAAATGTCTTCACATTGTCTGGGTACCATCAGCGAACTCTTCGATGGAAACCCTCCATTCGCAGGTCGTGGCGCCATCTCTTTCGCCATGAATGTGGCTGAGATTCTGCGTGCGCTTGAGTTACTTGAAAAATATCAATATTAATAATAGGAGGACTGCTATATGAAAGTTTTAATGTTTGGATGGGAGTATCCTCCTCACGTATTTGGTGGTTTGGCAACTGCCAACTTTGGTATCTCCCAAGGACTTCATGCCCAGGGCGATGTTGATATCACATTGTGTCTGCCTCATCCTTTCGGTGATGAGGACCGCAGTGCTTGCAAGATTGTGGCAATGAACAGTGTGCCTATTGCCTGGCGCGATGTAAATCACGACTATGTGCAGCAGCGGGTAGGCAATATCATGAATCCGGATGACTATTTCCGTTACCGTGACCACATCTATGCCGATTTTAATTATATGCATGTAAATGACCTCGGCTGTATGGACTTTGCCGGTGGTTATCCATCTAATCTTCATGACGAGATTAACAACTATAGCATCATTGCCGGAGTTGTAGCCCGTTCAGAGGAATTTGATATTATCCATGCTCACGACTGGCTGACATTCCCTGCCGGTATTCATGCCAAGCGAGTGAGCGGCAAGCCATTGTGCATCCACGTTCATGCTACCGATTTCGACCGTAGCCGTGGAAAGGTGAACCCTACCGTTTACGCTATAGAGAAGGATGGTATGGATAATGCCGACTGCATCATGTGTGTATCCGAGTTGACCCGTCAGACGGTAATTCACCAGTATCATCAGGATCCACGCAAGTGTTTCGCCATGCACAATGCCGTATATCCATTAAAGCAGGAGTGGCAGGATATTCCACGCCCAAATCATAAGGGCAAGGAGAAGGTAGTAACCTTCCTGGGACGTCTTACCATGCAGAAAGGACCTGAATATTTCGTAGAGGCTGCCAACATGGTATTGCACCGTACACGCAATGTGCGTTTCTGTATGGCAGGTTCAGGCGATATGATGGATCAGATGATTTATCTCGCAGCTGAAAGAGGCATTGCCGACCGATTCCACTTCCCTGGCTTTATGCGCGGCAAACAGGTTTATGAGTGCCTGAAAGACAGTGATGTCTACGTGATGCCATCTGTGAGCGAGCCGTTCGGTATCTCACCTTTGGAAGCTATGCAGTGCGGCACACCAACTATTATCTCCAAGCAGAGTGGATGTGGAGAAATCCTTTCCAACTGTATTAAGGTAGACTACTGGGATATCCATGCCCTTGCCGATGCAATCTACAGCATCTGTCACAACGAGAGTCTCTTCGATTATCTCTCAGAGGAAGGCAAGAAAGAGGTTGACCAGATTACCTGGGAGAAAGTGGGAGCCCGCATCAAAGACCTGTACCTCAAGACCTTAGGGTGGAAGTAGTGGGCAATTAATAATTAAAAATTAATAATTAATAATTATGAAAACAATTTGTTTATATTTCGAGATACATCAGATTACCCATCTGAAACGCTACCGCTTCTTTGATATCGGTACCGACCATTACTATTATGATGACTACGAGAACGACCGTAGCATCAACGAGATTGCTGAGCGCTCTTATATGCCAGCCTTGAATGCCCTTCAGGAGATGATTGAAAAGAACGGCAAGTATTTCAAGGTTGCTTTCTCTCTTTCGGGAGTGGGTATGGAGCAGTTGGAACTTCATGCTCCTCAGGTATTGGAGAAACTGCAGCAGCTCAACAATACGGGGTGTGTAGAGTTCCTGGCTGAGCCTTACTCTCACGGACTTGCTTCTCTGGTTAATGAGGCAAGTTTCAAGGACGAGGTGATGCGCCAGTGCACCAAGATAGAGGAATATTTCGGAAAGAAGCCTACCGTATTGCGTAACTCTTCGCTCATCTACAGCGATGATATCGGTAACGATGTTGCCAACATGGGATTCATCGGTATGCTTACCGAGGGTGCCAAGCACGTGCTCGGCTGGAAGTCTCCTCACTATGTTTACCATTGCGCATTGAACCATAAATTGAAACTTCTGTTGCGTGATGTGAATCTGAGCGATGATATCTCTCTGCGCTTCAGCAACAGCGATTGGGATGGTTTTCCTCTCTTTGCAGACAACTATATGAACCAGATTGCTGCCTTCCCGGAGGAGGAGCAGGTTATCAATATTTTCATGGAACTTTCTGCTCTTGGTATTGCCCAGCCTCTGTCAAGCAATATCCTCGAGTTTATGAAGGCTTTGCCTCAGTGTGCAAAAGACCGTGGCATCACTTTCTCTACACCTAGTGAAATCTGCAAGAAGATCAAGTCGGTCGGTGAGGTGAATGTGCCCGATACCTTGAGTTGGGTAGACGAGGAGCGTGATGTAAGTTCGTGGTTGGGTAACCCGATGCAGCGTGAGGCTTTCAATAAGCTTTACAGTGTGGCAGACCGTGTACGTATCGCCAACGATCCACGTATTAATCAGGACTGGGATTACCTGCAGGCAAGCAACAACTTCCGCTTCATGACTACCAAGCCAAGCAATGTGGGTCTTGACAGGGGTATCTATTCAAGTCCTTTCGATGCTTTTACCAACTATATGAACATTCTTGGTGACTTCATCAACCGTGTGAACGACCTCTATCCTGCTGATGTTGATAACGATCAGCTGGAGGGCTTGCTTACTACCATCAAGAATCAGGATGAAGAGATAGAGATGAAGGACAAGGAGATTGTCCGTCTCCAGGCTAAGATAGAAAAGATAGAGAAGGAAGCAGAGAAACTGCGTGGTGAAAAGGCTACTAAGGCTCCTGCAAAGAAGACCGCAGCAAAGCCTGCAGCCAAGAAGGCTCCAGCTAAGAAGACAACAAAGGCTGAGCCTACAGAAGAAAAGAAAGATTAGATTTTAGATTACTCATAAAGATTAATCCCCCTCGCTGCATTGATTTGCAATGAGGGGGATTTTTTTGTATTTCAAACATTCTCTGAAATAACGCGTTAGCTGGAAAGCGTTATTTCTCGAAATGAATCCAGTCTACGTCGAAGAAGGCTGCATCGTTCTTCTTGGCTGTGCGGGTGTTGAAGAAACCGAGCTTGGCACCAATCCACTTGCCTTCACGCACAGTGAAAGGATTGCCTATCTTGTTGAATTTCTTACCATCCAGACTGTAGCTCCATTCAGCGATAGCCTGTATCTGGTTGGCGATGCCTTCGCTATGAACCTTCACGCGGAGCCATACATCCTGGGTAGCGATGCGGGAAGAAGGAATATCATCTACGGCATACTTCACGGTGTAAGGTTGAGGCTGCTTGCTGGTCTTGATGGCTACTTGCTTTACCACCTTCTCAGCCTTTCCCTTCTCAGCCTTCTCGCAGGTTACATATTGCAATACAACCCCCTCTTCCTTGGTATCAACAAACTTGAGTGCCGCATAGTCCATGCCTTGCATGATCATGCCGGCGCTTTCGCCCAATACCTTATTATTTTCCTTGTAAGCCTCGGTGCGGTTAGGTATGAACTTCACCTTGGCAGTAGCAGTAAAGTTCTCGGTAGGGAGTTTCTGGAGCAGGAGGTTTGGCAAATCATACAGGTTCTTTACATCTTCAGCCTGCTGCACACCATAGAGACGCAACTTGGAGTTCTTGGCATCACAGAAGTACCAGTACTGACTGTAAGGACCGTTCCACTGCCATTGCAGACCTAAATCTACGCTGTTGAAATCATCCGATTCCTTAGGCTGGAAGTTTCCGCTTGATGGCAGGTTTGGCTTCTTCCATTGCAGAACAGGGTCACCGCAGCCATCGCCATCCTTGTCGTCACCGATGACGAGCCAGTCGTTCACCCATTTGGCTGGTTGCAGATGAACCACACGACCATAAGCGTGCTTATCCTGGAAGTGGAGGAACCAGTCTTCGCCGTTCTGGGTATCTACCCAAGCACCCTGGTGAGGGCCGTTTACCTTCTTGTTCTTTCCCTGTGCCATACCCACATACTCCTCGTAAGGACCATATGGATTCTTGGAACGCAGTTCTACCTGCCAGCCATACTTCACGCCGCCCGCAGGGCTCATGATGTAATAGTAGCCGTTGCGCTTGTAGAACTTGGTTCCTTCGATGGTAGGCTGGTTTTCATGCCCATCATATACGATGCGTGAAGGACCGATAACCTTGGTGCCGTCTGGTGACATTGGAGCTACGAATAACACCGACTTGATACCGGCTCTGGAACCGGCGCATCCATGTGAAAGATAAGCCTTGCCGTCTTCATCCCAGAGAGGGCAGCAGTCGATAAGACCTTTTTCCTTCATCACCCAGGTGATAGGTTCCCAAGGACCGCGTGGATCTTGTGTCTTGGTCATGAAGAGACCCTGGTCTGGGTCGCCGCAATAGATGTAGAACCATCCGTCGTGATAGCGGATAGAGGGTGCCCATACATAGTTGCCATGCTGAACTTTCTTGCGCCAGTCCAAGTCTGTGCCCTGATACTCTGGCAATACAGGATAGTCATCGAGTAGGGCAGCGCCGATAATCTCCCAGTTCACCAGGTCGGTACTGTGCAGAATCTGCAAGCCTGGGAAACATTGGAAGGAAGAGGAGGTCATATAGTAGTCATTGCCCACACGGCATACGTCTGGGTCTGAGTAGTCGGCGTCAATAACCGGGTTGCGGTACATTCCGTTCTTCAGGTTCGGATTCCATGTCTTGGATACCGCTTTCTGGGCATTCACGCTCAGTGAAGAGAGCGGAGAACTCAATGCGATGGTGGCGAGAATGCACAGGAGTGAATGAGATTTTATTTTCATTGTTATCGATGTTTAAATGAATTATTTAGCTACGTATTTCTTGTTGTTGTAGATATAGATGCCTTTTTTGAGACCTTGCAGGTCTTCTGCCTTGGCATTGAACTTTACCATGCGACCGCTGAGGTCGTAAATGTTGTTATTGTTTACCTTGGCGGTTAAAACAACATTGTTGATACCTGAACTTGTTACCTTTACACCTTTCAGTGTGATAACCCAAGCGGCTTGTGCATTTTGTGGTGTGAAGGTAAGAACGCCAGTAGCAGGAGTGTCAAGTGTAATATCAAACTTTGTACTCGTATCCGTTTGGGTTAAACGGCTAGGGAATACGTATTTGTCTCTGGCAAAGGTTGTTCCGTTCAGCTCGCCGAGATAGCAGGTCTTGTTGTCTTCATTGGCATATCCTGCAAATGTAGCCGATGTAATGGTAATATTCTCAGGCAGGTTGATGGTAAACTGTATGCCCTTGCTATACTTGATGGTATTGTTTTTAGCTGTAGCGTAACCTTTGCTGCTCTCTATGCTGCAACCGTTATTGAACGTCCATGGAGATGGATCTGTGCTTGAAGAAGTGCTGGTTGATGCATCCAGAATATAGCTTACTTCTGTTGTCTCACCTGGATTGGGAGTGGGATTTGGATTTGTACCTGCCCCTGTAGCATCACACTGGTCGTCTACTGTAGAATCGTACTGGCGAATCCAGAGTTTGCCAGACTGGCATGTAATCTTAGAGTTGTTCTTGAATACGAGATTATCTACGAAGCGGATATCGATGCCCTTCTTGGCTGAAATCTGCACGTTGTCGAGAGTCACGTTCTTGATGTGGCTCTCAGGGCGGCCAATCAGGAAGATAGCGTTACCATCGCAAACATCTGTTGTCTTCACGTTCTGAAGCAGAATGCCGTTGTAGGTAGGGGTAGTACTATCAAGAGCTCTGGCATTTGCCTTGTCTACGGCAGGATCGCTGTTGTAGTTCTTGTCGTAGTAGCAATCGATAGAGAATGGGTTCTTCACCTTGGTCATGGTGAAGTTGGTGAACTTCCAGTCCTCCTCGCCACCGCCACGCAGTGTACCATTGCTGTTGATACCCGTCTTCATGCGGATACCGGCAGTTGTACCATTCATGGTGATGTTGTCGAACCATACATGCTTGATGTCTTTGGTGAAACTACCGATAGAAGCACCATGTCCTGTACCAAAGTCGCAGTTCCAAACATGGATATACTGTGCATTGTCATCGCAAACCACGTTATCATCACCTGTACTGATGTTGCAGTTATAGATGTTCATGTGGTGCCCCCAGATAGAGATGCCATCTGTGTTATGAGAAGGCTGTTCTGTCTTGGTTTCTGAAGATGGATTGTAGATGGTTACGTCATGGACGGTACCGTTGTTGGCACCATTGCTGTTGCTCAAGGTGATATTGACACCAGGACTATTTTGCACCTTGAGATTGCGAATCAGGAATCGGCTGCCTTTCTCGAAGCGGATCATGGCTCCAGGATTGAAAGTCTCCTTGTTGTCGCGAGCCTTCCACCAGCGGGTACCCTGACCGTCGATAATAGAAGTTTCACCTTCACCCTCTATGACAATGTCGCTTTGGTTCTTATTCTTGCAACCAATGAATACAGTCTTATTATTTGGAGCCTTGCCGTATTCTACGAGCTTCAGGGTGGCTCCAGCGCAAAGGTGGAGAACGGTTTTCGACTTGATGCTGAGTACCTCGGTCTTGCTAGTCATCTGGTCTGTACTACCAAACATCCATGTACCGGCAGGAATCACGACCATACCACCGGTAGAAGGCACAGCATCAAGTGCTTTCTGGATAGCCTTGGTGTTGTCTTCTGCCGTAGTGGAAGCACCATAGTCCTTGATGTTGAAGGTGTTGGCTGATGTGATGGTTGGCAACTGTGGCAGAGATACGGCAGTCCATCCTTCTGGAGTGTTCTGTGCGTTCTGCTCAGCTGTGATACCTGCAAAAGTTTGTGCTTTAGTGAACATTGGCAGAGCCATGAGCGCAGCAAGCACGACTGTCTTAATGATTGATTTCTTCATTTCTTCTTAGGTTTATTTATTTTATTATTTTTGAATTCTATATGATTTTCTGCAAAGTTACGACATTTTTGCTTATCGCATGCAGATAGTGAATGAAAAAGTACGAAAACGATTACGTATACCTTGCCGATAGAACCAAAAGAAAGACCGTATCCATCAGGAATCATCTCCCTAGGATACGGTCTTAAACCTAATGATTAACGTATGTCCTGATAAGTTTTCTTATCAACATAATGACTTTGATTAGTAACCAGGATTCTGGTCGGCTAATGTCAGTTGGTCATTGGCATCAATTGCAGCCTGTGGGATAGGGCGAAGAAGCTTTTTGCCTATATACTGGGCAGCCTTGTCTCCCATCTCATGGTTATACTTGGTGCAACGTGTTACCAGGGTCTGTGTTCTGCGAAGATCCATCCAGCGTGCCTCATTACCGAAGTTCTCGCATGCATTCTCATCAAGGATGTCATCGATAGTGATAGCTCCTGTAAGTGCTGGAAGACCAGCGCGCTGGTGAACCTCGTTGAGTCGTGCTAATGCCTTATCATTAACACCAGCCTTCAGATAAGCCTCAGCTGCTACGAGATACATCTCTGGCAAAGTGATGATATGAATGTCGCGATAGCAGGTGTTCTTCTCTGTCTTAGCAGTCTTGCTGTCGTCAAACTTTTTGCATGGACTGGAACCATATACCAGTTGCTGGTTATCGTAATATTCCATATCTCTACCGTCCATATTCTGTGCTTCCTTGCTCTGTGAATCCATCGGAATGCGATAGGTGTTAGCTCTGTTTGCAGGATCTATAGCCTTCCATGCTTCAAAGTCGGCATCTGTTTCATACCATGCAGAATAGTATCGCGTTACTGGCTTACCTATCAGACTCTCACCATTCTTGTACCAGGTCCAGTAACCGGTACCTGCAGCATTTCCCTTGTTTATATCTGGCAATTCCTTCATGAAGGTAGCATCGTAACGCTGGTCTCCCTTCTTGAAACAATGCAAGGCATAGAGGGTTGGTACATAGCTGGAGGTTGTAGCCTTGATGTTATCCTCGTTTCCACCCAGATAGTTGCAGTAGTAACCGCTCCATTCTGTACCACCTGATGTTGTATTGTTGGCTGTAGCCAGATCATATTCCACATCCCAAAGGAACTCTTCGTTGTCATCGCCCGATCCGTCTGCCTTCCAGAGCTTGGCAAATGGGGTAGTCAGTTTTCTGCCTGCAATCACCTCATCGGCAAGAGCTGCTGCCTTGGAGAAGTAGTCTTGCTTGTTGAGGTCCCATGCTGCAGAAAGGTAGGTTTTGGCTAGGATAGCCTTGGCTGTTTCCTGGCTGATTCTGCCGCCACCCTTGGTAGCTGTAGAAGCTTGGAGCACATTCTTACTGATAACATCTTCGAGCTCGCTGATGATATAGGCGTATACATCTTCAGGAGAAGACTTAGGATATCCTGTGTCTGCTGTGGTGAGGAAGTCCTTCATGATAGGCACACCACCGAAGTTGTTTACCAGAAGATAATACTCATAAGCAGCCAATACACGTGCTTCGCCTATCAGCTGACCTTTCGTCTTGTCATCAACTTGGGCTGTCTGTGCATAATATGACACAGAGTTGGCTGCACGTATACCTGAATAGAGGTAAGTATAGAGATTCTTGATATCCGAATTTTCTGGAGTCAAGGTCTCATAAGTGTTCAATGCCTCGTTCATCTTGTTACGGGCATCGGCATACATGTCTGTACCTGCTGAGAAACAGCTAGTGAACAGAGGAGCTGCATAAACGTTTTGCAGATGCTGATAGGCATCATTGACGAGGTTGTTTAATCCCTCTTTTGTCGCAAAAGTCTGTTTGTCAGTTACATTCGACTTGTTGCTAGCATCCAGGAAGTCGCTGCAACTTGTCATGGTTCCCATGCAGCAGGCCGCCAATGCTACGCTATATAATATCTTTTTCATAATTGTTTACTTCATTTAATGAGATTAGAACTTAAGATTTACACCAAACTGGTAGGTTACAGATGATGGACCGCCATTCTGCAGATTCTGTGATGCCCACTCTGGGTCGAAGCCCTTGTAGTTGGTGAAGCAGAATGGGTTCAGAACGTTTACATAAACACGGAGATTTCTGATACCTGCCTTGTTTACTACGCTCTTAGGCAATGTGTAACCCAGGGTAATGTTCTTTACCTTGGTGAAAGAGGTCTTCTGATACTGAAAACCTTCTCCCTTGGCTGAACCCTTGTCACCGAAGTAACCACCCATCGAAGTATCGCTGTTGTTTGGATAAGGATACTTTCCGTAGTGGGTCTCTGTGGCGGTTGTAATCTCACCTGTTGCATGATCGATGATTGGTGCTCCCTTTGGTATGTAGTAATCCAGTTGCATGTGGGCATTACCACGGTCGCCATACTTCATATACTTCTCATGGAAGTAGCTGCGTGACCAGAATCCGCTCTTTGTATAGAACATGATAGAGAAGTCGAAACCCTTGAAGTAAACATTGGTAGAGAAACTACCGGTCCAGCGAGGATCTGTGCAGCCATAAATCTGCTTATCGTTGTCGTCAATCTTACCGTCATCGTTCCAGTCGTTTACTGCCATCTGACCTTCATACCACTTATACTTCTTGCCATATCTGTCGTACAGCTCCTTCAAGGTATAGTGCTTGTCACCATTCATGGTGTGCATGGTTACACCCTTGTCGGTGATGACATCGGTATGGGTATAGTCACGGAGTACATTCAGTGGTTCGCCGATAAACCAGTTGTTGGCTACCTCATCAACCTTACCATTACTCAACTCCTTAATCTTGTTCCAGTTGCGGGCGAAGTTTACATTCGCACTCCAGGAGAAGTCTTTCTTGTTGATGATGTTAAAGTTCAAACCGAGTTCAATACCTCTGTTCTGGACAGAACCTACATTGAAGGTTGAAGTCTTCTCACCAGTTTCGATAGGCACTGAACGTGACATAATCTGACCATCAGAAAGACGGTTGTAGAAGTCGGCTGTTACATTGATGCGGTTTTTCAGGAAACTCAGGTCGAGACCTACATCAAATTCCTTTACCTTCTCCCAGATGAGTTCTGTATTTACCAATCCGTTAGGATGATAACCCTGTACCTCTTTGCCATCTATGGTTACATAAGATGGACCTGTAGCAGAAGCGATAGTTACATAGTCACCCACATTGTTGTTACCGGTAACACCATATGACAGACGGAGTTTAGCATTGTCTAACCAGTTGTTAAACTGCTTCATCCAAGCTTCATCAGAGATACGCCATGCTGCAGCTACAGAAGGGAACCAGCCCCATCGGTTGCCGTCTGCGAAGCGTGAACTGCCATCGGTACGGAGTGTAGCTGTAGCCATGTAACGGCCCTTGTAGGAATAGTTGGCACGGAAAGCAAATGACTCCAATGATGACTCTGTATAAGAAGAGGAGAGCGTCTTGTCGCCGCTGGCTGTTCCCAGGTTGTGGAATGTAGTATGGTCGCTGGCGATACCCTTGCCTTCTTCATACTGGTATTCTGTATTGCTCTTGTAGAGTGAGAACAGTGCCATGGCACCAACGGTGTGGTCGCCAAATGTGCGGTTGTAGTCAAACTGATTGTCCCACGTCCAGTCTACACGGGTTGTATTGGCAACGGATCCGAAGTTTGTCTTGTTCTTCTGGTAGTAAGTTGAACCTACGTCGTTACCCTCGTTCAGACCTGTAGCATAGAAGATGCCCTGGCGCTTGTGAGAGTAGTTAGGAGAGAAGGTGGTTGTAAACTTCAATCCCTTGATGATGTTGGCACGCAGGTAGAAGTTACCCATCAGTCGGTACATTTTGGTCTCGTTGGTGTAGTTGCCGTCATTCAAATCGATGAGCGGGTTATATGTAGATGTAAACTGTGCATCTGAACCAAAGGCTGCCTTTGCTCCCGGGTTAGGAATCAGGTTGCCATCTGCATCTGTCGGAGATACGAATGGGTTAAAATAGAATGCATTCACGTATGGAGAATAAGTTCCATCAGTACATATGTCCTGGGTGCGGCTCATTGACATGTTGGTAGAGAAACCTGCCTCGAATATCTTGGAGAGCTTGGCATCCATTGCTCCCTTGAAGTTGAAACGCTCATAGTCGTTACCTTTGAACACGTTTTCCTCGCCCTGATAACCCATACCTACACGGTAGTTTACCTTATCTGTAGAACCGGCAGCGCTGATGAAGTGGTTCTGCTGAGCGGCAGTGCGGGTAACCATCTTCTTCCAGTCGTAACCGTCGAAACTTGGATCCATCATCAGCTCATAAAGTTTGGAGTCTTTGTAGCTGGTTGCTCCCTTGCGGGCAAGGAAGGCAGAATTCAAGTCGGTATTCTTGATGATGTAGTGTGGATGTCCATCAGCATCAACACCCTTTCGGCTTGAGCCATCGTAGCTCTTACCATCGAGCGTGGTATATCTGGCAAAACGATAATCCATAAACTCGTTGGCATCCATAAACTCTGGCATGCGCGCCAACTTCTTGATACCATAATATCCGTCATAAGAGATGGTAGCCTTCTGTGCCTTGTCTGCACCCTTGCTGCCCTTGGTGGTAATCATGATGACACCGGCAGAGGCACGGGAACCATAGATGGCGGTAGAAGATGCATCTTTCAATACGTCGATGCGGTCGATATCATCAGGATTCAGGAAGTCCATGTTGTCGCAAACTACACCATCGATAACATACAATGGCTGTGCCTGCTTGTTGATAGAAGCCTGTCCACGAACCTGAATATTGAAGCCTGCACCTGCGCGGCTACCAGACTGGGTGATATTGACACCAGGAACAGAACCCTGCAGAGACTCTGCAAGATTGGTAGTACCACGAGCGGCTATCTTTTCTGAGTTGACAGATGCGATAGAACCAGTTACGTCGCGTTTACGCATAGTACCATAACCAACGACAACGACCTCGTCAAGGGCTGCATTGTCATCTTCAAGTACGATGTTCCATGTTTTCTGACTTCCTACTTTTACTTTCTTAGGCTTGCAGCCGATGTAGCTGAAAGTCAAGACCGCATTAGGGTCTGCGTTCTGAATGGTAAACTTACCGTCAAGGTCGGTGATGCCACCTGCTTTACCATTCTGGTCAGTAATGGTTACACCAATCATTGGTTCGCCATTAGCATCCTTAACGGTACCTTGGATTGTTTTCTGCGCAAAAGCGAGGAAACAAACCGAACTCAAGGTCAGTGCCATGCTGGCACGTTTCAGTTGTTGATACATAACGATGTTTGTTTTGTAGGTTATTATTATATCTTGTTAAGTTTTGGTCTAATTGAACTTATTTGCGATTAGTTGTAGTCGTGTTTGATTCTCAATAGATCATAAGAAATCTTAGATTTTTGATAATAATCTTTTGATTTCTGCTACAAAAGTAGTGAAAAATCTCAAACAACGAACAAAATAATTGAAAAATCTAACGTAAACGTTTTCACTAGTGTTTCTTCTACAATATTGCCTTTAATTGTGTAATTCAGGCTTGCAAGTGAGCCTTACGTAATGTTTAACTGAGGCTTATTTGAAGTTCAAGTGAGGCTTACTTGAACGGTTAAAAAGGCTTATTTGAAGCTCAAATGAGGCTTACTTGATGTGAGCAGGATGTAGCCGGAATTACGTCGCGACGTATCTGTTGCTGCGTCGTAACGCGCCGATTGCTACGTCGTGACGCCTCAGATGCTACGTCGTGACGTAATTTCGGGAACATCGGCAAGCGGAGCAGCTTACCAGGGGCGTGGTAACAGGTGGCAATAAGGTGACAATAAAAACACCCCTTATTGCCACGCGTTATTCGCTTATAATCAGATGGTTAAGTCTAAGTGTGATATTAGTGGCATTAGATTTGAGAAAAATAATTTTTCTTTCAAAGAATTTGCCCTATAAAGTAGGCTGATGAAACCATGCATGTTATTGCGCAAGCTCATACGTTTCATTGAGTCGCTACATACCGCTGCGCTGGTATTAAGATATGACTGCGCTGGCTTCAAGTTATTACTGCGTTGGCTTGAAGATTCGACTTCATGGGCTTCAAGAGGCGTATTCGTAGCTTGAATGAGGCACTTTATTTGATAAAATGAAGTGGCTGCGTTGGCAGAATGAAGTGGCTGCGTTGGCTGAACGAAGTGGCTGCGTTGGCAGAATGAAGTGGCTGTGTTGGCTGAACGAAGTGGTTGCGTTGGCTGAAAGAAGCGGCTGAGTTGGCTGAAAGAAGTGGCTGAGTTTGCTGAAAGAAGCGGCTGAGTTGGCTGAATGAAGTGGCTGAGTTTGCTGAAAGAAGTGGCTGAGTTGGCTGAATACGTGCCGCAAGTCCGCTAGGCGTTCCGCCGGATTTGCAATCCGGCGTAAGAAAGGTTCGACCGCTTTTTTCGGGGATTTGCAATCCCCAGTACCAGGCTCTCATCAGAGAAACATTCTCGCTTGAGGCGGATTGCAAATCCGCAGGAACGCCTACGGACCATAACGCCTAGCAGACTTGCTAGCTTGCATTTATGCTTTTAAACAGAACAAGAGGGTGTTTCATGAATCGATGACACACCCTCTTGTACGTATAGTTTTATTGTTTCAATTTTTTTATCTCTTCGACAGATAAGTCAGTGGATTTTGCTATGATGTCTATTGGAGTATTGTATGCCAATAGGTTCAAAGCAATCTTTTTGCTGTTTTTTTTCTTCCCTTCTTCGTATCCTATTTTATATCCTTCTTCGTATCCTATTTTATATCCTTCTTCGTATCCTTTTTTATATCCTTCTTCGTATCCTTTTTTATAACCTTTCTCTTCAGCATGCTTATATACCGCATAATTTTCCCACATGACCATCATGCTGTTATCATATTTCTCCTGTTCCTCTTTGGGCAGGCTCTTGGAGTCGGCAATTTCTGCCAGTCTCTTGAATATCTTATGCTGAGCCTCAAAAGGCATTTGTTCCAAAGTCTCCATATGCTTCAAATTATAAATCCAACAATCTAAAAAAGTAGTACACTCTTCCTTAGGTACTCACGCTGCAAAGATACGCTTTTCTTTTGTAACTTCCAAGAAATTAACTAAAAAAAGTTTTTGTGAGTGGAAGGGGAGAGGGAGATAAACAAAAAAAGTGCAACGCCCGATGGGGCATTGCACTTTAATATGATTGATGGTAGGATTACTTCCACTTAGAAGCACCTGCTTCACTGTCAAGATTTGCGTTGAACTTGAATTCACCCTTTGCTGGATTTGTCCAAAGATCAGTCTCTGAACCCTTGAAGTCGATGAGACCTTCTATGCCGTATGTTTTAGCGTCTGCACCGATAGGTGTGTAAGCAAAGTTAGTCTTGTATGAACCTGCAACAGAAAGCACTGTGCTTTCTCCATTCAGAAGAACACTTCCCTTAGCGCCTGGTGTGTAAAGCTGAAGTTTTGCTCCTGCACTTCCGTCTGTAGCCATAGAAGGACCAAAGATGCTGTTGGTGATGTTCAAGTTTGCTGCATTTGTAGCAAAACGGAACAATGGTGTGTTAGCATTTGCTGTAGTCTCCATTGGAGCATAGCAGAATGTACAGTTGTTTACATTTACAGTAGGAGCCTGGGCAGTCTTACGTAAGTCGCAAAGCATAATAATGTTTGTAATAGTACAATCATCGAATGTTACGTTGCGGAAATCTCCACCCTTATCTGCGATGGTTACAACACCCTGATCGCCGACACCATCAATTGTACAACCCTTGAAAGTAATGTTCAGGAAGTTGTCGTTGTTCTTCTGACCTCTTACTACACCACGGAAACCACGGATATAGCAATCGTTGAAAATGAGTTCACTGATGGTAGAACCAGTACCGCTGACATTGATAACCTGACGGCCACCAAAGCTCTTGTCTGTACCTGCGAGGAACGCATCCTTATCAGCTTGCTTATCGCTAATCATATCGATGCTTTCGAACTTCACCTTATCGATATTAACACCCTTCTTGACGTTCATACCACCGGAGAAGGTGAACTGAGCGTTACCGCCCAATGTCATACCGGTTATGAAGGTTACATTGCGGTCGAGACTGATAGAGTTGTTGATCTTGTATTCCTGTTCACCACGGAGGATGATAGTCATACCGTCCTTTACCATATTCCAGAACTCAGCAGTCTTCAATGTATCCTTAGCTTCCTTAGCATCCCAGTTGCGGGTATCGAGCCACATGCCTTCTCCATACTTCTCGTCGAAGTTGACGCTAGCCTTGGTTGTAGCTGTAGTTTTACCTGCATAGGTAGTATTGTTGAAGTCAGAAGAACTGTCGTATGTCTTGAATGTGTATGATGTTTCTGGCTGCAAGCCATAGATATCTACATATCCCTGAGCATAGTCAGCATCGCTTACTTTGACTGAGATGGTATCATGGTTTTCTGCGTCTTCAGCAGGGCAAGCCATTACATACTTGATTTTCTGGCCACCTTCATCCCAAGATACACGAGCTGCGTTATCAATAGCCTTGGCACCTGAAACCTTAGTAGGGTAGTTGATGCTCTGGGCCTTTACCTCATAATACTCTGATTCCTTGTTGTCGCCAATACACTTGATTCTTACACAATACTTCTCGTCCCATCCTAAGTCATCGAAAGTATAGGTATCATCCTCTGTTGTGGCTTTCTTGATTACTTTCAGGTGATTTGTGCCATCCTCATCTGTAGATGTCACAAGACCCAATTCCAACTCATAACTGGTGGCACCCTGGATTTTATCCCATTCTACCTTCAAGGCATTTGAGTTGACAGTTGCGCTTGCAATTGGACGGAACAAACGAGGTGCATCGCCCAAGTTGTCATCGTCGCTACAGCTTACCATTGTGGTACCAACTGTAGCAGCGAAAAGCATAGACAATATATATTTATTGTATTTCATAATTACTTACTTTTATTTGTTATGGACTACATAACTCGATTTACTTGTTGCGAATAGCATAACCTTCGTTAGACAATACACCGTTTGAAGAAGCAATGTTGTCCTTAGGGATAGGCAAGATATATGGAGTTACCTTTTTGCGGAGAGGCTCCATGTCTTCTGCACCTGTTGTCACAACTCCGTCTGTCAGACCAAACCATGAGTATAAGAAAGCCTCATTCATGACACCCTTCTTGATAGTGTTGCCATCTGCGTCGGTTCCATACTTTGTGTTTGTTGTTGGATCAGTATCACTGACTGACATGTATGTATCCAAGAACTTGATATATTTCAAACCATCGAAAGAAGCTCCCGCAGTCTTGATATCATCATCAGCAAGTGTTTCTGCCTCTTTGTATGGGCTTGCGCTGTTATCACGATAAGTGAAATAGTTGTTCTCGAACTGAATCTCGCCATTTACATAGTTGTAGTAGAGGCGTGGTGCGATGCCCATATCAACAATTTCCTTATTTTTGTCGTAGATGAATTCACCATTCTCCAGACGGAGCTGGTTATAGTTCATAGTTACGTCACGAACCCACTCCAAAGTATTAACGATGGCATCTGAGTAGTAGTTCCAACGAATGAGGTCGAACTTACGGATGCACTCGCCACCAAACTCCCAAGCACGTTCGTTGATGATAGCTTTCTTGAAAGAGTCGTGATCGTTGAGATTATCAACATATTCATTCACCATCTCGTTCTTGTTGGTTGCATTTGCAAAGGCACGGTTACGAACTCGCTTCAACATCTCCTTTGCCTCAGCAGTAGGTCCATTGTTGATTTCGTTATCAGCTTCAGCGAGGAGTAACAATACGTCAGCATATCGCAGGATAGGGAAGTTGATACCTGTACCCTTAGATTCAACGTTGTTGACACTCAAATCCATGCGGCACCATTTAGCTGGCTGGATGTTGACACCATCCACTGCAGCCTGCTTGCTGTCATACAACCAGCGGTAGTTAGCACATGTAGCCTTCAGACGCTGGTCTTGTGCATTGAATGAGCATGCATAGCTTGGAGTCAGGTTGGTATAAGTAGTACCAGCACCCTTAGAACTTGAAACTACGCTCAAGCCAAGACACCAACCGATATCACCACCTGAGTTTGGAACATAACCCATCTCGAACAATACATCACCATTAGCTGGGTTGCAGCCGTTGATTTCATTATCAAAAATCTGCTTGAAGTTGTTGTTGAGCTGACGGTCCTTCAAGGAAATCAACTTCTTGGCATAAGCCTTAGCAACCTTGTAGTAATCGTCTGCAGAAGTAGCAGTAGCCTCGTTACCATTTTCATCAACATAATGTACAGTATATTCATCGCCTGTACCTGTGCTGCGGGCCATTGTACCATCAGCCTGCATAGAGTAACCTGCACGGAACATAGCCAACTTGGTAATGAAACCGAGGGCGAACTCACGGTTCATACGCTCTACTGTAGCTTTGCTGCTCCACTGCATCTCACCCTCGTTGTTGATGAGGTCCTGAATCAAGTGAGTATAGATGATGTTCTTGTCTGTACGTGGATCATTGTGCATATCGTCCTTTGATGTAGGAGTTGTTGCAAATGGCACGTCACCCCAGAAGTTACACATCAGGAAATACCAGTATGCACGAAGACAAATAGCCTCACCATGAAGCTGCTTCATATCTGCATCTCCATTCTTATATGCATCGCTTGCCTCAATTCCCTGAATGCACTGGTTGGCGAAATCAATGGCTTTCTGGGTGTTGTTCCAGCAGTTCTTGATATCACCGAAGTATGATGGGTTCAGTGCCCAAATACCACGACGGGTAGTCTCAGAAGCTTGAGCCTTCTTGACGAAACCGATTTCAACGTCGGTATTCTGCATCCAGTTGGTGCTCATACGTGATGTATAAGTATCCTCGCAGAAGTAGGCATATACGTGGTCTACCATCTTGCGGGCATCAGTTGCGTTTGAACACAGGTAGTTCAAATTGTCTGTAGACAAAGTCTCTGTGTCCAATAAGTCACTACAAGAGTTAAAACTTGCTCCTGCAATGAACATTGATATATATAGAAATATACGTTTCATAATTTATATCTTGTTTTCTATTAGAATGAAATGTTTACACCTGCTGTCCAAGAGAATGACTTAGGATATGATGAGAAGTCGGCACCTGGAGTCAAACCGCTGGTCTTGCTGCCACGGATTGATGAGTTAACCTCTGGGTCATAACCTGAGTAGTTGGTCAAGCAGAACAAGTTTGTCAATGTGCAGTACATGCGCAGTGAGTTGCAAGCGAACTTCTTGGTCCACTCCTTAGGGAATGTGAAACCTACTGTCAAGTTCTGCAAACGGAGGAATGAACCATCCTCAACAGCCCATGATGAAGGTACAGGGTTGTTATCTGACAAAGTTGCTGCGCTCCAAATAGAAGCATTTGCATTCATATTCTTCAATGTCTCGTAATCTGTTACGATTTCACCTGTAGTCTGATCCATGTAAGTCCATGCCTTACCGCCCAAAGTTACAGGAGTCATTTCCTGACGGAGACTTGCGTATGTATTACGGTATGACTGTGATGTAACCATCTTGTCAAGGTTGTAAACGTCATTACCTACTACGAAGTTGAAGTTGGCAGTCAGGTCAAACCACTTGTATGTAGCGTTAAGACCAAAACCTCCCTGGAACTTAGGCTGAGTCTTACCGATGATGGTACGGTCTGACTCTGAAATCTTCTTGTCACCATCAAGGTCTCTAACCTTCATTGCACCTGGACGGAGACCTGCCTTAGAACCTGCAGTAATGAAAGAACCATCTACAACGCCATCTTTCAAGATGTAGTTACCGCTCTTGTCAAATACAAACTGAGTCTTGCCGTTCTCATCGGTTGTGGTCTGGAAGTCATCAACAGTGTAGAAACCGTCGCAAACGAAACCGTATACCAATCCGAGAGGCTGACCTACAACAACTCGGTAGTCGTCGTAACCGCGCATGTCGGTAGAGAAGGCACCAGAGTTGTAAGACTGGTAAGTCTGACCACCAGCCAACTTGTCAACCTTGTTCTTATTGAAACCAACGTTGAAGTTGAAGTTCAAAGAGTAATCCTTCTTGCGGAGGATAGCTGCATTCAAGTTCAACTCAACACCACGGTTAGAAGTCTGACCGATGTTCTGCTGCATAGAAGTATAACCAATAGCTGTTACAGGAGCATCAAGGAGCAGGTCCTTTGTGGTGTTCCAGTAGTAATCTAAGCTACCTGAGATACGCTCATCGAAGAAACCGAAGTCCAAACCAACGTTACGTGTAATGGTGGTTTCCCACTTCAATTCTGGGTTAGCCAACTGAGAATTGTTCAATGTATAGTGAGGGTTCTGCTGGTTACCTGCACCATAATATTTACCGCTACCATAAGCCTTGTAAGTAGTCTCATACATAGAAGAACTGATGCGGTTGTTACCTGCTGTACCATAAGAGAAACGGAGCTTCAGGTTAGACAACCAGTCCTTGGTATTCTTCATCCATGGCTCTTCTGCGATACGCCAACCCAATGCGGCAGCAGGGAAGTAGCCCCAACGGTTGTCTTTCACGAACTTAGAAGAACCATCGGCACGCATAGTGAATGTCAGCAAATAGCGGTCTGCATAAGAGTAGTTCAAACGGCCGAAGAAAGAAAGAGTACGATCTTCCTGACCCAATGAAGAGTTGATGGTGCGGGAACCTGTTGCACCTGAGTTTGATGCAAGACTTGCAAACATCTTCTCTGGAGCAATGTCCTTCTGGAAGTATTTAGCGATAACACTGAGGCTCTCATTGTTTGTTGCTACATACTCCTGGCCAATCATGGCGTTCAGATTGTGTACCTTGTTAAATGTCTTGTTGTAAGTCAAGGTATGGGTCAAACGGAGCTTCCAAGTATCTTTCTTGGTCCATTCACCCATAGGAAGGCTACCGCCATCCTTTACAGCCTTGTCACTCAAAGCTGCATAATAATCTTTCTGCTGGAAGAAGGTGTAGTCGTAACCTGCCTCTGCACGGTATGTAAAGTTCTTGAGGAACTTCCATGTAATGGCACCATTATAATTGTAACGGCGTTCATTCTTTCTTCTCCAGTAGTCATTCACCTTATCCTGCAGACTGCGGGTAATAGAGATGTACTCATCATACTCATCGTCTGGAAGAGTTGAAGGATCGATGTCGAGCTGATCGTAGAGACCGTTTACAGGACCCTTGGTAATAGCCTCATAAGAACGAATCTTATAAGTACCACCACCTGTACCAACACCCTTGGTTGTAACATCAGCCAGACGCATACCGAAGTCGAGCTTCAAGTTCTTGCAAATCTCATGATTCAACTTGAAGTTTACATTGAAACGGTCGTAACCGTTGGTCTTCATCAAACTGTTGTCGTTGGTGTAAGTACCGCTAAGGTTGAACTTAGTCTTTTCAGAACCACCGCTAACACTTACGTTGTGAGACTGTGAGAGATCGTGATTGCCGAACATCTCGTTCTGCCAGTCATGCCCCTGCTGATACTGATACAAGTCGAGGTCTCCGAAAGAACCGAAACGCTTTTCGAAGCTACTGATATCAGATGTACCGCGGAGAGCAGCACGCTCATAGTTGTACATAACGTATTGATAAGGAGTCATGGTGTCAAGAGTCTTGGCGATGCTCTTGCCCTGAACGTAGCCATTGTAAGAAACAACTGTCTTACCAGACTTAGCACCCTTGGTAGTAACCAGGATTACACCATTTGCACCCTGAGAACCATAGATAGCTGTAGAAGCAGCATCCTTCAATACGGTAATGTCCTCAATGTCAGAAGGAGCAATGTCACCGATGCTGGATACTGGGAATCCGTCTACGATGTAGAGAGGAGAGTTGTCGCCAGTGATAGAACCACCACCACGCACCTTGATGATCATTTCTGCATCAGGTGAACCGTCGGTAGTTGTAATCTGCACACCAGGCAACTTACCTGTCAAAGCTTCTGCTGCATTTGTAACAGGAACCTTGGTCAGGTCTTCACCCTTTACGGTAGCAACGGCACCAGTCAGATCCTTCTTTTTAACTGTACCGTAACCGATGACAACGACATCGTTGAGGGAGTTAGCTTCGTCCTCGAGCTTTACTGAAATGGTTGTTTTACCTGCAACATTAATTTCCTTAGCTTTCATACCGATGTATGAAATCTTCAGTTTCTTACTGCTGCCTTTCAAATTAACGGTGAAGTTACCATCAATATCAGTGATACCACCATTACCAGCCTGACCAACCTCCATGACAGAGGCGCCGATAATAGGCTCACCTGTATTGTCAGTAACAACGCCTTTTACTGTTTGTGCAGATACACTTGTTACTACGAACATCAGTGCGCCTGCCAAAGCAATTTTCTTTTTTCTAAAATTACCAGACATACACTTTAGGTTTAGATAAAACTTATTCTAAATTACTAATTTTCTAATGTTTTTTCTTAATGTTTTTAAGTAGAATCCCAGTCCTGAGCAGTTGCTTTCTGAAAGCTGTTCCTCTTGGCTCCCGAAGGCTCCGGGGAGGGCAACCTTGATGCGTAGCGTTAGCTAAGTCTTGGTTTTCTTGCTGCAAAATTAGATAAAAAATATGAGAATCGGGGTATGTTGGGGGTAAAAAAACACGTAAACGTTTACAGATTTTTGCGTAAATGCTCTGTTTTTTACATTTCGACGGTCTGTTTTCTCAGTTCCCGTTTCTGCTGTTTCAGAAGCTGAGGGAACAAAAAAAGTGCAATATCCGGCACCCTTCTGAATGAGGATGGGGATATTGCACTCCGAAAGTTATCTGTCAATCTAATTACTTATGGTCTCTGTTTCTTTACTTTACGATGACCTTGCTTGTCTTCTTGCTGCCATCTGCCAGGGTCTTAACTACGATGTTGATACCCTTCTGAAGATTTGAGAGCTGGGTGCCGTCGGCTGCGAAGATGGCGGTCTTGATGACTGCAGCATCTGTAGCTGAGGCGATGTTTTGGATGCCGGTGCTCACTGAATTGGCTGTTGCACCGAAACCACCCATCTGGTTGGCTGCACGTACGGTGAATGAACCCTTCTCGCCGTTGAGGTTTACTGACTTCTCTGTGGTCAGGGCAAAGAATTTGCCGTCTTTTGCTACGAGATACATCTGGGCATCACCTGTCCATGAAAGCTTGTCGTTGCTCAATGTAGCCGCTGTCGCTGTGGTCTGAGAAGCGAGGTCGGCAGGCTTCCAGTTGGTAAATACCTTGTCGAGGCTGAACTCGGCTGCTTTCTCTGCAGTGATGATGGTGTTGTACTCGCTTACTTCCTTATCCTTGGTAAACTTCACGATGTTCTCGGCTGGAGAAATCACCTTACCGTCTTCATCAAGAGTGTTGTACTCGAAGAAGTTCTTGGCAACTACGTTCATACCACCTGTTGTCCAGCGGGTAGAAGCAATCTTGGCTGCTGCATTCTTGTCGAGGATGGTGTTGAGGAATGCACAGTTGGCTGTACCGCCCCAAGAGCGACCGAAAGTAAAGCTGTCTGTAGCTGAACCTACAATCTTGCAGCCGTCGAATACGTAACCATACTTGGTGCCGTCTGTATAAGGGGCAGTAATGTATGAACCCTTACCTGGTTCCAATGTCAAGGTACACTTGTTGAAGAATGCATCACCACCGCCGCAGATGAAGTCTACGATTCCGTGGATATCTGAACCTTCGAAGTAGTACTGACCATTATTGTTGTTGCTGTAGTAAGTGTCCTGATAAGAAAGCATCTTCACATTCTTGCAGATGGTCTGTGTACCCTTGTCCTGGAGGCAGACTGCACGACCAGTAGTCTTTGAATCGAATGGATAAGCATTCTTCAGTGTGAGGTCTTGCATGTAGAGACCTGTACTTGTATTATACAATGTTGCAGTTACGCCGATACCTTCTGCCTCTGGCTTGTTGACGATGATGGTGTTGTCCATGCTCTCGCCGATGATAGAGATGTTGTTACCGCTGATTGGGGTAAGACACTTGTCGCCGAGGTCGTATGTGCCGTTAGGCAAGAAGATGTATGTGCGGGCAGCGTTGGCTGCTGCATTGTTGCCGTTCGCAATTTCGAGGGCTGTGATGAAGCTCTGTGCATCGCCAGCCTTTACCTCCATCCAGTTGCCGTTCTGTGTGTAAGCAGGAGTTGTCATGTTTACGATGCTGAGGCTGTGGATGTAAGTTTCTGCACCGAAGGTAATGGTATACTCGCCGCTTTCGGTAGATCCGTTCTGGAGAACGCCTTGGTTACCATCCTTTGTAGCCTTTGCATCAATAGAACTTACTTCATTTCCCTGAGGATCGAGGAGGGTAATCTTGCCTGACTTAGAATACTGGCAGAGATTCATCTTGATGTAACCCTTGCCGCCCATCTTAACCTTGAGCTTGTCGGTAGCTTCGAAACTCCAGCCGTGTGTGGCATCATGCCATTTGCCGTTGCCTTCTACCGAGATTGCCTCGTGGTCGTTGATGTCGAAACCTTCCTTCTGGAAGTCGTAGTCGTAACGGGCTGTTCCGTTTACGGTCTCAATATCTGTAACGACTGCATAGAGCTGAGCATCTGCTGTGATGACAGAAGAGGTAGTGAACTTCTTGCTGTCTTTCTTCTGGTCGCTAGCCCAGCCGCGGAATTTCTTTCCTTCGGTTACGGTTACCTTCTCTTCCATTCCTTCCTGGAATTTCTCAATATTGGCATCCTGCTCTACCTTCTGGGTTCCGAGCACTGTCGCGCCGTCTATATTATAATAGGTGAGGGTGAAGTCTGGCTTGAAGCCTACGGTGAGTTCGTAAGTTACTTCATCTCCCTTAGATTCTACAACGATGGTTACCACAGTCTTCTGGTCTGCACCTTCGCCGGTGGTAGTGTATGTTGTGCTCTTGATGGTTCCGTTTGCAGCAACGAGGTCTTTCAGCGGATTAGTCTCGCTGATGAGTGTTGCCTTCTTTGAAATGAGGAGGGTAGCGAGCTGCTTGCCTGATGCGTCTTCGTTGAAGATGTCAACGGCTGAATACTTGGTGCCGTTGAGGCTGAAAGTACCGAGCATTGGAGTCTTGCTCATATCTACATTTCCGTAGATGGCGAGGTCGGTAACGTAAGCATTCTGTTTCAGATTGAAGTTCTCGAACTTGATCTGGCAGTTTGTACGGTTTACGTCGAGTGTCAGATCTTCACCGCTTGCGTTTACAATAGATACGTTGTGGATAGCTACCCAGTCTGCATCACCGTCGCCCTTTACAGATACCTTGATACCACGTGTGCCACCTGTAGCTGCCTGATGGAGCGTAATCTTGGTGATGCTTGCCAATGCAGAGGTTACTGCGCTTGGTTCAGCTGCTGAGTATTCGCCGGTATACTTAGCGGTCTGCATGAAACCTGTATGACCTGCAAACTTGCTGTCTGCTGGGGATACGCCTACACCATTGAGTGTGAGGGTGAAGTCCTCCTTGCTGTAAAGGGTCTTGAGTTTGACTGCTTCGTTGGTTGTTTTCTTACGGTCGTAAGAAGCCCACTCGGTGAAGTCGGTAGTGTAGAGTGCCTTCTCCTGGATGGCGCTTACGTGTACCACCTTAACCTGATAAAGGTAGCAGCCGCCTGTAGCAACAACTTCTACATATCCCTTAGCCACTTCGGCTGATGTTGCGTTGTATTCTGTTACGTCTTCAGTAGCAGCCTTTCCGCCTACAGTGAGGTAGTGGTAATTTGGATAAGTTGTTACGGTAACCACATCATTGGCTGATTTTACTGGAATCTGCAGGATGGTTCCTGTGTTAAACTGTGCATCAGATGTTCTGCCCTTCAACTTACCTTTTGTAGCGTTGACGTGCATGGTGATGCCTTCTACGGTAGAAGCGAGGTCGCCCTCTTTACCTTGGAAGTTAGCTGCAGTGTTGATACCTTCAGGAAGATTTTTCTGAAAGTCCCAAACAGCAGTGACATTTTGTGCCTTTGCGATGAAAGCAAAGACAAGCAACAGGCTGAGAAGCCCAAATCTGAGTAGATTCTTTTTCATTTGTTTGCCTTTTAGGTTGTTATACTTATTATTTTCTCTTTCTATCTTTAAGATTGTAAGTGCAAAAATACACTTATTATTTTTATTTAAGGTATTTTCGTTTCGGTTTCGGTGCAAAAGTTACGTAATCGTTTTCGTAGATTTAGTTCATTTTGGTTCATGTTTTTCTGAGATTCTCAAAATGATTTATTATTTTTGCCACCGAAATAAACTAGCAAATGAATGAAACTGCAATACAGTTATTCTTCAACTAAATTTAATTTATAAACTTAAAAATAAACGATTATGAAGAAATTCTTTACTCTTATCGCAGCCGTAGCTTTGGCTGCAAGTGTTAATGCACAGACAACTTTGATTGATTATCCAACTTCTCAGTCAGGTATAACCCTTCACGATGCTGACGGACAGATTTCGTTTGCAACAGTGAAAATTCATAATAATAAAGATGCGGTATCTTGCATAAAGATAGGAAAAAGCTTTAGTGCAAATAACCTTGTTGTAGATAACTTTGTTGAGTTAACAACAGAAGGTGGATTCAAAAAGGGTGATGTAATTACTATTGCTGGTGTTTTTAATAATGCAGATGACTCCCAAAAAGCTGCTGTAGCTTTCTTCACTGGTGAAGTTGGTGAAAAAGGAAAAACTTATTATACGACAAAACAATTTGTCAATAGTAGAAATACAGCGGATGATCCTGCAGAGGAGCAAATTACGTTGACGGAAGATATGCCTAGCGTGAAGTTTGGAAGAAATGGTAATACTGGCACTTGTGTTGTAAAGGTTACAGTTGTACGTGGTGGTACGTCTACCGGCATTTCTAACATCAGTGCTGCTGCAGCCAAGAAAAATGGTAAAACCTACAACATGGCAGGTCAGGAGGTTTCTTCTTCTGCCAAGGGCTTGATTATCAAGAATGGTAAGAAGTATGTAAAGTAATAGAACGTATTAACATATAAAACAAAAAGGGCATTCCCAAACAGGGGATGCCCTTTTGTTTTATAAGAAGTTATATTCTTTTATTACCTTATCTGCAACGGTCTTTCCGTTCTTGAACAACATTTTGCGGATGTTGATTCCTTTTTGAGGAGCAGAAAGGAGGGTGCCGTTGAGGCTGTAATACGTTACTTTTACCAACTCACTTGGATTGGAACCGGTGATTTGTGAGATGCCTGTAGGGTTCTTCCATGCAGGATAGTATTCATCTACCTTGTTCTCTGCGTCAGCATTACCTTGCTTCATGATGTCCTCAACAAGCGAATTGGCGTAAACCTCAAGGTTGGTGTAGTACTTCTTGCTGTCAAGCGAGTAGGTGAGGGCATCTGAGGCATCGTTTGGATCTAAGCCGTTGGCAAGCTCCCATGCATCTGGGATTCCGTCATTATCGGTGTCGAAGTCGGCAGGACGAGAGCCTTTTCCGAAGGTTGACTCGGTGTAGCCGTTTACATCTGCCACCTTGTCGATGATGCCAGGCGATTGGGTAATGCTTCCCTTATACTTGGCTGTTCCAGTCTTAGCCTCTTCCATGTAGCGCGCATCAATCTCATCGCGGTAGAGCGAGGCTCCGCTGTATGCCAGTACCTTGCTGAATGATTCGGCAGCAGAGTGGGTGGTAACCTCTCCTGTTGGAGCAGGAGCGTCCATCTTGATCTTGACACAAGAAACTCCGTTGATGGTCTTATGTTCTACTGCATTACCATAAAGATTCTTCTTGTCGGCTGAATAAATCTCATCATTGTAAGTATAAGTACCCTTGTCGTAGCTTACGCCCTTCCAGTCTTTGTTCTTTATAACAGATCCTTTGGTGGTTTCCGTGGTGTTGCCATTGATAAAGTATCTGCTGGTCATTTCGTAGAACTCAGGATGGTTCTTGTCAGAATTACTGCTGGTTGATACGGTTACCAGGGTGATACGTTCCTGGCTGCCACGTTCCTTGCCTGTGCTTACATCTACCTTGAGGTCGTTCAGGGTTGTACTTTTTAAACTGTGGCTAGGTCCAGCCTTGTAGTAATTGTTCACGATGTTAATCTGTCCGCCGCCCGGACCTCCGTAGCAGGTGCCCTGCGCATTATACATCACGCAGTTGCGGAAGTCTACGTTTTCTGCCTGCACTGTGTTCTTCCACTGGTAGGTAGAATAATTCTTGTTGCTGGTGTAGCCTGTCCATCCGTATCTTGCACCATTAAAACGCGGACCGCGGTTCATGAGATGACCTATGAAGTTGTGGTGGAAGCTGGCAAGCTTACCGCCCCAGATGCCTCCGTAACCATGTGCTCCCTTAGAGTGACCCGGATTGGTGAGACTTTCGGCAACGGTACACCACTGCATGGTGAAATTGTTGTTGTCGTAGAATGAAGCCACCTCATCTATGCTCCAGCTGAAGGAACAGTGGTCGAAGATGATGCCGGTCTTGTTGCGCTGCCAGGTAGCATCCGCACCGTCATTGATGTTCTTTTCCTCTCCGCGGCGTATGCGGAGGAAACGGACGATGTTGTTGTTGCCCGGTTGAACGGTGTAATATCTGATGGTGATGCCCGGAGATGGGGCAGTCTGTCCGAGGATGGTGATGTTGTCAGCAAACTTAAGATCAGACTTCAGGGCGATGACGCCAGCCACATCGAAGACGATGATTCTCTTACCAGACTTTACAGCCTCTCTGAATGAACCTGTTCCGCTGTCGTTGAGGTTGGTTACATGTACTACTTTTCCGCCTCTTCCGCCCGTTACGTATCTTCCGTGACCTTCTGCGCCCGGAAAGGCAGGAGTTTGTGCCAAAGCAGCAGCACTCATGAGTGCTGCTGCCATACTTGTTAATATCTTCTTGTTATTCATTTTTTTAAATGATGTATTCAAATCTTAGCAGTTTACTTATTCAGTCCCTGCATTTCCATTTCCAAACTAGCCCAGATGAAAGGACCTACGCCCTTGGCGTCATTGTCGCGGATAGGTTCGCTCATGTAGTAGTTGAAGCTGCCGTCGCGCTTGTAGTTTGGCTTCTTTACGTATGGACCAGGTCCAGGGCCGAGTCCGCTGACAGCACAGCAGCGTGTAAGGCTGATGGTCTTGTCAGGGTTTACCTTGATGAAGTTGTTCAGGATTCCCTCATAAGCCTTGATACCTGCTTCCTGGTATTCCTTGCCGAGGTATCCCTTGCGGTAACCTTTGAGGAGAACATAGGCAAACATGCTTGAAGCGGTGCTCTCGAGGTAGTTGCGAGGATCCTTTACATCCATCACGTCGTACCATACGCCCGTCTTCTTATCCTGGTATTTCACCACGCTCTTCATTGCCTTATTTAATAAGGTGATGATTTCGCCGCGGCGCGCATAATCTTCTGGCATGGCGTCGAGACATTCAGTCATTGCCATGACGTACCATCCGAGGGCTCTTGCCCAGGTATGCTGGCTCTTTCCGTCTTCCTTGTTTGCCCAGAACTGGCTGTGGGTTTCGTCCCAAGCATGCTTCCAGAGCTGGGTCTTCTCGTCGTAGGTACGCAGGTCGGTCTTCACAATCTGGTCTACCGCATCGTCGAGAATCTTCTTCGCCTTCTTAGGCTTGAGGTTCTGAACGGCGTAGTTGCAGTAGAAAGGCAGACCCATGAAGATGCCGTCGAGCCATACCTGGTTGGCGTAAATAGCCTTGTGCCAGTAAACACCTTCCTTGGTGCGAGGCTGGTTCTGCAGCTGCTTGAAGAGTGTCTTCAGTGCCAGTTCGCTGCTCTTGCTAGGGAAGAGGTTATGCATGCGGAGGATGAACTTCGCGGTGCGCACATTGTCGAGGTTGAAATCCTCATATTTGTAGCCTGTGATGTTTCCCTTTTCGTCAATCATCTTGGCTGGATATTCTTTCAGGTAGTTGATGATTGCCTCGTTGTTGGCTTCGGCATCAGCTCCCTTGAAGGTGCTCTTTCCGCCTTTGTAATGGAGATAGGTGTCGAGCATACCTTCCATCTCAATGCCCATTACGTAGCTCCACTTTGGCTTCTTGCTGAAGTCGAGCAGGTAAGACTGAGGCACGCGCTGCATCTCGCTGTGGGTGAGCCACTCTGAGTAGGTCTGGTAAGGACGGTCTTCCTTGTTGAGAACCAGTGAACCGTTGATGATGAGGTTGTCGAACTTCACGTTTCTTGTCTTGCCGGTAACCTTGGTAGGCTGCTTCACTACACCGTCGAACTTACAGTTCTTTACGTTGATGTCGTATACGTTTTCTACCTTGTTTCCACCGATGATGAGCACACCGTAGTTGCTCTTCTGGCAGGTAACATCTTCCATGCTCACGTTGCGCACGGTAGGTTCAAATCCGCGGTAGCAAGCCTCTCTTGGCTCATAGTCGAGGTTGATTTTGAGCACGGCTTCCTTACACTGTCCTACGGTAACCTTGCGCATGTGGATGTTCTGGATGAGTCCGCCGCGGCAGTTGTTGGTCTTGATGCGGAGGATGCGCTCCAGATGAGGAGAGTCCATCTCGCAGTTCTCGGCGTATACATTTTCGCATCCGCCTGAAATCTCAGAACCGATGACTACGCCACCGTGTCCGTCTTCCATGCGGCAGTTGCGGATGATGATGTTCTTGGATGGTTTGTTCCAGAGACGCCCGTCGTTGTTTCGTCCGCTCTTGATGGCGATGCAGTCGTCGCCGGTGTGGAAGATACAGTTCTGGATGAGTACATTCTCGCATGCCTCAGGGTCGCATCCGTCTCCGTTAGGTCCTTCGTTCCAAACAGTTACGCCGTCTACCGTGATGTCCTTGCAGAGCAGAGGGTGCATCACCCAGAAAGGCGAGTTGATCATCTTTACGTCCTTGATGAGGATGCGCTCAGAGCGTACGAAGTTGACGAGCTGAGGGCGGAGACCCTGTCCCATACCGAACTTGCGCTCATCAAAAGGCACGCCGTCTTCTGCCATTTTCTGCAGTCTGGCGCGGGAGCCCATCTTCTGGTGTTCCTTGGTTACGCCCTCCTTGTATCCGAAGTAAGGGTTGCCGTTCCACTGCCACCATGTATCATTGTTGCCGCCTCCGTCGATGGTACCTTTACCGGTAATGGCGATGTCAGAAACCTTGTAGGCGTAGATGCATGGAGAGTAGTTCCAGCATGCCAGTCCTTCCCATGCGGTGCGAACCAGCGGATAGAGCTTTGGCTCAAAGGCAAACTGCAGTACGGCTCCTTCTTCGAGGTTCAGTTCTACGAAGCTCTTCATCTCAATGGCTCCTGTGCGCCAGGTACCCTTCGGGATGATTACGGTACCGCCACCTTTCTTAGAGACGAGGGCGATGAGTCTGTTGATTGCCTTCTGGTTCTGTGCAGCCGAAGCGTTCTGCTTGGCTCCATAGGCAGAAATTACATACTTCTTGGTTGCCTGCTTGATGTTAGGCAACTGTATGCTCTGTTCAATGCGCTGATATTCAGCATCGTTCCATCCATTATCCGCCCAAGCGCAGGTAGGGATGAGGAGCAGAGCAACGAGTAGGGTCTTAAAGAATTTCTTCATTGTCTTTGTTCTAGTTTTATGATTTTTAAATGTATTTATTCGTTTGTATGAATCAGTTTATTCGTTTGTTGGGTTTGATGTTTAACACATCGGTGCAAAGTTACGAATTTTATTTGGAAAACAGGTGCTGGGAATGTTAAAATTAAATGTTTTTGCAAAAAAGTTTGGTGTTTTCAAAATAAAATGTTATCTTTGCAACGATATTTAACATTATTAATACAATAAATACTTATCAGCCTATTGGTTTAGACATTTACTTAACATAAATAGATTAAGAAAATGAGACAACTCAATGAAATGACAGACGAAGAGTTGGCCCTGGCTTATGTCGGGGGCGACAACAGAGCCTTTGACCTGTTGCTTTCCCGCAACGAGGAAAAATTGTTCTCTTATATTCTTTTCGTGGTTCACGATGAGGATCTGGCGAATGATATCTTCCAGGAGACATTTGTGAAGGCAATCAGTCGTTTGCATGCTGGTCAGTATTCCTGTTCGGGTAAATTTCTTTCGTGGTTAATCCGCATTGCCCATAATGTAATCATTGACGGTTACCGCAGTCATTGTGTATTCCGCATGGTAGAACAGGCTAATGATAATGATCTTTCGTGTTTGCGTGGTGAAGATTTCCAGGCAGATTGTGCCGAGCAGGAGATGGTACGCAAGCAGATTCTCCGTGATGTGAAGAAACTGGTAGATTTCTTGCCGGCTCCACAACGCGAAGTGGTTTTCATGCGTTATTATCAGCAGATGAGTTTCAAGGAAATTGCCGAGTGCACCAATGTGAGCATCAATACGAGTCTGGGAAGAATGCGTTATGCGCTCCTTAACCTCCGTAAGATGGCTAAGGAGCACAATATTTACCTGGATCTCGGTTAGTGGAGTTCTTTCAGGGCATGGATGGTAGCATAAGGGTCTGTGCTCTTGAACACATAACTTCCGCTTACCAGCACGTTTACTCCGGCTTTCACCAGTCTTGGGGCAGTTTCTGCCTGCACACCTCCGTCAACCTCGATGAGTGCCTGACTGCCGCTCTCTTTGATGAGCTGGCGCAGACGGCCTACCTTCTTGATGGTGTTTTCGATGAATTTCTGTCCGCCGAAGCCTGGGTTTACGCTCATCAGCAGTACCATGTCCACATCGCAGATGATGTCTTCCAGCACGCATACCGGGGTAGAAGGGTTGAGGGTGACACCTGCCTTCATGCCTGCTGCGTGAATCTGCTGGATGGTGCGGTGCAGATGGGTGCAAGCCTCGTAGTGCACATTCATCATCATGGCGCCGAGCTTGGCAGTCTGCTCAATGTAATTTTCCGGATGCTGAATCATGAAGTGTACGTCGAGGGGCTTGGTGCACACCTTGCTCACGGCTTCGAGCACAGGGAATCCGAACGAGATGTTGGGCACGAAGACGCCGTCCATCACGTCGAGGTGGAGCCAGTCGGCCTCACTCTTGTTAATCATTTCTATGTCGCTCTTCAGGTCAATGAAGTTGGCTGAGAGCAACGAAGGGGATATCATTGTTTTCATCTTTCTTCTTCTTTTAGTTAGGATAGCACACCTTTAGCTTCCCATTTTGCACCATGGTATGATAGGAGTAGGCTATCTGCTTGATGAAGTAGATGGTCTGAGCCGAAGGTCTCATTTTCTTTGGTGTAAAAACTTGCTTCATAGGCATGAATCTTTTTTTAATGAATACTACTTTTATCTGTCGCTTTCAAGAACGGGCATTTCTTTCTGTGGAATTTTCCTCCGCCTGTTACCTGTCCTCTAGATAAATAACGGCACGTCTGGCAGATTATTACATTTCGGCGAAATATTTTTTTCTTTTCTCCCTAAATATAATGAAATATTTTTTTCTCCCTATATATAATAAGGTATAGGGGAGAGAAGGGGAAGGAATAGTGGGCGAAATGGTGATTTAGATGATAAAATAGTGTTAAATCTTAAAATTTCTCGGCAAAAAGTTTGTAGTTTAAAAGAAAAACTGTACTTTTGCAGTAGAAATGAAGAACGAAGGAGAATCTTTTTGTTAAAAAGAAAGAAACGCCTCGTTTTAGTAGTAACAAACAATTAAAAGAAAAAGCAATATGAATACATTCGTATCTACATCATGGTGGTGGCGTAACTCAAGATTCCAAAAGTCGTGAGTCGAGACGCCGTATGTAGATGTGAACAACATAATATACTAGGGGCCTGCCGTAACTTACGACAGGTCCCTTTTTCTTTTTACAACGAAAAATAAAAATTTAGGAGATATTAACTATGGAAATGAAGGACATTTTGAACAGAATGTTGAACCACGAGGAACTTTCCCGTGAGGAAACCCGCGACATCATTGTAGGAATCACCAAGAGTGAATTTCCTGAGGAACAGATTACAGCCCTGCTCACCGGTTTGCAGATGAGAGGCGTAACGGTAGATGAACTGCTCGGTTTCCGTGACGGAATTCTTGCCACAGGTGTGCCAGCCATCCTGGATTGTGACCGCTACATTGACGTGGTGGGAACAGGTGGTGACCGCAAGAATACCTTTAACATTTCTACCACCTCCTGCTTCGTCATTGCGGGTGCGGGTTACAAGGTGGCAAAGCACGGCAACTATGCGGCTACCTCGGTGAGCGGCGCCAGTAACGTCATCAGGAACCACGGTGTCCAGTTTACCGACGACATGGACAAGCTGAACCGCAGCATCAACGAGGCAGGCATCGTTTATCTTCATGCCCAGCTCTTCGCCAAGGCAATGAAGTTTGTGGGTCCTATCCGCAAGGCTTTGCAGTTTCCTACCGTGTTCAACCTGTTAGGTCCTCTTGTCAATCCTAGTCAGCCTAAGTGCCAGTTGCTGGGTGTAGCTAATCTCGACCAGATGCGCCTCTACAATCAGGTTTACCAGAAGTTGGGCATTGACTACGGCATAGTGAACAGCATCGACGGTTATGATGAGATTTCGCTTACCAGTGACTTCAAGGTAACCACCAACAGCTATGAGAAGATTTTCAAGCCTCAGGATCTCGGTTTCGAGATTGCCAAGCCGGAAGAGGTGAGAGGTGGAGCCACAGAGGAAGAGGCTAAGGATATCTTTGATGCGGTGCTTGAAAACCGTGCGCTCCCAGCCCAGAAGAACATCGTTCTCGCCAATGCAGCCTTCGGCATCCAGGTAATGGAGAAGGGTCAGAAGAGCATTGAGGAATGCGTGGAAATTGCTAGAGAGAGCATCGACTCGGGTAAGGCGCTCGCTACCTTCAAGAAATTCGTAGAGATAAACAGGCTTTAAAGGTAAAAAGGTAAAAAGGTAAAAAAGTAAAAACGAAAGAAATGGCTGATATTTTAGAGGAAATTGTTGCTCATAAAAGAATAGAGATTGAGCAGCGCAAGCGCTTCATCCAGCCGCGGCAGATGATAACCCTCACCGAGCAGAAGATGCAGGAGGATGGGGGACGGGTGCCGGGCGGAAGCATGAAGGAGGCGCTGATGAACTCGGAGACGGGAATCATCGCTGAGTTCAAGCGCAAATCGCCTTCCAAGGGCTGGATCAAGCAGGAAGGCAAGCCGAGCATCATCCCGCTCGCTTACCAGCAGAACGGAGCCTCGGCGCTCAGCATCCTCACCGACATTGATTACTTCGGAGGATATGATGAGTATATTCAGGAGGCGCGCCACGTGGGCGTTACCCTACCTATCTTATATAAGAACTTCGTGGTTGAGGAATACCAGCTGCTGCAGGCGAGATACTGCGGAGCTTCTGCCGTGCTGCTCATTGCGGCCTGCCTGACCAAGGAGGAGTGTAAGCAACTCATGAACATGGCTCACCAGCTGGGCATGGAGGTGCTGCTCGAGATGCATAATGAGCACGACTTCGAGTATGCTGAACTGGAACCGGATATGTACGGCATCAACAACCGAAATCTCGGAACCTTCTTTACGGATGTAGAGAACAGCTTCAGATTGGCAGAGAAACTCCCGAAGGATGTGTGCAGGGTGAGCGAGAGTGGTATCTCTAACCCGCAGACGGTTCTCCGGTTGAGAGAAGAAGGCGGCTTCAGAGGTTTCCTGATGGGCGAACAGTTCATGAAACAGGCAGACCCGGGCGTGGCGCTTCAAGAGTTTATTAAGCAGTTGAAACAATAAAGAAAATGTTAGTAAAGGTTTGTGGAATGCGTGAACCTGATAATGTAAAGCAGGTTGCGCAACTCGGCGTAGATATGATGGGATTCATCTTCTATCCTAAGTCTCCACGGTATGCCAGTCAGGTGGTAGCTCGCTCTGATGCTGACCGCAATGTGTGCAGAGTGGGAGTCTTCGTGAATGATTCCGTTTCCACGATGTTGGACAAGATTCATTCATTCTCCCTGAATGCGGTGCAGATGCATGGAAACGAGAGCAGACAACTTTGTGAGCAGCTGCGCGAAGCAAGGGGGGATATGAAGATAATCAAGGCCATCAGTGTTTCCACTGCCGGGGACATTCAGAAATATAAGGAGTATGTAGGCGCTGTTGACTACTTCCTTTTCGACACCAAATGCAAGACGGTGGGCGGAAGTGGTCAGCAGTTTGACTGGCAGGTTCTGGATGAATATGATGGCGATGTTCCATTCTTGCTGAGTGGCGGCATCGGTCCGGAAGATGCTTCCCGCATCCTGTCTTTCCACCATCCTCGGTGCGTAGGAATCGACCTCAACTCCAGGTTTGAGACAGAACCGGGACTGAAGGATGTAGAGAAACTCAAGGAATTCCTTTTAAAGGTAAAAAAGGCTATTTAAAGGTAAAAAGGTAAGAAGGTAAAAAGGTAAAAAGGTAAAAGGGTAAAAAGGTAAAAAACAATAAGTAAAAAATAAATAAAAATGAATAAGATAAATGCATTATTTACAAACAATAAAGACCGCAAGCTTTTGAGCTTGTATTTCTGCGCCGGATGCCCAACTTTGGAAGGTACCGGTGATGTAATTAAGGCGATGGAGCGCAAGGGGATAGATATGATTGAGGTAGGAATCCCTTTCAGTGATCCGTTGGCAGATGGTCCTGTTATCCAGAGTGCCGGAACCGTGGCTCTGAAGAACGGAATGACGGTGAAGAAACTCTTCGCCCAGTTGAAGGAAATCAAGGATGAAGTGCAGCTTCCACTCGTACTGATGGGTTATCTGAATCCAATCATGCACTACGGCATTGAGGCTTTCTTCAAGAGCTGCGTAGAGAGCGGAGTGAGCGGCACCATCATCCCAGACCTTCCTTTTGATGATTATCTGAAGGTGGTGAAACCCATTGCCGACAAGTATGACATCCGTGTCATCATGATGATTACGCCAGAAACCAGCGAGGAGCGCATCCGTTTCATCGATGAGCATACCGATGGTTTCATCTACATGGTCAGCTCCGCGAGCATCACGGGCGCCCAGAGCAGTTTCGGTGATGCCAAGCTGGCTTATTTCAACCACATCAACGGCATGAATCTGCGCAATCCTCGCATGATAGGTTTCGGCATCAGCAACAAGCAGACGCTTACCAGTGCGCAGGACAACGCGGCGGGAGCCATCATCGGCAGCAAGTTTGTAACCCTGCTCAATGAAACCGGTGATCCGGATAAGGCACTGGATGAGCTTTTCGAGGCACTCAAAAAGTAGTTGATAGTTGATAGTTAACAGCGGCTTCGCCGTATAGCAGGCTTGCCCTATAAACTATAAATTATAAATTATAAACTAAGTATTATGTATCAAGTTGACGAAAAAGGATTTTTTGGAAAATTCGGAGGAGCTTACGTTCCTGAGATATTATATAAATGTGTAACCGAGTTGCAGCAGGCTTACAAGCCAATCATTGAGAGCGAGGAGTTCAAGAAGGAATACCGCGCGCTGCTCAAAGATTATGTGGGCCGTCCTTCACCTCTTTATTATGCCAAGCGCATGAGCGAGAAGTACGGATGCCAGCTCTATCTGAAGCGCGAGGACCTGAACCATACCGGTGCACACAAAATCAACAACACCATCGGTCAGATTCTCATGGCCAAGAAGATGGGCAAGACCCGCATCATTGCCGAAACCGGAGCCGGACAGCACGGTGTGGCTACCGCTACGGTATGCGCCCTGATGAACATGAAGTGTGAGATTTTCATGGGTGCCACCGATGTAGAGCGCCAGCATACCAACGTAGAGCGCATGAAGATGCTGGGAGCCAAGGTGAACCCTGTGCGCACCGGCAACATGACGCTGAGCGATGCCTGCTCTGAGGCCATACGCGACTGGTGCTGCCACCCGCAGGATACCTTCTACATCGTAGGTTCTACCATGGGTCCGCACCCTTATCCAGACATTGTTGCCAAGATGCAGAGCGTAATCAGCGAAGAACTGAAATGGCAGTTGGAGGAGAAGATAGGCCGCGACTATCCAGATTATCTCATCGCCTGCGTGGGGGGCGGAAGCAACGCTGCCGGAACCATCTACCACTACATTGATGATGACCGCGTGAAGATTTATCTGGCTGAGGCTGCCGGTCACGGAATAGATACCGATTACACCGCTGCCACCATGCACTGCGGCACAGAAGGCATCATTCACGGAGCCCGTACCCTCGTGATGCAGACCGAGGACGGACAGATAGAGGAAGCCTTCACCATCAGTGCCGGTCTCGACTATCCGGGCATCGGCCCTATGCACGCCGACCTTGCCACATCGGGCAGGAGCCATGTGCTCGCCATCAAGGATGATGAGGCCATCTATGCCGGTTACGAGCTCACCCGCATGGAGGGCATCATTCCAGCCATTGAGAGTGCGCACGCCGTGGCAGCCCTGAAGAAGATGAAGTTCAAGAAGGATGATGTGGTGGTGCTCACCGTGTCAGGCCGTGGCGACAAGGATGTAGAAACGTATTTGAGCCATAAGGAAATGGCAGGAGAGTACGGAAACTTCTAATAGCAAAGATTTAATTTTTAAAATGGCAAAGTTTAGTTACAAGACAGTTACCCGCAAGATTCTCGCCGACCTTTATACGCCGGTGGGAGTCTACATGCGACTGAGAGATATTTATCCGCAGTCGGCTCTGATGGAGAGTTCCGACTATCATGGCTCCGAGAATTCGCGCTCCTTCATCGGTGTGCATCCGCTGGCAAGCATCGCCGTGAGTCATGGTGAGGTCATCAAGACCTATCCCGACGGAAGAGTAGAGAAAGAGCAGCTTCCTGCCTTTGGTGCCGGTAAGGGCGAGGAGTGCAAACTCGCCATCTCAAAGAGTATCAACGACTTCATCTCCTCCTTCCATGTTGAGGGAGAGAGCAAGGAGTTCTGCGGACTCTACGGATTCACCACCTTCAATGCGGTGAGATATTTTGAGAATATCCCGGTCAAGGATACCACCATGGAGAAGAATGATGCGCCCGACATCTATTACATCATGTATAAGGACATCATCGTCTTCGACCATTTCAACAACACCATGGAGCTCATTGCGCTCCAGGAAAGTGAACACTCTTCACTTCTTGAGCTCGACGAACTGCTCAAGGCGGTAAACAAGGCCAATGTGAAGCCTTACGATTTCCACCCTGTGGGCGAAACCACCTCTACGCTCACCGATGAGGAGCACAAGGCCAACATACGCCGCTGCATACAGCACTGCCTGCGCGGAGACGTATTCCAGATTGTGGTGAGCCGCCGCTTCGTACAGAAATATGAGGGCGATGATTTCAAACTCTACCGTGCGCTGCGCAGCATCAACCCTTCGCCTTACCTCTTCTATTTCGACTTCGGCGGATTCCGCATCTTCGGTTCTTCGCCTGAAACCCACAACCGCATCGTGGGCAACAAGGCGTTCATCGACCCGATTGCCGGAACCACCCGACGCACAGGAGATATGGAGCAGGACCGCAAGGCTGCCGAATTCCTGCGCAACGACCCGAAGGAGAATGCTGAGCACGTGATGCTGGTAGACCTGGCACGCAATGATCTGAGCCGCAACTGCCATGGGGTGAAGGTGGATTTCTACAAGGACATGCAGTTCTACAGTCATGTTATCCATCTCGTGAGCCGTGTGAGCGGAGAGCTGGATGAGCATGCCGACCACATCAAGGAGTTTATTGATACCTTCCCTGCCGGCACGCTGAGCGGTGCGCCTAAGGTGAGAGCTATGCAGATTATCTCAGAGCTGGAGCCTCACAACCGCGGTGCCTACGGAGGCTGTATCGGTTTTATCGGTCTGAACGGCGACCTGAATCAGGCCATCGTGATACGTACCTTCATTAGCCGAAACGGCGAACTCTGGTTCCAGGCGGGTAGTGGAGTAGTGGCAAAGAGCAATGATGAGTATGAGCTGGAAGAGTGTAACAACAAGCTCGGTGCGCTGACCAAGGCGATTCACATTGCTGAAGAGTTGTAATCACTAATCAATAATCAATAATAATTGACAAAAGATGAAAGTAGTAATCATAGATAATTACGATTCCTTTACCTATAATCTTGCCCATCTGGTAAAGGAGTTGGGAGCTGACGTTACGGTGTTCCGCAACGACCAGTTCCAGTTGCCGGAGCTGGAACGCTTCGACAAGATCATTCTGAGTCCGGGTCCGGGCATTCCGTCGGAGGCGGGACTGCTGATGGATGTTATCCGCAAGTATGCAGGCCGCAAGCCGATGTTGGGCGTATGTCTGGGGCATCAGGCCATAGGCGAGGCGTTTGGAGCCAAGCTTACCAATCTTTCTGAGGTGTATCATGGAGTGGCAACCCCTTGCACCCAGTTTGGCAACGATGTTATTTTCGACGGGTTGGACAAGCGCATAGAGATTGGCAGATACCACTCTTGGGTGGTAGACCGCTCGGGATTCCCTGACTGTCTGGACGTTACGGCAGTAAGCGATGATGGTTGCATCATGGGTCTGAAGCATAAGAACTATGATATTCATGGTATCCAGTTTCATCCGGAAAGCGTGCTGACGCCAGACGGCAAGAAGATGGTGAGAAACTGGTTGGAAAAAGCTTAATGACCTTAATGACCAATGACCTTAATGACCACCATGACCCCCATGGTGGTTGTTGAGTTTTTTTTGTTTTATGATAAGAAAAAGCAAAGCCTGACGCTCTCTCGAGTGCCAGGCTTTTCCTAATTACTAACATCTTACCCTCGCTACAATCCTCTCACGAGTTTCGCGAAGCATATTACCTAAACTGATTTTTCCTAAAATGGAAATTAAATCTTCTTAATCCTTCAAAATATTTACATATCCCAAGCCACAGCACTCGCACCGAGTACGGCAGCAGAACTACCATCAAGGGTAGAAACAAGGAATTTAGCCTTGCCCTTGAAGGTGCGGAGCACGTGCTCATCATAAGCCTTCTGGATAGGTTTCATGATGAGGTCGCCAGCCTTGGTCAGACCGCCGAAGAAGACGAAAGCCTCTGGTGAAGAGAAGGCTGCGAAATCAGCACAAGCCTCACCGAGCATCTTGCCGGTAAACTCGTATACACGCAGTGCCAGCTTGTCGCCCTTGCCTGCAGCAACGCTCACATCATAAGATGTAATTTCCTCAGGATTCAACTCGCGGAGCAATGAAGGCTCATCGCTCTTCTCGAGATACTCGCGAGCTGTGCGAGCCACACCTGTGGCAGAGCAGTAAGCTTCGAGACATCCTGTACGGCCGCATCCGCATGTACGGCCCTCTTTGCCACGTACCATGGTAACGTGACCCAATTCGCCTGCGAATCCGTCGCAGCCGTAAACCATCTGTCCGTTGATAACGATACCAGAACCTACGCCTGTACCGAGTGTAACGTCGATGAAGTTTTTCATACCTCTTGCCACACCGTAAGTCATCTCACCGAGCGCTGCGGCGTTGGCATCATTGGTCATACCTACAGGCAGACCACCTAGTGATTTGCTGAACATTTCAGCCAGTGGCACAATTCCGTCGTGTGCCCAAGGAAGATTTGGAGCGAACTCTATGGTTCCATTATAATAGTTTGCATTTGGTGCACCGATACCCATAGCCTTGATTTTGTCAATGCCGCCTACTGTATCAATGATAGGCTGGAGAGCTTCTACGGCTGCATTTACGTAGTCTTCAACTTTTTGGTAACCGCCAGTCTTGATGGCAGTGGTAGCTTTAATCTCGCCACGTGCATCTACGATGCCGAAAACTGAATTTGTACCACCGAGGTCAAGGCCTATTACGTATGGTTTAAGTGTATTATCTGTCATATTATCTTAAAAATTAGTTAGAATTATTTTATTTCACGGCAAAGGTACAGAAAAACTTTGGAATCTCCCTTATTTTTATATATAAAAAATTATAATTTTCTGATTTTTTTTTAGCGAGACTGCGAAAGTTCAGTTTATAATATAGGTAGAACATCCGTGTAATGCGTGTAATCCATGCCCGAAAATATAAAAAACGGGAATAAAATGAACTTTTAGGCGAAAAAATTGTGCTTTGTGCCCGAAATTTTGTAACTTTGCCGCCTGTTAGAAATTGTAACGATACTAATAAGATGAATTTAGCATTTCCAATTGAGATAAACATCCTTGACTTCATTTTCAAAGGAATCGTCATCGGTGTTCTTGCCTCAGCCCCTATGGGTCCGGTAGGCATCCTATGTATCCAGCGCACGCTCAACAAGGGCCGCTGGTATGGTTTTGTAACAGGTGTGGGTGCCGCATGCAGCGACATCGTATATGCCTTATTCACAGGCCTGGGCATGAGTTTTGTGATGGATTTTGTGAGCAACTCCGAGAACAAGTTCTATCTTCAGATTTTCGGAAGCCTGATGCTCCTCGTGTTTGGAATCTACTGCTTCAAGAGCGACCCGATGAAGAACATGCACAAGTCGAGCAACAAGCAGGGCACACTGATGCACAACGGCATAACGGCGTTCCTGGTAACGCTCTCCAATCCGCTCATCGTGTTCCTCTTCATGGCCACCTTCGCGCAGTTTGCCTTCGTGGTGCCTGATATGCCGGTAGAAATGGGCGTGGGTTACCTCAGCATCGTCTTCGGAGCCCTGTTGTGGTGGTTCGGCCTCACCTGGCTCATCGACAAAATCAGAAACAAGTTTGATACCAACGGCATCGTCATTATCAATAAGGTAATAGGCAGCGTGGTCATCATCTTCTCCATCATCGCTCTCTTCGGCACGATTTTCAATCTGTATCATCTGCCGGAATTTTAAAGAGTTTATAGTTAATAGTTTATAGTTTATAGGGGCTTTAGCTCGTTTCTTCTTATAAAAAATGTTTGTAGCACAAGAATTAAGAAAGAAAAGTATCGCAGAATACTTATTATATATGTGGCAGATTGAGGACATCATCCGGGCTTACGGTTGCTCGCTGCCTGTCATTAAGAAAAATTATGTAGACCGGTTCGACTTTACACCCGAGCAGCGCGAGGAAGAACTCGACTGGTTCGGCAACCTGATTCGCATGATGAACGAGGAGGGAAAGCGCGAGGGAGGACACCTTAATATTAATAAGGTGATACTGAAGGACGTCATTGACCTGCACGGCATGCTGCTGCAGAGCACCAAGTTTCCTATCTACAATGCCGAATATTACAAGGTGCTGCCTTTCATTGTAGAGCTGCGCCAGCGGGGCGACAAGGACCTCAACGAGATTGAAACCTGCCTCGACGCCCTTTACGGCGTGATGATGCTGCGCCTGCAGAAGAAGGAAATCACGCCCGAAACCGAAAGGGCCATCAAGGAGATTACCGTCTTCATAGGTCTGCTCAGCGATTATTACATCAAAGACCGCACCGAGGGACTCAAGTTTGATGACGACGACATGTAGTGATTAGGGATTACTTTTTTTAGAATATACATTATTATATATATATACAACAGGATGAACGAAATAGAAAGAAGAAGAACATTTGCCATTATCTCTCACCCGGATGCTGGTAAGACAACATTGACCGAGAAGTTTCTGCTCTTCGGTGGACAGATTCAGGTGGCAGGTGCCGTAAAGAATAACAAAATTCGCAAAACTGCGACTTCTGACTGGATGGATATTGAGAAACAGCGTGGTATCTCTGTATCTACATCTGTAATGGAATTTGATTATCTCCCTGCCGGACAGGAGGGAGAACCTTATAAGGTGAATATCCTGGATACACCAGGTCACCAGGACTTCTGCGAGGATACCTACCGCACACTTACTGCCGTAGATTCAGCCATCATCGTGGTTGACTCTGCCAAGGGTGTGGAGGCACAGACCCGCAAGCTCATGGAGGTGTGCCGCATGAGAAATACGCCGGTAATCATCTTCATCAACAAGATGGACCGCGAGGGACGCGACCCGTTTGATGTGCTCGACGAGTTGGAAGAAGAGCTCAAAATCAAGGTTCGTCCGCTGAGCTGGCCTATCGGTCAGGGTCTCCGCTTTAAGGGAGTTTACAACATCTACGAGCATCAGCTCAACCTCTTTACCCCTAACAAACAGCGCGTTACCGAGAAGGTAGAGGTAGACATCCAGAGCGCTGAGCTGGATGAGCGGGTAGGAGAGCGCGAGGCTGCACAACTGCGCGAGGAGCTGGAACTGGTAGACGGCGTTTACCCAGAGTTTGAGGAAGAAACCTACCGCTCAGCCGAGGTAGCCCCAGTGTTCTTCGGTTCGGCGCTGAACAATTTCGGTGTTCAGGAACTCCTCGACTGTTTCGTTCATATTGCCCCATCTCCTAGACCAACCCAGGCAGAGGAGCGACTGGTGGAGCCGGAAGAACCAAAGTTCAGCGGTTTCATCTTTAAGATTACAGCCAATATTGATCCAAACCACCGCTCGTGCATCGCTTTCTGCAAGATATGCTCGGGCAAGTTTGTGAGAAATCAGCCATATTACCACGTGCGCTTGGATAAGAACGTGCGTTTCTCTTCGCCTACCCAGTTCATGGCGCAGCGCAAGAGTACCATTGACGAGGCTTATCCGGGCGACATTGTTGGTTTGCCAGACAACGGCATCTTCAAGATTGGAGATACGTTGACGGAGGGAGAGAAGATGCATTTTCGCGGTTTGCCAAGCTTCTCTCCACTCCTTTTCAAGTACATCGAGAATGATGACCCGATGAAGAGCAAGCAGTTCCAGAAGGGACTGGAGCAGCTCATGAACGAGGGTGTGGCGCAGCTCTTCGTCAACCAGTTCAACGGCCGCCGCATCGTGGGCACCGTGGGTCAGCTGCAGTTTGAGGTTATCCAGTACCGCCTGGAGAACGAGTACAACGCCAAGTGCCGCTGGGAGCCTGTGCATCTCCACAAGGCTTGCTGGATAGAGGCAGATGACGAGAAGGAACTCGAAAGCTTCAAGAAGCGCAAGTACCAGTACATGGCCAAGGATATTGAGGGCCGCGACGTGTTCCTCGCCGATTCGGGCTACGTACTGAGCATGGCGCAGCAGGATTTTGAGCACATCAAGTTCCATTTTACATCGGAATTCTAAATCAAAACAAAGATGGATGAAGAAATTCTAGATTACTACGGGCAGAAAGAGGGATGGATAAACCGGATGGTGGATTGGCAGAAAAAGCATATTTCCGACCGCCAGATGACCCTTATCCTGGCTTTCGTCATCGGCCTTCTGGCGTCGGTGGCAGGATATTTCCTGCACGGCATCGTGCACGAAATACAGCTGCTGCTCACTTCGGGATTCAACCAGGGCACCTACAACCTGCTCTTCCTGCTCTTCCCGATTGTGGGCATCTACCTCACCATGCTCTTTATCAAATATGTGGTCAGAGATAACATTTCCCACGGTATCACCCGTGTGCTTTACGCCATCTCTACCAAAAATTCCAAGCTCAAGGCCCACAACTGCTGGTCGTCGGTGGTGGCATCAGGCATCACCATCGGTTTCGGTGGTTCTGTGGGAGCCGAGGCACCTATTGTGCTCACGGGTTCGGCCATCGGCTCAAACCTGGGGCAAATTTTCCGCATGGACAAGAAAACCATGATTCTGCTGGTGGGCTGCGGCGCTTCCGCAGCCATTGCCGGCATCTTCAAGGCGCCCATTGCCGGACTCGTATTTACGCTTGAGGTGCTGATGGTAGACCTGAGCATGGCTTCCTTGCTGCCTATCCTTATCAGTTGTGTAACAGCCACTTGCTTTACCTACATCCTGATGGGCTCCAAGAGTCTTTTCGATTTTACGCTTACCAGTCCGTGGGCGCTCGACCGAGTGCCAGCCTGCCTTTTGCTGGGCATCTTCTGCGGCTTGGTGAGCCTTTATTTCATGCGCACCATGTCGGCGTGCGAGGGCTTCTTTGCCAAGCTTTCGCCTTATCCATACGTAAAACTGCTGTTTGGCGGACTGATTCTGAGTTCGCTCATCTTCCTCTTCCCTTCGCTCTACGGCGAGGGCTATTCGGCAGTCAACGTGCTGCTGAAGGGGCAGAATGTGGAAGACTGGGGGCAGGTGATGAGCCGTTCGCTCTTCTACGGGCACAACCAGCTGCTCATCCTCTACATCGCCCTGGTAACCTTTACCAAGGTTTTTGCCACCTCGGCAACCAACGGCAGTGGCGGATGCGGTGGTACCTTTGCCCCTTCGCTCATCATCGGCGGTTTTGCCGGTTTCCTCTTTGCGCGTCTCTGGAATGTGAACCAGGTGGGCGTCTACGTTCCTGAGCAAAACTTTACACTCATGGGCATGGCGGGCCTGATTACGGGCGTGATGCATGCCCCGCTTACGGGCATCTTCCTCATCGCCGAACTCACGGGCGGCTACCAGCTCTTCATGCCGCTGATGATCGTGTGCATCTCTTCGCTGCTCACCATCAGCATCTTCGAGAGCCACAGCATCTACGCCCTGCGTCTGGCAAGAGAGGGCAAGCTGCTCACCCACCATATTGACAAGGCTGCGCTCACGCTGCTGGGCATGCAGGATGTCATTGAGAAAGATTATCATCCGGTGGGTCCTGATTTGCAGATGAGCCAGCTGGTGAGCGAGATAAGCCGCAGCAACAACAACTTCCTGCCGGTCTTAGATCAGGCGGGCGTGCTGCTGGGCGTGGTAGATATTACGAAGATTCGCCACATCATCTTCCGCACCGAGCTGTACCAGCATTTCACCGTGCGCCAGCTGATGATGCAGCCTTCTGCCGTTCTTACCGAGCACGACAGTATGGACGAGGTGATGCAGAAATTTGACAAAACCGATGCTGCCCAGCTGCCAGTGGTAGATGTGAGCGGCGTGCTGAAGGGTTACATCAGCCGTACCAGAATCTATTCCATGTACAGGCAGATTGTAGCGGATATGTCGGCAGAGTAGGAGTTTTAAGTGAAGAACGAAGAATGAAGAATTCAACGGCTTTGCTGTTTTTATTTTAAAATATTAGTGTTTTATGGAGAAGAAGGATTTGAGAATCATATTCATGGGAACACCGGAGTTTGCGGTGGAATCCCTCAAGCGCCTGGTAGAGGGCGGTTATAATGTGGTGGCTGTGGTTACGCAGCCTGATAAACCGGTGGGCAGACACCAGGATACGCTGCAGCCTTCGCAGGTGAAGCTGTATGCCGTGGAGCACGGGTTGCCGGTGTTGCAGCCTGAAAAGATGAAGGACCCGGAGTTTGTAGAGCAGTTGCGCTCTTATCATGCCGATTTGCAGGTGGTAGTGGCTTTCCGCATGCTGCCTGAGGTGGTTTGGGCAATGCCTCAATATGGTACTTTTAATGTACATGCAGCCCTCCTTCCGCAGTATCGCGGTGCGGCGCCAATCAACTGGGCTGTCATTAACGGCGAGAAGGAGACGGGTGTCACTACCTTCTTCCTCGACCACGACATTGATACCGGCCGCATCATCATGCAGAAGCGTTTCCCTATTCCGGAGACGGCAAATGTGGAGTATGTTTACGACGGGCTGATGCATCTCGGTGCCGAACTGGCGCTGGAAACCATTGATGCGCTCATCGCTGCCGACGGCAACATCGGTTCCATTCCGCAGAGCAAACTGATAGGTGAGGGTGCCGAACTCAAGCCGGCTCCTAAAATCTTCAAGGATACCTGCCGCATCGACTTCCACCAGCCAGCCAAGAAGGTGTATGATTTCATCCGCGGTCTTTCTCCATACCCTGGTGCATGGACCGAAATCAAGAAGAAGGAGACGGTAGTTTTCTTTGACGATCCTACAGAAGGACACGTGAAGAGCGCAGAGGAGATGCTGGAGAATACTTCTGATGATTATGTGAAGTTTCCAGATGCAACAGATCATCCGTCTCGCAAGCCGAGCACGGCAAAGATTCAGGTGCTCAAGATGTTTGCCACCCATCTTTCGGGCGAAAAACGTGGTGCTGCGCCTGTAGGTTCGCTGCGCATTGAGGGCAAGCAGCTGCAGGTGGCCTGTCTCGACGAATGGCTCAACATTCAGGAACTCCAGCTCAGTGGCAAGAAGCGCATGGAGGCAGCCGCCTTCCTCAACGGCATGAAGGACATTGCCTATTATGAGTGCCAGAGGAAGGATATTAAGGACGATTTTTAGGTATTAGGAATTTAAGTTTTTATAGTAATTATGACTGTAGAAGAAGATATCAAGCGTGCTGTGGAATGCATGCGCAAGGGTGGAGTGATTCTCTACCCAACGGATACCGTATGGGGAATAGGTTGTGATGCAACCAATCCGGAGGCGGTAAAGAAAGTTTATGAAATTAAGAAGCGTGACGACTCTAAGGCGCTTATCTGCCTGACAGATTCTGCCGACCGCATGGCTCGTTATTTCCGCAATGTGCCTCAGGTGGCATGGGATTTCATTGATGCTGCGATGCCTGTGAAACCTACCACGGTTATCCTGGATGATGCGAGTGGAGTGGCTAGTAATCTGGTGGCAGAGGATGGCAGTTTAGCGATGCGCGTTACGTATGAGCCTTTCTCCAAGCAGCTCTGTTACCGTTTTCAGAAGCCTATTGTGAGTACAAGTGCCAATGTGAGTGGCGAGCCAGCTGCCCAGAATTATCGCGACATTTCTGAGGAAATCCTCAATGCCGTAGATTATGTTTGCTGGAGCCGTCGTCAGGAGCATAAACCTCATCAGCCTTCGAGCATTGTAAAGATTGCCAAGGATGGCGAGGTGAAGGTTATCAGATAATAAAAAGCGTGCTACTTTAAGTAGCTTTTGGGGCATTCAGCCCATACTAAAACCACTTTGAAACTTTCTATATATAGAAAGAGCCCTGAGAAAAGGCTAAAAGCATCTTTATGTTTTGAGGATGCTTTTGCCTCTTTCAGGGCTTTAATTTTTTTTGCCGCCTTTTCCTTGCGGCCTTGCGTTTCTTCTTTACCGCTTTTCTACATGCAGCTCGTAACTCCGAGAGTAGTTGCTACGGCGGTGAGAATGCTGATGATAACCTGTATCAGCGTTTTCCATGTTTCTTTTTTCATCATGATTTTCCTTTCTTTTTAGTGGTTAAATACTTGTGTTTCCGTGTTTTTAAGAGCAGTGTTGGAAATCTTCGTTTCCGTTTTTCAGGAGGATTTCTCAGAAAGAGAGTAGCCCCCCGAAGGGGGCTTTGGTTAGCCCATGTTTCCGTCGCCGTCAGTGCCGCTGCCTTGACCGCCGTTTTCACCGGTATTTCCGCTGCCACCAGTAGGGTTGTTACCATCGCCCTCCTCGTCTACGTTGCCCTTGTCGGCAGAAGTAACCTGCTTGATTACCTTTCCGTTGCGGTCGTAGCAAGTAATGCTGATGGCGGTGTTGGCGAGTTCCTCCTTGATCTCCACACTTGGGGTGAAGATGACGCGGCGTGCGGTGATGAGGGCGGTACTTACGAGGTCAACCTTCTCAACGGCGTTGCCTCGCACACCGAATCGCATGGTTCCGAGACCTGGGATTGCCACACTGTGACCCTCAGTGGCCCATGCCACGATGACGTCGCTCAATGCGTTCCAAGATGCGTTTACCACACCCTTTGGCAGTCCGGAACGGAGAGAAGCTTCCTTGATTACCTTGTCGGCAGTAAGTTTGCCGTAGAGCTCTGGAGTGAGCACGAATGCGTAGCGGGTTTTGTTCTTGTCGAAAGATACGTTACGCTCAATTGCCTTAAGTTTCATTCCCATAATGTTTAATTTTTTTTAGTGGTTATTAATGTTGAAAATCTGTAAGCGTGAATCCGAGTTTGCGCGCTTTCTCGAATTTCACGGTGCAAAGGTATGAAAAAATCTTGACATGGGCAAGTAAAATCGTAAATATTTTTCAACTTTAACTTTTCTTTACAAAACGAGAGGTCTTCCGGTAGTCGGCACAAGGTGGCTTGACGGTGCTTCTGCTGTATCTCCATACCCACGCTCGCGCGTGCCTGTTATTATTTTATCGTGATGGAATATTTTTTTCATCGTGACATAAAAATGAAACTACGGCTAGAGGGGTGAAGATGGAGGGATGAAGAGAAGGCTGAGGGGAGAGAGAAAAAGAGGGTGGTCATTAAGGTCATTAGTCATTAAGGTCATTAAGCACTTTGAGATTGGGGGTATTTTTTTAGGACAATAATAAAAATATAAATATTTATATTTTTATTATTGTCTCTATTTTTACTCCCCGTTGGAGAATCCTTAATGACCTTAATGACCAATGACCTTAATGACCACTTTTGACCACCAAGATGTAAAGATAATTGATTTTCCCCTTTAGGGGAAGAGTTCTTGCCCATAGATTTCTTCTGAAAATAAAGAAGAAAAAGTTTGGTGGTAACAATTATTTTTTCTATCTTTGCCCCCATCAAGCAAGCTAAAGAAATAAGCTTGCCTCTGGTAAAAACTAATATAGATAAAAAATTATACTTATGACACAGAAAACTACTACTTATCTCGCCACTGCTGTGCGTTATTTTGCTAACCCCAGCCTTCGTGGCAATGCCCAGGAGACTCCTGAAATGGAGCAGCGTACTATCGGTGTATTGTCGGGCTTGCAAGCCCGGCTGCCCCTTGTTGTGCTTCGCCTTGATGAGCAGAACCATTATGATTCTCAGGCAGTTGTTGTGCTTGAGCATGGGCGGCAGATAGCTTATCTGGCTGCAGATGATGCCCATCAGTGCGTGGCTGAATACGGTGAAAGGCTTCGGGTCGGGATACCGGTAAGGGTGACGGAGGTGAACGTGGAGAAACACGGGGTGTTCTGGGTGGAGAAGCCTAAGATGAAGGGGGCTTCTTCTTCTTCTGCTTCTACTTCTGAGGCTTCTTCTTCTGTTGCTTCTTCTTCTTCTTTTTCTGCTTCTCTTTCTCTTCCTGCTGCTCTTGATTGGAGCGGGTGGATGGAGCCTGCTGCTTTGGCCCTCCCTGCTGCTTTTAGGCAGAGGATAGAATCGCTAGAGCTTATCATCGATTTCTGCTTGGGAGAAATAGAGGCGGATGAGGAAGGAGGGGGACCTGCGATGGAATCGCAGGGAACGGGGACGCAAAGGGGGAGTGCTGGCTCGGCTTCTCCTTCTGGCTCTGAGGTTACGCTTTGCGAGTATTTGGGGTGCTGGCTGGAGGAGGTTAGCTTTGATGTGAGCAGGGAGGCGCATGAAAGGGTGCTGAGATACAGACAGCTGCTTGAGGCTAGCGGAAGACCAAAACTGATGGAAATGGCTGAAAAGATGGATAGGGCGCTGGTGAAAGGAGGATGCATTGAGGTTACCCGAAAAAGATGTGAAATGTGGCAACAGATGATGGAGGATGAAGGTGTGAAAGAGGACTTTGACCACTTGATGGCTTTTTCTACATCCGTGCCACAGGTGATGCTGGCTGATACTGAAATGAAGGTGAGGCAACTGCCGGGAAGACTGTATGACTTCATTGCTGATGATGCTAAGTTTCTGTCACATCTTCGCTATCTTATGCCGCCGCTTTGTGCTTTGCGTAATATCTTGAGCTATAGGTTGTTGAGGAAGTTGCTGTGCAAGAAACTGGGGGTTAGCGATGCAGCTTGCCGGGCTGCCGGGAATACTGATTTTTCAGGGTCTTTTTCAGGGTGCTCATCAGGGTCTTTTTCAGTATCCCCTTCAGGTTCTTCAGTATCATCTTCGGGCTCTTCAGTATCTCCTTCGGGTTCTTCAGTATCTCCTTCGGGTTCTTCAGTATCCCCTTCGGGTTCTTCAGTATCATCATCTTCACCTTCAGTATCAGTCTCTGAAAACGGAGAGGAGAAAGGGGCTGGTTCTTCTGTTTATCTTTCGCCTGTTCGGGGAAAGAAGATTGATTTCATCCGTGTGGTTAATGTGCTTTATGAATTGGGCCTTTTTACGGATAAGGATGGGGTTCGCTGCACCAAGAAGGAGGCTTTCCGGGCGTTTGGAAGGGCGGTGAATCTGGATTTGTCTAATTACAATAAGGATTTGAGTCGCGCTCTTAACGATACGACGACCCGTGAGCGCCAATTGCAGATCTTTAAGGATATGAGACAGAAAATGGCGGAAATCTATCAAGATAAAAATTAGGCGTTGTAAGCGCATCCCGTATCTGATGGATGTTGTTTGTTTCGGAATTACAGGGGGATGTTGATGGGGGCTTTGTAGACTCCATGAAAGTTTTTTCTTGTTTTTTTTGAAGTTTTTTTATGTTTTGATTATCAGATAGTTAACTTTGTTTTGAGAAGTATAGGCTTCGTAGACTCGAAAGGGTGGTCTACGAAGCCTTTCGTTTTTTTGCCCTACCTTTGCAACCGGAAATCAGAAGAAATGAGGCTGGTTCCTGAAAAGGATTCGGAAGAAATGACGCTGGTTAGAGTAATAACTTTTTAAAATGGATAAATGATGAAAAAGAAAACGAAAATCATGGAGCTGAAGCTGGTTCGCTTCGCTAAAAAGAAAGGGTATACCATCGGGCGCCTTTACTGCCTGGGGGAAAGGGAAGAAGAAGGGACCTGCGATGGAATCGCAGGGAACGGGAGCCAGACGGGGGACTTGGAGGCTGATAAGGGGCTGAAGGGCGACGGAGGGCTGAAGGGCGACGGAGGGCTGCTGGGCGATAAAGGGCTGAAGCCTTTCTGCGATACGCTGGAACCGCCGCGACGCAACCTGCTGAATGGGGGGAAATGGGATAAGAGACTGAAGGTGAAGGGGATGACGGCGATTCCGGAAGGGAGATACCTGATGAGGTTTACCTATTCGCCTAAATTCGGCAAGAGGCTGTTTCAGCTGATGGATGTGCCCCTCTTCGACGGCATCCGCATCCATTCCGGAAATTCGGTGAAGGATACGCAGGGCTGCATCCTGGTGGGGAATAACACGAAGGTGGGAAGACTGGAGAACTCGAGAGCTGTGCTCTTTAAGCTGGAAATGATGCTGAAGGGGTTTCAGGGACCTGACGACCTGGTGTTTATTACGATTGTGTAACTATTGATTTTTTAACTATTTAATATTTATAAATGATGAATACAGAATTGATGAAAGTGGTGCAGCAGGGCGAGGCCTTCGCTGTACAGAGCCAGAAGGCTGAGGGCGGCCAGATTAAGAAATGCAACATCCTGTTGCAGGAACTTGGCGGCAAGTTTGAAAACCAGTTTGCAGCACAGCTTTGGGGCAATGCGGCAGAATGCCGTTTCCAGGCTGGGGATGTGGTGGCGGTTCGCCTGCGCTTTCAGACCCGCGAGCATAATGGGCAGGTGTTTCAGGACATCTCGGTGCAGGAAATCGTTAAGCTGAACTGATGTATTAACTACCTGAATTTTCGCATGAGGGGAAGTTAGAGGGAAGTTAAGGGAAGTTAGAGGGAAGTTAAGGGACAAATGTCCTACGTTTTACGAAAGAAGACTATTGTCTCTTCACTTCCCGAACGACCGTAGGGGAGTGATAACTTCTTTAACTTCTGTCAATTCCCTCACTTGCAAAACTTAAATTAAAAAAGAAAAAACTAATATGGAAAAGAATTTTAATTTGAATCAGAATGTTGGAATGGTAATGAATGGGGGTGAGCATGTGCAGATTGAGGGCATGGCTTTCTTTGACAACCGCAAGTATTTTATGTTTTCGCCTGATGATCCGAAACCTAATCAGGTTTCCAGTTTCCGTACGCTGGGCATTGTGCAGCAGATGAGCGACGGCACGGTGGATTTTACGGTGAAGGGGTATCCGCGCTCGCAGAGTAAGCTGATCAGGAAGTTTGCCCACGGCCGTGCTTCGGAGACGAAGGATGGGGCGATACAGATTTTTCTGAAGGTTTTTAAGAATGAGGGCATCAATATTCCTAAGGCGATGCGTAAGGAGAGCCGCGAGGCTGTGCAGGCTATCATGGATTATCTGATGCTGGGATAGGGCCCTAGATGTACTTACTGAATCTTTATTAACTGTTTTATTTTTTTGATTGGAATATGAGTGTTTATTTGATTTCTGTTAGGGGAGGGCGCAAGGTGGCCCTCCCTGTTCTTACCGAGGAGTCGTATCGACGGCTCAGAAATACTTCTTCGCAACAGGCTAACCTAAGGCAGGCAAGAATGGGTAACCAGGCTGCTAAACGGAGGCTTATCCAGTTTAACTATTCGGGGTATTACCCGGATGGGGTTGTGAAGGGGTGCCGGCTGCCTAGCCAGGCTTTCGGATTTGATGTGGATGATGCGGGGGAGTTTGAACGCATAGCTAAAATGCTGATGGAGAAGAGGGGACCTGCGATGGAATCGCAGGGAACGGGGGCTAGGCGGGGGACCGCTGGCTCGGAGATTAAGGGAGCGGCTGCTGAGGGCGGTGACGCTGGAGAAGGCAAGGGCGCTGAAGGGACGGCTGGAGAAGGCAAGGGTGCTGAAGGAGCGGCTGGAGAAGGCAAGGCTGCTGAAGGGACGGCTGGAGAAGGAGCGACGCTGGCTGAAAGTCTGGGACTGCTGATGCTGGAAAGAAGCGCGAGCCAGGGAGGACATGCTGTTTTTAAAAGAGAAAAGGGAAAGACGATTCTCGAAAACCAGGTGCGCATAGCTAAAGCCCTCGACTGCGAACTGGATACCAATGCGCATGATATCAACCGGGTTTACTTCTCAAGTACTGCTGATAAGGATGAACTGCTCTTCCTCTCGCCTGAACTCTTTAATGACCAGTATGGGGTGAGCCCGGGCGCTGATGTGGACCGCGTTGCCGAGGAGGCCAGAACGCTGGAAGACAGGGAGAAAAACGGTAAAGAAGAACTGCCAGAAGGAGCCCATGGGAGCAATAAGCACTTCAAGGTGGGGAGAACGGAGAGAACGAAGAAGCTGGGGGGAACGGAGAAGCCGGGAGGACCGGGAGGACAGGAGAGAACGGAGAAACCGGGAGGACAGGAGAGAACGGAGAAGCCGGGCGGACAGGCGATGGAATCGCCTGGAACGGGGGCCCAACGGGGGACATGCTCCTCATCTGCTGGCTCTGCTTCTGCTGGCTCTGCTTCTGCTGGCTCTTCCTCTTCATCCTCTTACTCTTCTTCCTATTCCACTTATTCTTCTTCCTCTTCTTCTGGAGAGAATTACTTGGGGATACCGTATGAGGTGATTATTGAGAAATGGTGGGGGATGTATAACGACGGGAAAACGCCGGTGACCTCTAACAGAGATGTGCTGACTTTTGAACTCGCGGTGAACCTGAGGCATATATGCGGATTCGACAGGATGCTCATGGATAGGGTGATTCCTTGCTACGACGGGTTTCCGGAAGAACAGAAGATGAAATGCATTGACTCGGCCCTGGCTGAAAGAAGAACGCAGATGCCGAAAAGACTGAAAGATGTGCTCAATGCGCTGAGGCAGGAATATCTCAAGACGGGATGCGGAGATGCGCAGGAAGGCGTGCAGGTGGCTGATGCCCTGGACGAGGCCATGCAACAGGATGAACTCTGGCATTTTAACCGACTGCCGAAACTGCCGATGGGCGTGAGCGACAGTGTGGCTGCTGCCGGAACTCCGCTCTGTATGGCTACCCTCATCGGCATAGCTCCGGCACTCGGGGCGCTGGCTACGGGCGTGAAACTGGATGTACACGGCAATGCGAGGGGACTGAATCTCATCTCTTACATCTGCGGCGAATTCGGTTCGGGAAAGGGACAGCTAGACCCGATAATCGGTGCCTGGATGTACGAACTGCAGGCGCAGACCGACATCTACACCCAGCAGGAGGAGGAATGGGCGCAGAAAACCAGACGCATGAAGAGCGGAAAGGCGCCCGAACAGCCGAAACTGCCGGTAAGAATGCTGCCGCTGAACAACACGCTTGCCAACATAGCCGAACGACTGGGGAATGCTGAGGAGAAACACAGTTTCAGTTTTACACCCGAGGCTGATACGGTGGCGATGAAGTGGAAGTCGTCGATGAGCGATTTCAGTGTGATGCTGCGCCAGGCTTATGATGAGAGCCGCTACGACCGCGAGGCGAAGAGCGCAGATGCTACCCGTGTGCACATCAAGAAACTTCTCTGGAATGTGACGATGTGCGGCACGCAGGATGCACTCTACCGCGTGATTACCAATTATACCGACGGTCTGCTCTCGCGCATCTCCATCGCCCGCACGCCCGACAACACGTTTGCGCCGCTGGCTCCGAAACCTTCTCACCTGACCGACAAGCAGGAGGAGCGCATTCATCAGGTGGCTCATCTGCTGCCGATGATGCAGGGCACGGTGGTGCTGCACAAGCTGGAGAACCGGGGCAGGGAATGGCTGGAGCGAATCCGTATGGAAGCGATGAAGAACGACGACAGGGTGCTGGCTCGCCAGCGTCTGCGCGGCTGTGTGAATGCGCAGCGCATCACCTGTGCACTCTGGCTCTGCAAGGTAGCTGAATCGCTGATTGGGCGTTTCGGACTTTCGGGTGCCGAGAAGCGGCTGAAGCTGACTCCGAAGCTCTGGATTACCACGCTGGAGAAACTTCAGAACGACGACATGCTGCAGACTTTCGACCTCATAGCCGATTATCTCATAGACAATGATCTCTACTATTTCCGCGAGCGGATAGAGGGGGCTTATGAGTCGAAGAATTATCAGATAGGACCGAGAAACCGCGTGGGCAAGAACGACAGTATCTTTGCGCGGCTGGCAGATGAGTTCAGTATGGAGCAGGCGATTCAGCAGTGTATGGCTGTGAAAGGGGCGAATGTGAGCCGCAACAGTGTGCGCATGATGCTGAAAAACTGGCGCAACCAGGGGCTTATCGTATTGGGCAGTGTGCCTAACCATTTTCAGAAGGTTCAGAATCTTCCTGCGGGTGGTCATTAAGGTCATTGGTCATTAAGGTCATTAAGAGAAAATCAATAATAATGAATGGTATGAAAATACAGCATGATTATGAAACTTATGTGCGGCTGTGGCGACTGCTGCGCCGCACGCGAAGGCTGTTTAAAGAGCGGCATGTGATGTTCTGTCCGCGAAGGATACTGCAGGAGTGGCTGCCGGATGAGGCTACCGACGAGTTTATCTATGATGTATGTCGTAAGGCGGGGCTGGAAGGGTATGGGCTTCTGCCTTCTCCCCTTGAGAGTGCTTTTGAGAGCAGGAATTTCCTGATAGCCTTCGTGAGCCGGTATCTTGACACAGACGGTCCGATTTCGGTATATCCGCTGGTGAAACGTGCCTTTCGTGAGGTTTACCCCAACGTGAAGATTTCGGTGATGAAACGAAAGAAAGAGAGAGGAGGGTAATAAAACAAGAAACCCTGCAAGAAATAAATCTTGCAGGGTTTATCCTGGGTGGAAGGTGGGACTCGAACCCACGACATTCAGAACCACAATCTGACGCTCTAACCAACTGAACTACATCCACCATGTTAGCTAGCTTAAATGTCATTTCTTTTAAGCGAGTGCAAAGGTAAGAACTTTTTTCGGTTCTACCAAATTTTTGAGCAACTTTTTTTCAAAAACATCAAAAAAAGTGGCATTTTTCGTCTTTTTCCATCCTTTTCTCTAGAATAAAAGGGTAGAAGAGTGCGAAAATGCCACTTTTCCTTATCAGCTGATTTTATTACTTAGCTGGGCTTGCTGGAACCACAGGAGCTGCCTTCTGAGCACCAGCACCTGCTGCTGGAGCTGCTGGAGCTGCCTTCTGTGCACCTGCTGCTGCATCCTTGCTAGCACCTGGCATGGCAGGAAGAGCGGTCTGCTCCTGGGTTGCACCCTCCATGACGCTGTTTTCGCCAGCTGCCTGAGGAGCTACATAAGCACATGCCACGCTGATAACAACCAAGGCTGCAGCGAGGCCCCATGTTAATTTCTCAACAATGTCGGTGGTCTTGCGAACACCCATGATTGAGTTGGTTGAAGAGAAGTTACTTGCGAGTCCACCTCCCTTTGACTCCTGGATGAGCACGATGAAAATCATCAGGATAGCTACCAGGACGATTAATACTACTAATAATGTGTAAGCCATTTTTTAAAACTAGTTTTATTTATTTCTTTTTCTCCGGAGATTTCTTCTTGCTGTTCAGCATCAGTTTCTCCAGGAACCTGAGCTGGTCAACATAATATCCGTTCTTGTCAGGACGCTGCTGATGCAGTCGGCTGATGATGTCGTAAGCCCTCTGATACCTGCCCTGCTTGATGTAGATGCGGGCGAGGGTTTCGGTAAATACGCCGCTGTTTTCCTCTTCGCCGTCCTTGCCTGAATCGGTCTGAAGTTCGGGCGTAAATTCCGGTTTGTAATCTTCGTCCTGCTGGATTTTAGGCAGCTTGAAACCGCCATCCTCCATAAAGTCGTCGATGAGGCTCATGGTGCGCGAAGTATCTTCCGGCTCCTGCTGGTCTTCTGTCTCCATGAGATACGCCACATAGTCTACTGCCGCATCGGCAGGTGTAGGCTTGCGCTTCTCCTTCTTCTTCTTCTCCTCCTCTTCGGCATCCATCGGTATGGATCCCAGGAAGTGGTCGATGAGGTCGCTGGTGCGGTCGCCGTGTTTTTCAGCTCCCGTTTCCTTTCTTTCCGATTCCTTCAGCTGGTTGAGATCCACCTCTGACGGGTCGGGTTTTATCTGATAATGGGCTGCCTCTACCATCTCGAAGATGATTTTCCGGTCGGTGATGTAGATGGCTGCCCGGCGCAGTTCTTCGTCGAAACTCGGGTCGTGAAGCAGGTACAGATTCTTCAACATCAGCAGACGTGCCGTCTGATAATACGGATATAGAGCCAAGAGGGCGCGCAAGTCGTAGAGCGTCTCTCGGTTCATTTCCTCTGGGTGTTGTATCAATCTGCTTAGTTCCACTAATTTAACTTTTAACTATTAACTTTTTATCTTTCTTTTACCAGTTAGCCACCGTAGCGTTGAATATCTGGTCTACCAGGTCTTTGATAATCTGGGTTACCAGTTCTTCCTGCACCGAGGCAAGGCTCTGGGTGGTGTCGTAGGTCTTGGCAGATGTAAACTGCTTTTCGAAGTCCTCGGCATGGTTCTTGGTGTTGGTAAAGCGCACGTTTACGGTGATGCTGAGCTCGGTTTGGGCAGAGTATCCCTCGGCACTTACCGACTTGTTTCGCTGAGAATATTGGGTGATTTCGCCCTCTATCTTCAGGTCGCCGTTGCGCGACACCTGTACGAGCTGGGTGTTGCTGGCAAACTTGTCCTTGATTTCGTTGTTGAACATCGGACCCATCGGACCCCACACATACGAACTTCTGATAGGGAAGTCGGCAATCTGTATGGTCTTTGTTTTGGTGTAGTCGATGCTGGCACCGTTGAACTTGTAGCTCACGGAGCATGCTGCCATGACCGCCACCATGAGAGTGAGTCCTATTATATATAGGTACGCGCGTAAATGCTTCATAACTTATATTTGTTAATCTTTCTGTACAGGGTTCTGTCGGAGATTCCCAGTTCTTCAGCCGCTTTCTTGCGGTTTCCGTTGTTTCTCTCCAGCGCCTTTTCTATCATCTGCTTGCTCAGGTCGCTGAGGTTCAGATTCTCGTTTTCTTCCTTAATCTCCTCAATCTCGGCATCTTCGGCTTCGGGTTTGTAAGTGCCCCTCATGCCTCCTGCAGCCATTTCCTGACGGATGTGCTGGAGCTCGTCGAGGTCGGTAATTGGTGGTACCGACGGAACCGGTGAAACCGATGGTACCGGTGAAACGGATGATACGGTCGGAACCGCTGAAACCGGAGTTACGGCAGAAACCGGAGCTACCTGGGTGCTCGGCTGGACCGGCGAAACATATCCGCTGGTGCCGCCCAGCTGGCGAGCCTCGTCGAGCTGCTTGCGCAGGCTGTTCATCTCTCGTCTCAGGTCGCTCACGTTGCCCCTCAGTTCGTAGAGAATCTTGTAGAGCAGTTCGCGCTCGCTGGCGTAGCTGTGGTCGTCCTTGCCATCCTTCTGTATGGTGGCGAGCTGTGTAGACTCCTCATCCCTCGGAATAAACTGGGTGAGGGTCTGTGCGTCGATTTCTCTTTCCCGGCTCAGCACCGACATCTGTTCGGTGATGTTCTTGAGCTGTCTCACATTTCCTGGCCACTTGTATTTCAGCATAATCTGCTTAGCCTCATCTGAGAGTGAAATCTTAGGCAGACGGTATTTTTCGGCCATCTGCATGGCGAAGAGGCGGAAGAGCAGGAGGATGTCGTTGCCCCGCTCCCTTAGTGCAGGCATCTGTATAGGGATGGTGTTGAGGCGGTAGTAGAGGTCCTCGCGGAACCGGCCTTCGCTCACAGCCTTGCGCATGTTTACGTTGGTGGCTGCCACGATGCGGACATCCGTTTTTCTTATCTCCGTACCGCCCACGCGGATGTATTCTCCCGTTTCGAGCACGCGCAGCAGTCTTGCCTGCGTCTGTATCGGGAGTTCGCCCACCTCGTCGAGGAAGATGGTGCCCTTGTTGGCAATGCCGAAGTATCCCTCGCTCTCGCCAATGGCTCCGGTGAAGGATCCCTTCTCATGTCCGAAGAGTTCGCTGTCAATGGTTCCCTCCGGAATGCTTCCACAGTTGATGGCGAAATATTTCTCTCTGCGGCGTGGCGAATTGTCGTGAATCACCCTTGGAATGATTTCCTTACCCACACCGCTCTCGCCGATGATGAGCACGGAAAGATCGGTCGGCGCTACCTGTAGGGCAACGTCGAGCGCATGGTTCAATCCGTCGCTGTTACCGACGATATTGTAGCGTTGTTTTATCTTTTGTAGTTCGGAAGTATCCATTTAGCTGCCAAAATTACTCATTTTTTCTGAATTATCAGCATTTTTTCTTTATTTTAACGTTCGGGAGGTCTGATTACAGGGCAGATTTGCTGTTTTGGGGCTCATCTGCCCTCCCGAATCTTTCTTTTACCCCTTTTTTCTTGGGGATGGAGAATCTTTTTTATTTACTCAAGTTTCGCAAGTGAGGGAATTGATAGAAGTTAAAGAAGTTATCACTCCCTACGGTCGTTCGGGAAGTTAAGAGACAATAGTCTTCTAGCTTAAACTTAGGACATTTGTCCCTTAACTTCCCTCTAACTTCCCTAACTTCCCTTCACTTCCCTACATGCGAAAGTTCAGTTATTTGTCCTTTTTCTTAGGGATGGAGAATCTTACCTTCTCGCTCTCGTCACGTTTTTCGTGGTAGAGTTTAGGCAGTGGATTCTCGTAGGCCTCATCATAGTCTTCGCGGTTGCAGAAGGCATCCAGCGCCAGGCAGATGGCGTGGCGGAAGGAGGTTGCGTCGGCCTCGTTGCAGCCCGTGATGCTGTAGCAAGGAGTGGTGTCGGCGGCGGTGTGCACGAGTGGCATACCGGCTGTAAAGAGCACGCCATCCTCGGTGTAGAGCGAATGGAACGGGGTAGTGGCCTGATCATGATGCATGGCCATGATGCCGTCGAACTCTACGAAATATCCGTTGCCGAAGAACTCGTCGGCTGGGTAAGGACCGAAGGCCTGTATTTTCTGCTCGGCAAGCTGGTCAATGGCTGGGATGATGATTTCAGCTTCCTCAGTTCCGCAGCTTTCCTCGCCGTTGTTGCTAGGGTTCAGGGCGAGCACGGCGATGCGCGGGTTGGTAATCATGAAGTCGCGCTTCAGGGATCTGTGCATCTGCTTCACCTTCTCGATGATGAGTTCCTGGGTGATGGCTGCCGGCACGTCCTTGAGCGGAGTTTTTCCGGTTACAGAGGCGATGCGGAGATCTCTGCCGCAGAGGATGGAAAGGCCCTTGGCTCCTTCGCCCAGGCAGGTTTCAATGTATTCCTTGTGACCCTTGAACTGGAAGCCCTCAATCTGGGCGTTCAGCTGGCTTACCGGTGCGGTAACGAGCACGTCGAAGAGCTCGTCGCGGTAGTCGGTCATGGCGCGGTCAAGAGCCTTGAGGGCTGCTGCTCCCGATTCCTGGGTAGGCATGCCCATGTCGACCTTCACCTCCTCGTCTACAGCCGGCAGGAGGTTGATTCTTCCGTCTTCCGCATCTTCAGCTTTCTGTATGATGGAGAACTGGGCAGGCAGATTCATCGCCTTGCGGTAATAAGCTGCCACTTTAGGCGAACCGTAGATGATAGGGGTACAATACTCCAACATCTCTGGCTCACTGAATGCCTTAAAAATGAGTTCGTATCCGATACCGTTGGTATCTCCGTGAGTGATGGCCACTCTAATCTTTTTGCTGTCCATTTATCGTTTATATTTTATAGTAGAAATCGCAGCTTCCAGCTGCTTGATTAATATTTTCTTTTTCATTTCGGGCGCATATACGAAGCCGATGATGATGATTTCATCCTTCCCCTTTCCGGGGCAGATGCGCCTCATCACATAAGGTCCTCCCATGGCGTCGCCCTTCATCTCCCAGAGTCCTCTTTCTGAAAGAACGGGAATCATCATGTACATGCTGTCGGTTTCGCCGGGCATGTTGGTTCGGAGAATGCTGTCAACCAAAGCCTTGTCATTTACATGAAAAGCATTTGAATTGGCTTTCCCTTCGGTCGCCGAACGTTGTTTCTTCACTCTTCGTTCTTCACTCTTCACTTTTCCTGTTCTTCGTTCTTCACCCTTCACTCTCATGAGGATGAGGTTCTTCATGCCCGAGCTGGCGTTGTTTGAAATCCAGATGAAGTTCTTCGCCTTCTTGCTTGCCTGCATTTCGGCAGGGATGTTCATGCTGATGCCGAAGTTCTTCTTTACCAGCTGCTGCATCTCGCGGTTCTGCTTGCTCGGATTGGTGGAGATGATGGAGGCGAGGTGCTCCAGTTCAGCCTCATCTACGAGTTGGCGCAGTTTCTCGGGGTTAAGTTTCTCTCTGAGTTGCTGCGGCGAGCGGGCAGAGATGCGGATGACGGTCTGCGGCGAAGCATTCTCGTTGCGGCTCAGCCCGACTGAGAATTCCGCTGCCGGGATGTTCACCACGATGCGGGTTCTTACGAGCAGGTAGCTGCCGTGGGTTTTGCCCTTCTTCACCTGGATGAGCCGGCAGAGCGGTTCGGGTTGGGGCAGGGCAAGCACCTCTTCCGTCAGTATCTTCGTAACGATGCTGTCGGTATCTCCCTCGAGCACCACCTCGTAAGGCTGTCCTGTGCTCTTGGGCAGTTTTCCGTTTCGCCCTTCTGTGCTGCAGCTTGCCAGAAAGAGTAACAGGAGGCAGCCAGCAAGAAGAGTCTTTAAAGATTCTCTAACCATTTCTTTCCTGGTTTTGTATAAAGCCAAGCCAGAAAGCTGAGAGCAATTACCATGACAATTGTCATTGCTAAAGCCATGTAAAACATATTTTTTATTTAAAGATTCTCTAACCATTTCTTTCCTGGTTTTGTATAAAGCCAAGCCAAAAAGCTGAGAGCAATGATGAGACTTATCGTCATTGTAAATGTAAATAAATCCATAATTTCTATTTAAATCCATCAAGCCATTTCTGACCAGGTTTTGTGTATAACCATCCCAATATACATAATGAGATGATGCAACCTGTAACCATTGTAAATGTAAACATATCCATATCGTTACTTATTTAAAATTTTATAACCTATTCCAAAAAAAGAAGCAGCCATGATAATTCCCGCTAGTGCTCCAACGACAAGCGAATTAGGAATAGAACCATCTTTAAACATTACTGCTAAACTTCCAAGTACTGTAATTGTAAATGTAGATTTACTCAAGTCGTAGAAGAACTTGCCTGTTTCTGTTCTGCTTATTTTTTCTTTTTCTTTAGCTTCTTTTTGCGTAACCATTTCCCCTCCTTTCCTTACTTCTTCATCTTCTCCTCATCCTCGTGTTCACGGATTTCTCCGATTTTCTTCGAGGTGCTGAGCAGACCGCAGGCGGCGTAGATGTCCTGGCCGCGGCTGGCACGGATGGTGGTGAAGACGCCATGCTGGGTGAGGTAATCGCGGAACTGCTCCATCTTCTCATCATCCACACCCTGCAGAGGAATGTCTGGAATCTGATGGAAACGAATCAGGTTGAAGCGGCAGTCAAGTCCCTTCACCAGTTTGATGATGGCCTTGGCATGCTGCATGCTGTCATTTACGCCCTTAAAGACGATGTACTCGAAACTCAGGCGGCGCTGATGAGAGAAATCATAGTTTCTCAGCAGCTCTACCACCTGCTCAATGCCCATACCCCTTTCGGCAGGCATCAGTTCGGCGCGCTCCGATGGAATAGGGTCGTGCATCGAAATCGCCACATGGCAGTCGCTCTCTTCCAGGAACCGCTTCAGCTTGTTTTTCACGCCCACCGAACTTACCGTGATGCGCTTCGGGCTCCATGCCCAGCCGTAGTCGGCAGTGAGAATCTCCGTGGCGCGCAGCACATTGTCGAGATTATCCATCGGCTCGCCCTGACCCATGAACACGATGTTGGTAAGCTTGTCTACCTCAGGCAGCGAGTAAATCTGGTTCAGAATGTCGCCGGCAGGCAAGCTGCCCTCAAACCCCTGCTTGCCGGTCTGGCAGAACAGGCAGTTCATCTTGCATCCCACCTGCGAAGAAACGCACAGCGTGGCACGGTCCTTGTCGGGTATGTAAACCGTCTCGACAAATTTGCCGCTTCGGGTAGGGAAGAGGTACTTGATGGTACCATCCACCGAATGTTGTGCATCGGAATATCCGAAGCATCCTATTTCGTATTCGGCAGCGAGTTTGGCACGGTTCGCCTTCGAGATGTTGGTCATCTCATCAATGCTCTTCACATGCTGTTCATAGAGCCACTTCGCCATCTGTCCACCGGTGAAGGCGGGCATGCCTAAGTCCTTTGCCACCTGCTTCAATTCGGCAAGTGTAAGACCCAAAAGATATTTTTTTTCATTATTCATACTGCAAAGATAGTGTTTTTTGGCGAAAAATTAGTATCTTTGCCACATATTTTAATATAATAAGATAAAATAAAGATAAAAAACACAGATTTAGCCCCCCGAAAAGGGCTGAAGTGAACAAAAATAACGTAAGAAAATGAGAGAAAAAATAGACCTTTTCTTGCCTTGCGAATACATCGGCGATGCGCAGAATGCCTTGTCGGTGCTTCATGAGTACAAGACTGTACAGCATATCCACTTCCTGGTGAGTGCTGATTTTGCCGCTCATCATCAGGTGCCGGAAGGATGCATGTTTGTCATTACCGACCGCCTGGAAAGCAGTAACACCCTTGTCAGCATCGCTGAAAATACAGATGCCGACTACGTGATGATCTGTACCCGCCACACCACCATAGGATGGGGGAACAACACGCTGGAGCGATTCCTCAGAGTGGCTGATGATACGGATGCCGTCATGGTTTACGCCGACCACTACAAGATGGTGGAAGGCAAGATGGAGAAACATCCCGTAATTGACTACCAGGCTGGTTCCTTGCGTGACGACTTCGACTTCGGAAGCCTCTGGTGCATCAAGGCACAGGCGCTGGCCGACTACATCGCCCAGCCCGACCGCGAAGAGTATCAGTTTGCCGCCCTCTACGACCTCCGTCTCTATCTGAGCCGCGTGGGCGAAATCTTCCATCTCAACGAATTCCTCTATTCAGAAGCCGAACTCGACACCCGTAAGAGTGGCGAGAAGCAGTTTGACTATGTGAACCCGCGCAACCGCGAGGTGCAGATAGAGATGGAAAAGGCATGCACCCAGCACCTGAGCAAGGTGGGCGCCCTGATAGACACCACCTTCTACCGCCAGCCCGACTTCGGTGAGCAGGAGTTTGAATACGAGGCATCTGTCATCATCCCCGTCTTCAACCGCGAAAAGACCGTGGCTGATGCCGTGAAGAGTGCCCTGGAACAGAAAGCAAGCTTCAAGTTCAACGTCATCGTGGTGAACAACCATTCTACCGACCGCACCGGCGAAATACTGGATGAACTTAAAGCTGACAACCTGATACAGATTGTTCCGGAGAGAACCGATCTGGGAATAGGCGGATGCTGGAACGAAGCCATCCACAGCAGATTCTGCGGAAAGTTTGCCGTCCAGCTTGACAGCGACGACCTCTATTCTTCGCCAAAGACACTCCAGAAGATAGTAGATGCCTTCTACAAGCAGAAGGCTGCCATGATTATCGGCTCGTACCGTATGTGCGACTTCGACCTCAACACCCTGCCACCGGGACTGATAGACCACAAGGAGTGGACCGAAGAAAACGGATGCAACAATGCGCTGCGTATCAACGGATTGGGTGCTCCGCGCGCCTTCTTCACTCCGCTGGTCAGACAAATCCAGTTTCCTAACACCTCGTATGGTGAGGATTATGCGCTGGGACTGGCATTCTCGCGCCGGTACCGCATAGGCAGAATCTACGACGAACTCTACCTCTGCCGCCGCTGGGGAGGCAACAGTGATGCAGCCCTCAGTGTAGAGAAGGTGAATGCCAACAACCTGTATAAGGACCGTCTGCGCACCATGGAACTGAAGGCACGCCAGCACATGCTGCTGGGCAAGGCCGACATCATGGAAGACAGCAGCATCTCACGTTTCTTCAACCGCCAGCTGGAGGTGTGGGCAGATGCCCGCCACCGCTTCCGCGACCTCAAGCACGTAGAAACCCGCCAGCTCTCCGACCAGCTGAAACTGCAGTGGAACCCAGCCCGCATCGTAAGTACGGGTGCCAAGATAGATAAGAAAACCCTGGGCGAGCGCCCTTGCTTCCTTTGCGACAAGAACCGTCCTAAGGAACAGATGTCGAAGCAGATAGACGAGAAATTCCATCTCCTGGTGAATCCGTTCCCGATTCTGCCAGTTCACTTCACCATTCCGGCACGCAAGCACCAGCCTCAGCTCATCTACAAGAACTACGGCGAGATGCACCGCTTCATCAGTCTGCACAGCGACCTGATGGTGTTCTACAACGGTCCGAAGTGTGGCGCTTCGGCTCCAGACCATCTTCATTTCCAGGCAGGAACCAACGGCATCCTTCCTCTTCAGACCAACTGGCAGCGCCTCTCCCGCAACCTGACCGACGTCATCTCTCTCAATGATGAGGAGAAAATCGCAGTGGTTCGTGACTTCCTCGTTCCCGCCTTCGTCATCATCTCGAAGAGTGCCGAGAGCGATGAAGCCCTCTTCCACCGTCTCTACAAGGCAATGCCTCAGCGTGGCGACGAAACCGAACCGATGATGAACATCATCTCCTGGCGCAAGGGCGAGGAATTCATCAGCGTGGTCATTCCGAGAGAAAAGCACCGTCCGGAAGCCTATTTTGCCGAAGGCTGCGCCCAGTTTGTAGTTTCGCCGGGAGCCCTGGACATGAGCGGTCTCATCATTACCCCTCGTGAGGAAGATTTCCGCAAGCTGACCGAGGAGAAAGCTCTCTCGCTGCTGCAGGAGTGTGGCGTTTCGGAAGACAAGATGAACGTCATCATAGCCAAACTGAAGGCATCTAAGGATGCCGAGGATGCAGCCGAAGCCTCTTCCACCTTATATAATAATGGTAAGCAGCCCGACGTAACGGTGGGCATCGTGAGTGCGCAGAAGATTCATTTCTCGCTCAACAAACCTTATCTTGCCAAGGGCGAAAAGGTGCTGGGCGAACAGGTGGTAGAATTCTCAGAGGGCGGTGTGCTCTGGAACGGCAACCAGTACAGCAAGCTCACCTTCCATCCCCAGAGTGCCGACGCCTCGTTCTCGCTGAGCGACGTAACCATCGGTGTCAACTTCCACTGGGAGCGCAAGGAAACCCAAACCTTCCTGGGCACGCTCCGCTTTGTGGTAGAATCGGATAAGATTGTGGCAATCAATGAGTTGCCTGTAGAAAAATATCTGGAGAGTGTCATCAGCAGTGAGATGAGTGCCACTTCGAGTCTCGAACTCCTGAAGGCGCACGCCGTCATCTCCCGTTCATGGCTTCTGGCACAGATGCAGAAGCGCAGAGAGGTGGCTGAGAGCGGCAACAACTTCTTCTCCTTCACCAGGAAGGAAGATACGCTCATCCGCTGGTACGACCGCGAAGACCATACCCTCTTTGATGTCTGTGCCGACGACCACTGCCAGCGCTACCAGGGCATTACCAAGGAAACTTCGCCTCATGTAGCCGAAGCCATCCGTCAGACCAAGGGTCAGATTCTGATGGACGGCGAAGAAATCTGCGACGCAAGATTCTCGAAATGCTGCGGCGGAATAACCGAGGAATTCCAGTATTGCTGGGAGGACACGCCGAAGACTTATCTCACGGCGGTTCGCGACATCGCCCTGGGTGTGGAACATACACTGCCTAATCTGACCAAAGAGGAAGAGGCTGAGAAATGGATCCGCTTCAATCCGCCTGCTTTCTGCAACACGCAGGATAAGAAAATCCTCTCCGAGGTACTCAACGACTATGATCAGGAAACCGTCAACTTCTACCGCTGGAAGGAAACGCTCAGCCAGAAGAAATTGCAGCAGCTCATCGCCGACAAACTGAAGATGAACCTGGGTGCCATCCTGGACATGAAGGCCGTGGAGCGCGGAAAGAGTGGAAGAATCAGCAAACTCCAGATTATCGGAACCGAGAAGACCTTTACCATCGGTAAGGAACTCGAAATCCGCCGTACGCTGAGCGACAGTCATCTGCTGAGTTCAGCCTTCGTGGTGGATAAGTATGATAAGGATGAACAGGGAGTGCCTCAGCGTTTCGAACTCATCGGAGCCGGTTGGGGGCACGGAGTAGGCCTCTGCCAGATTGGTGCTGCCGTGATGGGCGAGCAGGGTTATCATTATGATGCCATCCTGCTGCACTACTATCAGGGTGCTGAAATCAAGAAACTTTATAAATAGTGATGTAAAATGGTAACAAAGAAAAACAGTCGGAGTCCATGGGCATGGATTCCGACCCTCTATTTTGCCGAAGGACTCCCCAACGTCATCGTAACAGCCCTCTCTGTGGTGATGTACATGCAGTTGGGGCTGACCGATGCTGAGGTGGGTCTCTATACCGGATGGCTCGCCCTTCCCTGGGTCATCAAGCCTTTGTGGAGTCCGTTCATAGATTTGCTGAAGACTAAGCGCTGGTGGGTGCTCACCATGCAGGCTCTCATCGGAGCTGCCCTTGCCGGCATCGCCTTCTCGCTGCCTACCGCCTTCTGGTTCCAGGCCACGATGTGCTTCTTCTTCCTCATCGCCTTCTGTAGTGCCACCCACGACATTTCGGCAGATGGTTTCTACATGATTGAGCTGGATGAACATACGCAGACTAAGTTTGTAGGCTTGCGAAATACCTTCTACCGCCTCGCCATCATCTTTGTAAATGGTTTTCTGGTGATGCTGGCTGGTGTACTTCAGGTTGTCTTCCGCAACCAGATACGCTTCTCGTGGGCGCTTATCTTCTACGGACTGGCAGGCATCTTCATTGGTTTGTGGCTCTACCACAGCCGCTTCATGCCGCGCCCGAAGGAGGATGTGCAGACCGACAGAACGGTGGGCGAAGTGGCTCATGAACTGAAGAATATGTTCCGCACCTTCTTCGTGAAGTTAGGGGTTGGAGAAACCATCTGTGTGATGCTCTTCCTCCTTTTCTACCGATTCCCAGAGGCGCTTCTGAACACCATGACCAAGACTTTTATCCTTCGTCCTAATTCGCAGGGCGGACTGGGCTTGTCGCCTCAGGAATATGGTTTTGCCAACGGCACGGTGGGTCTCATCGGACTGTTGCTGGGTGGCATCATCGGTGGCATCCTGGTGAGTAGAGACGGAATGAAGAAATGGCTCTGGCCGCTGGTTTGCGCCATTACCTTGCCCGATGTGGTTTACATCTATCTGAGCTATTCGCTCAACAGCAACCTCATCGTGGTTTCCAGCTGTCTTTTCATCGAGCAGTTGGGTTATGGTTTGGGCTTCACGGTTCTTACTCTCTACATGCTGTTCTACAGTCAGGGCAAGTTCAAGACCTCCCATTATTCCATCTGTACGGGCATCTCCTATCTGGGTTTAATGTTGCCAGGTATGGTATCGGGCTATCTGAAAGATATGGTAGGCTATCGCTTGTTCTTCATCATCGTGATGGCATGCTGCGCCATCACCTTCCTGGTTACCGCTTTCCTGAAGATAGATCCTGAGTTCGGAAAGAAAGAGAAGGAGATCAAGGAGGAAATAGAAGAGGAAGAAATGGAAGTGATAGAATAATATTTCTATAGAAGATAGAATCTATTTCTATATGAAGATAGAAACTGTTTTCTATATATAAATAGGTGAAAATCTGAGAAAAGGTCGTTGGGTATCGTCCCAACGACCTTTTTCTGTTAAAGTATTTGAAATCTTTATCTTCTGTCCTTGTGATATCATTTTAATATCGTATATTTGCGATATCAAAATGATATCAACATTAATAACGTAATAAATAGAGTAAAATTATGGAGAATAAGGAATTTACGTATCAGGGAAAGACCTTGAATGGCATCCTGATGTTAGTATTAAACATCATCGGCTTCCTGGCTGGAGTTGGCTTGTTTATATTTGCCTGCGTTTCGCAAGAAGGCTGGCTGGCAAATGTCTGTGGTGTTTGTGGCGTACTGCTTCTCATCCTGAGCATCATCTGCGTTTGCGGTTTCATCCTGGTGGAGCCTGGTCAGGCTCGCGTGTTGCTTTTCTTCGGTAAATATCGTGGCACTTTTACTGAGCCGGGTTACTATTGGCTGAATCCGTTTATCAGTCAGAAGAAGCTTTCGCTTCGTGTGCGCAACCTCGATGCCGAACCTATCAAGGTGAATGACAAGACGGGTAATCCGATTATGATTGGTATGGTGCTGGTATGGAAACTGAAGGATACCTACAAGGCTATCTTCGAGATTGATACCCAGACCATGGCTGAGGGTTCTACGGGTCAGGCAGGCATCGGTGCTTCTGCTGCACAGATCATGAATATGCTTGGCCGCTTTGTTCAGATTCAGGCAGATGCTGCTCTCCGACAGGTAGCCGGACAGTATGCCTACGATGATGACGAGGGGGAAAAGTCGAATCAGATTACGCTTCGAGATGGAAGCGATGAAATCAATAAGGAGTTGGAGGCTCGCATCGATGAGCGATTGGCAATGGCAGGTATCGAGGTAGTAGAGGCTCGCATCAACTATCTGGCTTATGCGCCGGAGATAGCAGCCGTGATGCTTCGTCGCCAGCAGGCTTCAGCCATCATCTCTGCTAGAGAGAAGATAGTAGAGGGTGCCGTGTCGATGGTGAAGATGGCATTGCAGAAGTTGAGCGATGAAGATGTGGTAGAGCTTGATGACGACAAGAAGGCTGCCATGGTCAGCAATCTGCTCGTAGTGCTCTGTGGCGATGATACTGCCCAGCCTGTAGTAAATACGGGAACATTGAATCATTAAAAAGTATGGCTAAAAAGGAAACAAATACGAAGAGTTTTATATTGCGCATCGATTCGGAAACGATGAGTGCCATTGAGGCGTGGGCGGAGGATGAGTTCCGCTCAACCAACGGCCAACTGCAATGGATCATCGCCGAAGCGCTGCGCAAGGCTGGCAGACTGCCTAAGAAAAAGAAGGCTGCATCAAGGAAATCAAAGGAAGAAGGTGAATCAAATCAAATAGGAGGGGAAAAGAAAGATGAAGAATAAAATATTTAATTTTGTGCTTGATTTATTCAAGAATGGCGATAAGGAAGAGCAGGCTGGCATCTTTGCGCAAGTCAAGATCTATCGTTCTACAAGTGCCAGGGTCTTTGAAATTATTGTAGGAATCCTGGTTCTTGCCATGTGGCTGCTCACCATCAGAAACATCATTCATGCCACATCTGATGATTTGCCTTATCTTCTTCTGTTGGCTGGAATGGGTACTTTTTTCCCTATTGCTTGTTTGCTTCACAGCTATCATCCAAAGGCCAATGACTTTCCTTTCGTCAAGATTGTCAATGCCCGACAGGTATATTACCTGTCCCTGTTGGGTCGCTATGCAGCTTTATGGTCAGCCCTCTTCTGGTTATGGATTAGTTGTATGGATTTTATCGGAAGTGAGCCTGTATTTGTGGGTGGAGTGATCGTTTGCTGTGTTCTTTTATGTCTGAACGGTGTATTCTTTTTTTATAAGATATACCAGTTGAGAAACCTGGTAGAAGTAGAGGATCCTGAGCCAGCTATCAAAAACGAGAAACTCTTGACTATCGGTGTGTTGGTATTGACGGCGGTTTTAGGTTTTGCGATGCATCTCCTGCCGATTTGGGATAGTATGCCAAAGATATTAAGTGGATTTTTAAGAGGAATCCTCGTCATAGCAATGGTAGTAGGTATCGTCTGGGTATGCAAGAGATACTTCGGCCTTTTCCGTGAAATTGATAAAGACGCCTCCGATTCATCCAGGAAATAGAGGCGTCTTCGATTCGTCGCAACGGTTATTTATTCCCCGATAATCGTTGCGATGAGGTGTCGGCTTCCGCCTCCCTCTCTGAATTCGCAGAGGTAAATTCCCTGCCATGTACCAAGGTTCAGTCTGCCATTGGTAATAGGAATGGTGAGTGATACACCCACCATGCTCGATTTGGCATGCGCCGACATATCCGTAGGTCCTTCATCCTGGTGCAGATACCTTGGGTCGCCATCCGGAACCAGTCTTTCGAAGATGCCTTTTAAATCATGTCTCACATCCGGGTCGAAGTTCTCGTTCAGCGACAATCCGCAACTGGTATGTCTTACGAAGAGATTCAGTATCCCCGTCTTAGGCAGCGCCGGCAAGTTCCTCATCACCTCGTTGGTTACGAGGTGAAAGCCGCGAGGAAGCGGGCGCAATGAAAATTCTACTTGCTGTATCATATTCTTCTTTTTGTTTATATTCTTATACTTTATACTTCTATCTTTATACTTTATAATTCCTTTTTCAGCCATTCACCGAAGAACTTATCGTACAGTTCGTAAGTTCCATCCGTCTCTGTAACAAAATCTTTCTCCAATAATCCCTTGATACCACCTTGTACAAAACTGGCGGAAGGAAGATTGTGTTTCTTGATGAATGCCGATGACATGATGTTTTGAGCCTTGCCAGCGTTGCAGATGGCAATGAGAAGTTCCTTTTGCTTAGCTGGCAACTGAAAGAGAAGTGCTTCGTATGCAAAAGCACTCTCGTCTATAATCGAGTTGAGCGCCAGTTCCATCATCTTATCATCAGCCAGTTCCATCATCTTGTCATCAGCCTTTTCTGTGAGCGAGAAAATCTTATTGAGCATTCTTTGCAGATACCAGGTGATGCCATCAAAACGGTCGTATATCTGATAAATGGTTTCTCGTTTGATAAACTTCTGTCTTTCCTCGAAAAGTCGAGTGGCGAAGTCTGCATACACCTCTCTATCAATAGCTTTCAGCGTTTTGATAGAGGTGCTCAGATAGAAAGGACGGGCATGACTCAAGAACATTTCCGACATCATGTTGCGTTGGGATCCGGCAAAGATGAAACTGGCATTATGGCAGTGCTGGATGTAGGTGCGCAGTATGGCTTCCACATTCGCTTCTCTATAGCTGCTGATGGTTTGGAATTCATCAATAGCCACGATGCAAGGCTTATCAGCACTCTCCATATAATGGAAAATTTCATCGAGCGTTGTGGTTGGACTGGTGATTTCTCCCAAATCTACTCCCCACGAAGGCACGCCGTTCATATCGAAGCTGATGGATGAACGGAGTGAGTGGAGGCAGTTAAGAAAATGTTCCACTACTTTGGTGCCTTTAGGTTTAAGACTTTGCAGAATACTTCTGCCTAGTTCCTGAATGAAGTCAGCTAGGTTTTTCGTGGCATAAATATCTACAAGAAAGGTATAGTATTTATCCTTGATTTCTTCTTGGGCATAGACGTGTTGCACCAACCCTGTCTTGCCGATTCTTCTAGGTGCAATCAGGGTGATATTATTGCCATTCTTGATTTCTCTTATCAAGTCGATGGTTTCCTTTTCTCTATCACAGAAGTAAGCGTCGGATATGTATCCTCGCAGAATAAACGGATTCTCTATCATTGTATATTATCTTCTTTATTGTCTTTGAATAATCTTATATCTTTCTGATAATCATAGTGCAAAGATAATTATAATTTTATTATTATGATACTATTATAATGCAATTATAGGAAAGTTTAACCATTAAAGGATTTCTCTTCCTTACTATCTGCTACCCCGAAAAATCTTCTTCTTTAGAAGAAGGAAAAAAACAGGAAAAATAATCCCGAAAAAATTTGGTGGTTTCAGAATAATGATGTACTTTTGCACCCGAAATCAAGCATTAAGAGTTGCCCAGTTGCGGCACACCAACCGAGTTTCGCATAGAGATAACCACGGTGGTAAAAGAATGTGTAAGTGTTTAACAACTTAAAATAATTATCTTTATGAATCCAAATTCAGATTTAAAGAACAATGAGAGTGTAATGGCAGATAATGCCGAGTCTTCAACAATTAAGGCATCTAATGCTGAGACATCAACTGTTGATGCAGGCTATGCCGAGTCAAGAATTTCAGAGTATGCTGCCCGTTTTGCCGCATACAGCGATGAGCGTTTGAAGCAGACCGTGGATCACGAGCGCAAGGTTCGTGGTTGGGGCAGCGAGCGCAGCTACTTCCTCGCCGCCCTACGAGGTGAGTGCGAGAAGCGGGGAATAGCTTATTGCTGGAAGTAGGGGATTGTTTCCCACAGATTTCCCGCATTTCACAAATCTTTCCGTTTGGTGGGATAGATTTGTGAAATCAGAGAAACAATGAATTCTTCTCAATATGAATCAAGCCCCATCTGTGTGAATCAGTGAAATCTGTGGGAGTTTATGACTTGAATTCTTCGATGAAGGGTTGCAGGTTTCCACCTCTTGGCGAGTTATGGTCTTCAAGGATGGCGAAGGCGATGAGCTTGTACTTGTCCTTGAACTCCTTCTCGTTGATGACTTCGTGAAACAGTCTTGCGATATGTTTCGGAGGATTGTGAAAGGCACCGCATCCGAATGCACCGAGCACGATGCTGTCGTGTCCGTTCAGCAAACCGATACGCAGCATCGTCCTCATTTTGTTTTTCGTCAGTGCGGCATCTTCTTCGCAGATGTTCCCATCTCTATCTAAATCAGGATGATTGATGGCCGCTACTGCCACGAACGACATATAATAAGGAGTATCGAGCAAGGCGAAGTCATCCTTGGCTCCAGCCCTGAACACGGTAGCGTATGGCACATAGATGCCTCCGAATCTCACTGGCATCGGATATTGAAACTTGCTTTTCTCCAAACCGTAATCCTCGGCATATTCTGCATAGCGATACATAGAGAGAAAGAGGTTGGTGCTGCGGAAGAGGCTCTCTTCCTGAGCCCGGCTTCCGTTCTTCACTCCACCGCCCGGGTTGCGACGGCTTGCCAAGTTGAGAACCACGGGATTGTATCCTTCTTGCTGCAATTGATGACCGCAATGGATGCTGTCGTCATTCTTCACAATAATCTTGGTGGAACCTTCTGCAAGGGTAGGTATGTTTGAAGCATCCAGTGGCTTGGTATAGAATCTGCTTCCCTTCAGCATTTTCGTGTTGTCGGGCAGTTTCACTTCCTCCCCATTCTCAGAGGTGTAATGTCCCCCCAGTACAATATCTATAGTTTGCTGATACACGTCAGCCAGTTGTCTTCTGTCGTTTATCATGTTTTCTTCTGTTTATTTTGTTTGTTTCACTAAAAATCCATTCTTTCTAGCAAAATTACAATTTTTCTTTGTATTCTCCAAACTTTTATATATAAAAAATGTATATTTGTGCTATCAATAATACATATTGTAAGGGGATTGCTAAGAGCTGTTTATATAGCTTTACAAGATTCTATAAGACTTTCCCAAACATATTCCAATCACCGATTGGAATATCTGAGCTTCAATTTGCATATGTCCGAAATCAACAATGCACATGTTTATATATCTTATTTCATTCATATTTATGTCCTGCTATTAAAATTATTATGTTGAAAATTTCGACTTTTCTTCGTGATATCCCAATATTATTTCATAAAAATGGGGGAATCTCATTTGTTTTTTGTAACTTTGCCCACAAAAGAAACAATATATAATAATGGAAGGACAACCTATGTGTAAATTCAAAGATACTACTTTGGGAATTAAAAAACTGGATTTTGGAGTTAAGCGTGGTGCTATGGCTGTGTTCTTAACTGATGGTCGAGAAGTGATAGTTCCGATATCCATGTTTCCCGATATTAAGAGTCTGAGCAAGAAGCAGAGAGAGGATTATATGATTATGGATGACCAGTATTTCTCTTTTGATGCTTCAAGTAAAATTTACTTGGTAAAAGATATTTTGAGGTATTAAGTTGCATATTTCATTTATTTTTTGTAACTTTGCCCTCGAAAGGGGAGAGGTTGCCGCAGGTGGCTGCTCCCTTGTAACATAAGTTGAACAAATAAAATAGAAAAATAAGAAACAGAAAGAATAAACTTTAGACATATAACATATTAATATACAAAGCGTTTACGATATTCGGAATACTCTCGAAATTTGGCGATTAACAGATGTAAAACCGAGATTAAGTGAACGCCTGCGCTATAGCGTGGGCGGAACTTATCGGTTTTACGGGCCACGCCAAATGCCTGAGAGTATGATAAGTGAAGCTCACGCTTCTTTTGTATCATGCTCTCAGGTATTTTTTGCTTGTGGCTCGTACTTCCAAAATAAAGTTCAACGCTCATAGTTTTCTATAGCGGCAGCGTATGGTTCTATTGTCTGTGTTTGACTTTTCCATTCTCTGTCACTATTCCTATATGTGTACTTGCAACTGAATGTTGTAAGTATGGCTAGTATTGGATTTTTTATTCAGTGCAGAATGGAAGATTTACAAGAGATAAAAGGTTTCTTGGGAATTGATGGAAAGATACTTTTGAAGCAAGGTGATGCTATCGAGTGTTTACGTCAGTTACCAACAGATTCTGTGGATTTAATAATAACGGATCCACCCTATAATTTGGGCTTATTCATGAAAAAGCGTGGTACAAATATGAATAAGCTTCGAGATGGTCATTTTGCTGCATCAGGTTGGGATGACCTAGACTTTGTGGAATGGACTCAGCAAATGGACATGCTTTTTCATGAATGCAATCGTGTCTTGAAAAAGCGTGGCTCGTTGATTGTTTTTATGTCTATCATTAAAGTCGAGACAATCATAAACTTAGCTCAGAAACATGGCTTTTATTATAAAACAGTAGGTGTTTGGCATAAGACGAATCCTTTGCCAAGAAATATGAACTTGCAGTTTATAAATTCAACTGAACCTTGGGTTTATATGGTCAATGATGCAACAACAGGTACATTTAATAACGAAGGTAAAGCTATTCATGATTTCGTAGAAACAAGTACGATAAGTACGAAAGAAAGAAAAATGGGTAAGCATCCTACTCAAAAACCATTGGCGTTAATAGAACATTTCGTGAATATACTTTCTAATAGAGGTGACGTTGTTCTTGATCCTTTTATGGGTAGTGGTACAACAGGTGTTGCGTCTGCCCAACTTAATAGGAATTTTATTGGAATAGAGTTGAATGAAGAATACTTTAATTTATCTTTAAAGCGAATAAAGGAAGTCTTATGATAATAGGTGATCTGTTTGCTGGCGTTGGTGGTATGTCAGAAGGTTTTAGAATGGCAGGGTTTGATGTTGCTTTTGCTATTGAGTATGATAAAGATATAGCTGCTTCTTATAAGAAAAATCATACCGATACGGATGTGATAGCAGATGATATATGTAATGTTGATGTTGTTCTGTTACATCAAAAGCATCCTCATATAGATGTGATTATTGGTGGTCCACCATGTCAGGGCTTCTCTCAAAAGGGTAAGCGGTTAAGTTTAGATGATCCACGAAATTTCTTATTTAAACAATTCGTGAAATTTGTGACTGAGTTCAAACCGAAGTACTTTGTATTAGAGAATGTTCCTAATATTATTACAACATCAAATGGATATTTTAAAGACCAAATAATAAAGTCTTTTGAGGAACTTGGTTATGTTGTAACTTGTGGTGTACTGTGTGCAAAAGATTATGGGGTTCCACAAGATAGAAGGCGAGCAATCTTCTTGGGAGAGTTGAATAAGCTAGAGGTAAAATTACCTGAACCTCTTGATATTCTGACTACGGTAAAGGATGCCATTTACGATTTACCTTTCATTGCATCGGGAGAAGGTGTTGATGAGCGTGATTATGATAAACCTGCAATGTCTTCTTATCAAAAGAAACTTCGTGCAGGTGCGCAAGTCCTTTATAATCATGTGGCAACCAAGCATTCGAAGTCTGCTTTAGACAGATTGAAAATGATTCCTAAAGGAAAAGGAAAGGAAGTCTTGCCAAAGGAATTGCTGACTAAGTCTATTTATAGTGGTACTTGGTGCAGATTATTGGAAGATGGGATTGCTCCAACAATAACCACGAGGTTTGATACGCCTTCCTCTGGCAGGTTTACTCATCCTGTATTAGATAGGTGTCTTACTATTAGAGAAGCAGCGAGAATACAATCTTTTCCTGATACTTTCCGATTCTATGGTAATAGAACCTGTCAAATGAAGCAAGTAGGAAATGCTGTGCCTCCTTTATTGGCAAAGGCTATAGCTGAAGTTATTATAAACAACGAAAAATAGAACAATTATGGCAGATGTTTTTCCTTCATCATTGATTTATAGAGAAAATCCTAATCTCAGATTGGGAATCAAATCTTCCTTGAATTCTTTCAAGCAACTTTTGGCTTCTTTGTATATCATTTATAAGTCTTGTGCAAATCCTTCTAAAGTCCTTTTTTCTGAAGAAGTGAATGTTGGGGATAATATTGCAATTTGTTTGAGTAAGAAATTGTTGGTGCGCATTAATGAGCTGTTTCCACAATTGCCTAATTTGCAAGATAGAATAAACCAATCTCCATTATTTAAGTCTCAGTGTGAGTCATTACAAGTGGGATTGGAATTGTTTTTGCATTTGGGTAAGATAGATTTTGTAGAAAATGGAAAACAGGAGCGAAAAGGTGAGAATCGTTATAATAAGATGCTTGCTTTTTCTGACAAAATGCTAGTCCTTGATGCTTATTTGTCAATGCAGGCTGAATATACTGACTTATTGCTGAATAATTGGTTGAATGGTGATGAATGTGGTGATAAGTTCGAAGATGGATTGAAGTCAATTCTTTCTACGTTTATTATAGATTGCTGCTATAAGATAAAGAAGCCTGATGGCTCAGAAGTTGTCTTTAACCTGGAGAATATTTGCAAGGTTTTAGAAAAAGGAGATAGTGCATTGTTTAAAAGTGCTGAGATTGTTGGACCTTTGCGGGTGTTGAATTCTTATATTGGCGAGAATATGTTGCCTGATATTGTGAAAGGTAAAGGTGTTTATTGTGTTGATAATTTGGAAAACTTGAAACGGAAGGCTCCTATGGTTTCTACATCTTTGGATTTGCTAGTAAGACAATTGCCTGGACAAGTTGATAATCAAAAGCCACCAGTCACTCAAAGTGAAATCAACCAAACTTATCGTCCTTATATCACGGCCATTAAGTCGAAGCCTTTCCTTCTTTTGGCAGGTATTTCTGGTACTGGAAAAAGTAGAATTGTTCGTGAATTGGCTCGTGCTTGTTGGTGCGTAGATTCTCCTGAATATAAGGATCATAAGCCGAAGAACTTTGAAATGGTACAGGTGAAGCCTAATTGGCACGACTCTTCTGAACTTATTGGGTATGTAAGCAGACTTGGAGATGAACCAACGTTTATTGCTGGTGACTTTTTGAAGTTTGTAGTGCGAGCATGGGAGAATGAAAGTACTCCATATTTCTTGTGCTTAGATGAAATGAACCTGGCTCCTGTTGAACAGTATTTTGCAGAATATCTGAGTGTTGTGGAATCTCGAAAGCGCAATGAAACAGGTAAGGTTGTGACAGACCCAATTCTCAAGCCTGAATTTGAAAAAGAAAGGAATGGTGAACATGCTGAATTCGTTCCTAAGGCTTGGTATAAAAAACTGATAGATGAACTTTTGGTGAATTGTTCTGATAGTCAAAAGGAAAATTTAAAACAGCAGTTCATGGATGAAGGTATAACAATCCCCCAGAACCTCATTATCGTGGGAACCGTCAATATGGACGAAACAACCTTTTCTTTCTCCCGAAAAGTACTCGACAGAGCCATGACCATCGAAATGAATGAGGTGGATTTATATGGTGGATTAACTTCCCGGCACGAACAGATAGGAAAGCTCAACTTTGAAGACTTGGTAGGAGATAAGGTGGAGGGTGTTGATGTGTATCAGGAAAACCAGGAGGTTTGCAACCAGGCGATACAGTACTTACAGGAAATCAATGTTGTATTGGAAGGTACACCTTTTAAGATAGCTTATCGAACCCGTAACGAGTTCTTGCTCTATGTGGTCAATAATTTGCCTTATCGTAAAAATAGTCAAGGTCAGAAAATGACGCAAAGTGAAGTCGTGGCCCGTGCTTTGGATGAGATTACTTCTATGAAAATCCTATCAAGAATAGAAGGCGATGAGGAGAAGGTAAAGGCGGAGTTGCTCGCTTCTTTGAAGGAAGTGGTTTCGAAGATGTTGCCGGAGAATATGAGAGATAGTTCTGTTTCTCTGGCTAAGTTGGATGAAATGGAAAGGAAACTTAGTTCTGGTTATACTAGTTTTTGGAGTTAACGGTAATGGAACTTTTAAGAATCAAGCATCACGACTTTGTGATGACCATAGAATGCACCAAGTTTGATGCTATTTGGGATAAAGCGAAGAGGAATGTGGGGGAAGACAAACTTTCCTCTACATATTCCTGGTCGGATGGTGTTGAACTGGTGGAGCGGTATTTGAATGACCAATCCACTTCTAAGGTGATATTAAAAGATTCTTCTGCTCCTGCCATATTCTTTGATAATGCAGACTATCCGATATGGGTGGAGTTTGAGGAAAAGAATACCGCTAAGGTAGTAGATGCACATTTTGGTTCCATCTTGCAGAATGAAAACGATAGGTTCAGTTTCCGTCATGGTATGCTGGCTGGCTTTCTGAATTTCGGCAATGAGATAGGACGTTCTGAAATCTGTTTTGATTATACTGTTAAGAGAAAGAAATCAGATGGTGTATCTTCTGAACTCATCAAAAGAAAGTTTTCATTCTCCTTCGAGGTGTTGAGTACCAAACTGGATTATCATTCTCATTGGAAGAAAATTGTAGAGGATATTGAGCAAGAGTATCGGATGCTCTCGCTTGATTTTCTAAAACGGACCTATCATAGCTTTGCTCCTGATAAACAGGGAGAAACACCAGAGATTATATGGTGGAGTATCTTTGCTGGTGAACAAAAGAAGTTCTTGGAGGCTTGTCGTCACATTATCGACCGGCCACGTCATCGCTTGCATGGCATGGAAACTTATCTGCGGGCTGATAAGTTGCGGCGGATTCCGATGTCTCTTGAAAATGAAATAGCTGAGCATCGCAAAGAACCCGCTCATCTTTATCGTATCGTCGAAAAGGTGGAGTCGAATGATACTCAGGAAAATCGATTTCTGAAATTTGCTTTATCGCAGATAACGGATAAGTATGCACTCTTAAAAACTCGTATAGAGCAGGTTAAGGAGGTTTCTGATGCTACTAAGCAAGAACTTCAGGCAACTTATGTTTCTCTGAATCGATTAAGGAAAAATTCTTTCTTCCGAACCGTTGGGCGTTTCAAGGGGTTGAATCAGGAAAGCATGGTTCTTCAGAAAGCTACGGGATATAGTCAGGTTTATCGGACTTGGAATTTGCTCCGTAAGGCTTACTCTCTAAATGAAGGCATCTATCGGTTGCAATCCAAGGACATCGCAACGCTTTATGAAATATGGTGTTTCATAGAGGTGAGCCACATAGTGAAGAAGGAGTTGAATCTGGATCAGGATGATGTGGAACATCGCAACCGAATGGAGCTGAATGGTCTGTTTACCTGGGAGTTGGGCAAGGGAGAACATTCTCGTATTCTCTTTAAGAAAGATGGGGTAGAACTTGCCGAATTGGTATATAATCCGAAAAGTACTGAGCAGACCAATGATAGTATTGGAATGCAGAATCTGATTGTACCAACAGTTCCCCAGAAACCAGATATAGTGTTGCAACTTACCAAGCATGATCTGCAGAAAAATATGAAAATGACTTATCTCTTCGATGCAAAATATCGGATAGCCAGCAAGAATGCGAGTGGAGTAGATGTGCCGCCGGATGATGCCATCAATCAGATGCATCGTTATCGTGATGCCATTTATTATCGTGATTATGTTGAGGCTCCGTTAAAGAAGGAGGTGATTGGCGGATACATTCTTTTTCCTGGAGATGGTGAACCGGCGGATGTGGAGGTTTCAAAGTTCTATCAGACTATTAAGGAGGTGAACATTGGTGCTTTTCCGCTTCGGCCGAATGATAATGAAAACAGAAAGTTGCTTGAAGGTTTTATCCGGGAACTGATAGAAACGAAGGCGAAGGATACTGTGCAACATGTTATTCCGCAGAAGGGTACTGTAATGGAAGTGGATAATCGGGTGTTGGTTGGTGTGGTTCGTCCTAGTCATCGGCGTGGTTATGAAAAGAGTTTCTTGAATCAATCTGCCACCTTATATTATACGGGTGCTAAGTTCCCTTCAACCATCGCTTTGCAGGATCTTCATTATTTCGTGCCGTATATCAAAGGTAAGGGGATTCGTGATGTGTATGAGATTGTGAGAATGAGAACCATAACGGGCAAAGAGGCTAAGCAGGATGAAGGGGCTGATGCCATGGATGATTTGCGTTTGGCCTTTGAACTTCGTTTTTCTCGCCAACTGTATAAGGAATATCGTATGATTGATGTCTTGAAAATGACAGATCTCACGTTCTTGGATACGACATTTAGCGATATTGATGGCTATGTTTCATCGCGTATGTAGGAAAAAGTTTTTTCTATTTTATTGCCACATCTGCCACGCAGATTGTAAGTATTTGATACACAGAAAGAAATGGGTGGCAATAAAACGTATTCTTATTGTCACCTATTGCCACCTATTGCCACGGATTTCTAGAAGACGCAAGGCAATGCAGATAGCTGCTGCATGATGGTCTTAGCCATGCGGGAGTGGCCGGCATCATTAGGATGAAGACGGTCGGTATCCGGCTTGTTGAACATCTGGGCACCAGCATCGTAAAGAGGAAAGAGCCCCGAAAGGGAGTTGAGGTCGATGACCGGAACCGCCCAGACATTGCCTGTTTCCTTAATCGCCTTCACGTATTCATCGAAGAAGATGCCACGCGCATTCTCGTACATCTCATCTGGCTGGATGTTCTTGTCACCACTGGCAAAGAGGGCACGATGCACAGGAGTCATCACCACGATTTGCTTGGTAGGATACATCTGCTTCAGCTTCGACATGGCGATGTTGATGCGACCTTTTAATGTATTCTTGTCCATACAGAAGTGGCGGTGGCGGCGCTGTACCATTTCGCTTGGCTTGTGGCGGGCTACTCTCACACTGTCGAAAGTTTCTGTATACCATTCGCCTACAGGCACACCGTTGTTGTAATCGTTGGTTCCCATAAAGATGAGAATGGCATCAAAATCATCGCCATGCTCTTTCTTGAGCAGGTCTGCCTGACGGGGGATATCATTCCACTGTCTGCCGCTCACGCCATAAACGTATGGAGTGATGCCGAGCCAATCCTGCAGGAATCCCCAGTATTTCACCTTCGATGCCTTGATTCTTGGGTCGGTGATGGAGTCGCCGAAGTAAGCCACCTTCTTTCCCTTCCAGGGATGCTGAAGGTTCTTGAAAGCCTTTTCTTTTTCGGCGATTTCTTTCTTGCTCATCGCTTTTTGGGCGAAGGCGGGCATGGTTGGCATCGCCAAAGTCAAGGCGAGTGCCAGGGTAATCATTGTTTGTTTCTTCATTGCTAGTTTGTTTTTAATTCTTTTTCTGAGTGCAAAGGTACGGCAAAAATCTCATACCGAGCTATATTTTTTGTTCAAATATCACTCTTTTTCTGCTTTTTTTTGTAATTTTGCAGCCGCTAATAGAAATGAGTATTTATAATAGGTATATTATTAAGGATGACAATCAGTTTGAGTAATTTAAGTAATTTGAGTGATTTGGCGCGCAAGCGAGTGGCGGTTGCTGCTTATTATTTTGTGCCGGGAGTGGTGTTTGCCAGTTGGGCAAGCCGTATTCCGGATGTAAAACAGATGTTACATCTGAGCAACGGACAGCTGGGAACTGTACTCTTTGCCATCCCTATCGGCCAGCTTCTGATGATGGCTTTCTCGGGTATCCTGGTGAGTAGATTTGGCAGCAAGAAGATGCTGGTTCTCTCTGAGTTGCTCTATGTTCTGGTTCTTTTCTGCATCGGTAGCAGTACTACGGTTTTTCATCTGATTTTGAGTCTTATTGCTTTCGGAATGATGGCGAATCTGATGAACATTGCCACCAATACGCAGGCATGTCTGGTAGAGAAGATGTATGGGCGCAACATCATGTCGTCGTTTCATGGTCTGTGGAGTTTGGGGGGATTCTCCGGTGGTATCATCGGTGCCATCTTTGCCAATACTTTACTCCCGATAGATGTCCACTTTGGAACTATTCTGGTTCTGAGTATTCTCATCGTTGCTGTCGGTTTCCGCTTTCTTGTTAATGATGCCATGGCGAAAGCAGAAGAGGAGGATGTTCCGAAGTTCTCTTTCAAAAACATCGACCCGATTCTGTTCCTTTTGGGACTGATGGGATTTGCAGGCATGTTCTGTGAAGGTACCGTTTACGATTGGAGTAGCGTATATTTTTCATCAGTAGTAAAACCCGATGAGGCTTTTATCCGTGCGGGCTATGTGGCTGGTATGGGTGCGATGACGTTGGGTAGATTCATGGCTGATGGGTTTGTTACGAAATACGGTCCAGCTAGGGTTTTGAAGATTTGTGGTGGTTTGATATTGGGCGGTTTGTGGCTGGCTGCTGCCTTGCCTTATCTGATTCCTGCCACCTTGGGCTTCCTGCTGGTAGGTTTCGGCATCTCTTCATCGGTTCCTATCTGTTACAGTATCGCCGGAAAACTCGGAACCATCAAGGCGAGCATCGCCATTACCATCGTTTCGAGCATCAGCTTCTTCGGTTTTCTTGTAGGACCTCCGGCTATCGGATGGCTTGCTGAGGCTACCGGTCTCCGCATTGCCATCAGCATCGCAGCCTGCCTGGGTCTGATGATAGCATTTGTTGCCGCAAAGGTAGGAAAGAGATTATCCTGAATAAGGAAACGGTTGATGTCTTCTAATGATATGATTGATGTCGTTCAGCTATATGACTGATATCGTTCTTGTATATGACTAAAGTCTTCCGAACAGTTACTTGAAGTCTTTCAGATATATAGAATAAGTCTTCTGGATATATTATATAGTAAGCCGCACAACAGCTGATGTGCGCTTGCACAACAGGTGTTGTGCGAGCGTCGCTCAGCTGTTGTGCGGCTGTCGTTCAGGTGTTGTGCGCTCTCTTTGTTTGTTTTCTTAAAGCAGACACCTTGATTAGATAAACAAACTTCCTATCTGGAAGACCAGGGCTGATACTACCCATGCCAGGAGCGTGGTGTAGCCGGCGGCAAAGCCTGCCCATTTCCAACTGCCCGTCTCGCCCTTGATGGCGGCAATGGTGGCGATGCAAGGGAAGTAGAGTAATACGAAGAGGAGGAAACAGTAGACGGTGAGCGTTGCCTTCGCTGCTGCCTCGGCATCGCTGTAACCGTAGGTCTTCTTCAGGTCAGAAGTCATCTGCTTCTTCAAAACCTCATATTTTCCGTCTTCATCGTTGTAATCCTGATCGTCAGAGAAACTGTCGTTGTTGCTGTAGAGCACACCCATCGTTGAGGCTACAATCTCCTTGGCACCTACACCGGATACCAAGCCAACATCCAGTTTCCAGTCGAAACCCTGTGGGGTAAAGATAGGCTCGATGGTCTTACCGATTCTTCCGATATAGCTCTGCTCCTGCTGAGCCTGGTTATCAAGTTCTTCATTATGAGGGAAATAACCCAAAGCCCATACGATGATACTTGCCACGAGGATGATACCACCCATCTTCTTCAAGTACTGCTTACCCTTCTCCCAGGTATGTCGGCCTATTGCCTTCCAGGTAGGGAAGCGGTAAGGAGGCAGCTCCATTACGAATGGGGTATCTTCGCCCTTCACCACGAAACTGGCAAAGATGCGGCTCAATATCACGGCTAGGAAGATGCCGATGAGATAGAGCGATACCATGATGAGCGAACGGTATTGGATGGCAAAGAACGTTCCGATGACCATGATGTAGATTGGCAGACGAGCCGAACAGCTCATCAATGGCAGAATCAGCATCGTTATCAGACGGGAACGGTGACTCTCGATGGTTCTCGTTGCCATCACCGCAGGCACGTTGCATCCGAATCCCATAATCAGCGGGATGAATGATTTGCCATGCAGGCCCATCTTGTGCATCAGCTTATCCATTATGAAGGCTGCACGAGCCATATATCCCGAATCCTCCATATAAGAGATGAAGAAATACAGAATCAGTATCTGTGGCAGGAATACGATGACCGCACCAACACCACCAATCACACCATCTACCAGCATATCCTTCACTGGGCCATCCGGCATTGTATTGCTGATAAACTCGCCCAGCCATGCCACGCCGTCCTCAATCCATCCCTTAGGAATCTCGCCCAGAACGAAGGTGGCTGAGAACATGATGAACAGCAGGAGGACGAAGATAGGGAAGCCTACATATTTATTGGTCAGGATGCTGTCGATGAGGTGGGTTATCTGATAGGTATCCTTTGCCTTGCCCGGTTCATAGCCCGCTTCCTGCAATGCGCCATGAATAAAACCGTATTTGGCATCCATGATGGCGGTTTCGCTATCTTCCTGGGTCTCTTCCTTCACACGCTTGGCAGCCTCGTCACGGGCTGCGAAGATTTCCTTGGCCGATTTCAGATGGCTGACGTATTCCTCGGCATGCTTATCATTCTCCAACAACTTGATGGAGAGGTATCGGGTGGAGTAGCGCTGGCGGATGGAATCATCTGCCTTCAGATATTTCTGGATATGCTCGATACCATGCTCTATCTCATGTCCGTGGTTGATGTGGATATGGCGATAGTGAGCGCTGGCATCTTCTTTGCCTTCGTAGAGTTCGATGATGGTCTCGAAGAGCTTATCCACGCCTCGACCATTGGTGAAGACGGTAGGAATCATCGAGATACCGAAGAGTTCGCCCAGTTTGTCGTAGTCGATGTTATCGCCACGCTTCTCGGTTTCATCAAACATGTTGAGGGCGCAGACCATGCGGATGTGCATGTCTATCAACTGGGTGGTGAGATAGAGATTGCGCTCCAGGTTGCTGGTATCGATGACGTTGATGACGATATCCGGCGTATGCTCGATGAGCTGCTTGCGCACATAGAGTTCTTCTGGAGAATAGGCTGAAAGCGAATAGGTGCCCGGCAAATCTACCAGATTGAAGTGGTAGCCATTGAAATCGGCTTCACCTACTTTCGCATCCACGGTTACACCACTATAATTTCCAACACGTTCGTGAGCACCCGATGCAAAGTTGAAGAGGGAAGTCTTACCGCAATTTGGGTTACCTACCAGTGCCACATTGATGACGCGGTGGAGTCGTTCAGCTTCCTGCTCAGCCAAAGCCTCGTTGCTGGCATTGTCTTTTCTTTCAGCTACGAGCATCTTGTCGCCGAGCGCCTGCTCGTCGCTATCGTTGGAATCTACTACTTTTGAGTCAATTACCTGCTGGCGGTCTTCTTCTTCCGCCTTGCTGAGTTTTGCATCATGCTTGGCTTCATCAATGGAAACCACCTCGATATGGTCGGCTTCGCTGTGGCGGAGAGAAACTTCATAGCCCATAATCTTGTATTTCACTGGGTCCTGGAGTGGGGCGTTAAGGAGTACATCTACCTTCTTGCCCTTGATGAATCCCATCTCGATGACTCTCTTGCGGAAGCCACCGTGACCGGATACCTTGACGATGACTCCACTTTCACCTGTTTTAAGTTCTGATAATTTCATATATCTTTCCTTGTTTTAATCTTGTTCTTTTCTTTGGGGCATGACCTCATGGTCAGCTCTTTTTTTCTTTTCGACTGCAAAAATACTAATAATTATTTGCAACTTGGTAGCAATGATGTAGTTTTATAACAAAAATACCTAGAAATGATGAGAGTATCATCAAATCTAGGTATTCTTATCATTATTTCTGATGATGAATGTTCTTATACCTTATTATATATATATATAAGAGCATCATCATTTTCTGTGATTACAGGTTTCTGCCGTGGCAGTTCTTAAACTTCTTGCCACTTCCGCATGGACATGGGTCGTTAGGACGTGGCATGTGCTCTGCACGGTAAGGAGTGCGGTTTACCTGTGCGCCCTCTCGGGTATCCTGGTTAGCAGCTGCCTCCTGTGCCTCACGCTCTGCATCCAAATCAACCTTGCTCTCTACATAGTTCTGCTGAGTGTGCTGCTCAGGAGCTGCCTCCTGAACTGGCTGCTCTTGCTCCATTACTGGAATCTGACCACGCATCAGGATACTTGCAATACGGTCGTACATGTCATTGATCATGGCATCCCAAACCTTGGCACTCTCCAACTTGAAGATGAGGAGAGGATCCTTCTGCTCGTAGCTTGCATTCTGTACAGAGTGCTTCAGTTCGTCGAGCTTGCGGAGGTTCTCCTTCCAGTCGTCATCGATAATCTGGAGAACAACGCTCTTCTCAAACTCCTTCACTACGTTCTTAGCCTCGCTCTCGTATGCCTCCTTGAGGTTGCAAGGAATATTGTACATGCGCTTGCCGTCTGTGATAGGCACCATGATGCGCTCGTACATAGCACCCTGGTTTTCGTATACCTGCTTGATGATAGGCATAGCTGTAGCCTGGATGCGGTCTGTCTTACGCTTGAATGTAGCCATTGCTTCCTGGAAAGCACGCTCTGCCAAATCCTCACGTCTGCCGTTCTCATACTCATCCTCGTTGAATGGAATCTCCATAGCGAGAACTTTCAGGAACTCTTCCTTGGCACCGAAGAAGTCGTTGTTGTTGACGATGTTCAATACGCGGTCCCAGATGATGTTGGCAATATCCATACCGATACGCTCACCCATGAGGGCGTGGCGACGCTTCTCGTAGATAACGGTACGCTGACGGTTCATCACGTCATCATACTCCAAGAGGTGTTTACGGATACCGAAGTTGTTTTCCTCAACCTTGCGCTGAGCACGCTCGATGCTCTTGCTGATCATTGGGCTCTCGATACGCTCACCATCCTCGAAACCGAGACGGTCCATTACCTTGGCGATACGCTCTGAAGCGAACAGACGCATCAGCTTATCTTCCAATGATACATAGAATACAGAAGAACCTGGGTCACCCTGACGACCGGCACGACCACGGAGCTGACGGTCTACACGACGGCTCTCATGACGCTCTGTACCGATGATGGCAAGACCACCTGCAGCCTTTACCTCAGGAGTCAGCTTGATATCGGTACCACGACCTGCCATGTTGGTAGCGATGGTTACGGCACCCTTACCATTTACTGAGCGACCTGCCTCGGCTACGATCTGAGCCTCCTGCTGGTGCAGCTTAGCGTTCAATACATTATGAGGAATGTTGCGCATCTTCAACATCTTGCTCAACAACTCAGAAATCTCGACAGATGTAGTACCTACCAAGACTGGGCGGCCAGCATTACGTGTTTCCTCGATTTCGTCGATAACTGCACGATACTTCTCGCGGGCAGTCTTGTATACACGGTCATCCAAGTCCTTACGCTGGATAGGGCGGTTGGTTGGAATCTCAACAACATCGAGTTTGTAGATATCCCAGAACTCACCTGACTCTGTACTTGCAGTACCGGTCATACCAGCGAGCTTGTGGTACATACGGAAGTAGTTCTGAAGTGTGATGGTAGCGAAGGTCTGTGTAGCAGCCTCTACCTTTACATGCTCCTTAGCCTCAATAGCCTGGTGCAAACCATCGCTCCAGCGACGGCCTTCCATGATACGTCCTGTCTGCTCATCCACAATCTTCACCTGTCCGTCCATCACGACATACTCGTCGTTGTTATTAAACATGGTGTATGCTTTCAAGAGCTGCTGCAAGGTGTGTACTCGCTCGCTCTGTACACCATAGTGAGCCAACATCTCGTCTTTCTTGTCAAGACGCTCCTGGTCTGAAAGGTCTGTACGAGTCTCGAGTTCGCTCATCTCAGTTGTGATATCAGGCAATACGAAGAGTTCCTTGTCGTTTACCTGCTTAGCCAACCAGTCTGTACCCTTATCGGTAAGGTCGGCAGAATTCAGTTTCTCGTCTACTACGAAGTACAATGGCTCTGTAGCCTTAGGCATCTCACGGTTGTTGTTTGCCATGTAGTACTCCTCAGTCTTCAGCAGACCAGCCTTGATACCTTCCTCAGAAAGATACTTGATCAATGGCTTGTTCTTAGGCAATGCCTTGTAAGAACGGAAGAGTGCGAGGAAACCTTCGTCAAGGAGTTCCTGATTCTTAGCCTTTGTACCTTCGTTAATCTTCTGCTTAGCCTCGGCGAGCAATTCTGTAGCCTGCTTGCGCTGTACCTCGTAAAGTTTCTCAACCAATGGCTGATACTGCTCGAACATCTGGTCATCGCCCTTTGGAATAGGACCGGAGATAATCAATGGGGTACGGGCATCATCAATCAACACAGAGTCGACCTCATCGACGATGGCGTAGTTGTGCTGGCGCTGTACCAGGTCGGCTGGGTTGGTAGCCATGTTATCACGAAGATAATCGAAACCAAACTCGTTGTTGGTACCGAAGGTGATATCTGCCAGGTATGCCTTGCGACGTTCGTCGGAATTAGGACGGTGCTTGTCGATACAATCTACAGAGAGACCATGGAACATATAGAGAGGTCCCATCCACTCAGAGTCACGCTTAGCCAAGTAGTCGTTCACGGTAACGACGTGAACACCATTACCAGTCAAGGCATTCAGGAAGATAGGAGTTGTACCTACAAGGGTTTTACCCTCACCGGTAGCCATCTCGGCAATCTTACCCTGATGGAGAACAACACCACCGAAGAGCTGTACATCATAGTGGATCATTTCCCACTTCATATCATTACCACCTGCAGTCCAGTGGTTGTGATAGATAGCCTTGTCGCCATCGATGGTTACGAAGTCGTTAGCAGGGTTTGAAGCCAACTCGCGGTCGAAATCGTTTGCAGTAACAACTGTCTCCTCGTTTTCTGCGAAACGGCGAGCAGTATCCTTAACGATAGCGAAAACCTGAGGCAACACCTCGTTGAGAACAACCTCATACTTGTCGAGTGCTTCCTGCTCCAACTTATCAATCTGGTTGAAGATACCTTCACGCTCATCGATAGGAGTGTCTTCGATTTTAGCCTTGAGTTCAGCAATCTTTGCCTTTTCCTCGTTGGCATACTCTTTTACGTACTTCTGGATTTCCTTTGTTTTTGCACGAAGTTCGTCATTGCTTAAGGCCTGCATCTTAGGATACTCTGCCTTGATCTTTTCTACGATTGGCTGAATCAACTTCATATCTCGTGTTGACTTGTTACCAAACAATGACTGGAGAATTTTGTTAAAGTTCATTGTATATTTATTTTTTATTATTATTCGATGATGTTTTGGAGTAAAATCTCCTGTTGTTTATTACTAGCTTGCAAATTTACTAAAAATATCTGTAAATCTGCAAGGAATTGCCAATTATTACCAGTTTTTATGGCAAATCTTCTGAGTTTTGCTTACGGAAAGCACAAAATCAGCAGTCTGGACCTCGAATAACGATACTCCCATACGTAACTTTGTGTCTGTGCTCCGTAGGGGATTCATAATAAATATGTGAATGAATGTCTGTCAGAATGTCAGAAGAATTGGCGGCTAGTATTGCCGACAAGGTAGGATGATGCGTTGCGATGCTTTCATCTTCTGAAGCCGCTTTGATGGCTTTGAGCACGCAGAGAATGTCCTCCTCCAATGCCTTCGCCTCCGGTTGCTGGATGAATTCATCGTAGGATATATCCGTGAGCGCAAACTTCAGCGCCTGCTGATAAGTCTGCGCCTCCAT